>JAANMV010000344.1_pt1 | contig 57692 bp, 54 predicted proteins | sample 7279661 | NCBI WGS metagenome assembly JAANMV01 (sample SAMN14094540, study PRJNA606508) | bioreactor metagenome | isolation source: A lab-scale SPAN reactor treating ammonium-rich wastewater day 121 | place: Ireland: Galway | collected 2017-05-16 | reverse complement strand
GCGCCCCCTCGGCCAGCGCGGCGGCGACCCGGCCCATCTCGATCCCCGGCAAGGTGGCGAAGGCGCCGGCCAGATGTTCGGCCCCCGAGGCATCGACGGGGATCAGCAGCGCCTGCCCGTCGGCGCTTTTCAGCCGCCAGTGCCGGCGGCCGTTCAGCCGCATCAGCCGGATTTCGTTCAACTCGCGCAGCGCGATCTCGCCGCCCAGCAGCCGGTTGGGCGACAGGTAGCGGATCGCGCCCTCGTCCAGCTCGACCATGCCGGGGCCCAGCGTGTCGTGGCGGAACCGCATCCGCCGCCGCGCGTCCAGCGCCCAGAGCGCCGAGGCCCCGGCGATCGCGGCGCCGATCGGCCACAGGATCCAGCCGCCCAGCGAGAACACCCACAGCCCGAAGGCGGTCGCGGCCAGCGCGGCGCCGGTTTCGGCCCAGGGGCGCAGCTTTTCGGCCAGCTCCGGGCGGATCATCCCAGGTCCAGCGCCATGTCCCGATGCGGGATGCCGGCATCGTCGTATTCCGGGCCATAGGCGGCAAAGCCCAGCTTTTCGTAAAAGCCGATGGCATGGGTCTGGGCGCCCAGCTTGGCGCGGGTGACGCCGGGCATGGCGCGCAATTCCTCCAGCGCCGCGCGGATCAGCGCCGCGCCGGCGCCGGTGCCGCGGGCGGGTTGCAGCACGGCGACGCGGCCGATCTTGCCGGTCGCGCCCTGGACCAGGATGCGGGCCGTGCCCACCGCCGCGCCCGAGGCGTCGCGGGCCAAGAGGTGGATCGCCTCGCCGTCGCGGCCGTCCCATTCCTCGGCCTCGGGGACGGATTGCTCGATGATGAAGACCTCGCGCCGGATCGCGCGGCAGGTCGCAAGGTCGGTGGTCTTTTCGATCATGCGAAGTAACGCTCCAGGATGCGGCGATAGATGCGGGCAAGCTGGCGCACCTGTTCGGCCGGCACGCGCTCATCCACCTGATGCATGAAATGCCCCACCAGCCCGAATTCAAGCACCGGGCAATGATCCTTGACGAAACGCGCGTCCGAGGTGCCGCCCGAGGTGGAAAGCGCGGGGGCCAGCCCCGTCTCCTCGCGCACCACGCCGGCGACCAGGTCGACGAAGGGGCCGGGCCGGGTCAGGAAGCTTTCGCCCGAAACGTCGGTCGAGATGGCGAAATCCACCTTGGTATCGGCCGAGATCGCCGCCGCCCGCGCCCGGATCATGCGGTCGAGGCTGCCCGACGTATGCGCGTCGTTGAAGCGGATGTTGATCGTCGCCCGCACCCGTTCCGGGATCACGTTCGAGGCCGGGTTGCCGCAATCCACCGTCGTCACCTGCAGGCCCGAGGGGTCGAAATGCTCGGTCCCCTCGTCCAGCGGCGCCTCGGTCAGCTCGTGCAGCAGCCGCAGCAGCGCGTGGATCGGGTTGCGGGCGCGATGCGGATAGGCGGCATGGCCCTGGATGCCATGCGCCTCGACCTGCAGGGTCATCGAGCCGCGGCGGCCGATCTTGATCATCTCGCCCATGCGGTCGGGGTTCGAGGGCTCGCCGACGATGCAGACATCCATCCGCTCGCCATGCGCGGCCATCCAGTCGAGCAGCGCGCGGGTGCCGTGCTTGCCCGGCCCCTCCTCGTCGCCGGTGATGGCCAAGACCACCGCGCCGTCCGGCGGCGGGGTCTCGGTCACGAAGCCGATGGCGGCGGCGACGAAGGCGGCGACGCCGGATTTCATGTCGGTGGCGCCCCGGCCCCAGATCCAGCCCTCGGCCTCGTGCCCGGAAAAGGGCGGATGCGTCCAGCTGGCCGGATCGCCGGGCGGCACCACGTCGGTATGGCCGTTGAAGCCGAAGCTGCGCGCGCCCTTGGCCCCCCAGCGCGCGAACAGGTTCGGCACCCCCTCGCGGTCGACGCGATGGCATTCGAAGCCCGCCGCGCCCAGCACATCCGCCAGCAGCAGCAGCGCGCCGCCCTCGTCGGGCGTGACCGAGGCGCAGCGGATCAGCCTTGCGGTCAGTTGGGCGGGATCGGGGGTCGTGGTCATGGGCGGCCTTTCGCTTTTGGCCCCCTGGTTACACCGCCGGGCCCGCAAGCTCCAGCGCGCGGCGCAGCAGGTTGGCGCCGGTCAGCACCAGCAGCAGCAGCGTCCAGCGCCGGAACCGCGCCGCGTCCAGCCGGTCATGCGCCAGATAGCCCAGCCCCATGCCGACCAGCGCCGGGATGACCAGGATCGCCGAGAACGGCAGGGTCCGGGCGTTCAGCAGCCCCGATTGCAGATGCGAGGCGGTCAGCACCGCCGCGCCGATGAAGAACACCACGCCCTGCACGCGCATCTGCTCGGCCTTGGGCACGTGCAGCGACAGCAGCAGCACCAGCAGCGGCGGCCCCCAGATGCCCGAGATGCCGCCGATCAGCCCGCCGGTCACGCCGGTCGCGATCTCCACGCGGCGGCGGTGATGGACGGGCAGGACCATGCTGCGCCCCAGGATCTGCCACAGCGCGAACAGCATGATCGGCAGGCCGATCAGCGCATACATCAGCCCTTGCGGCACGCGGGTCGCGAAAAAGGCGCTGACCGGGATGAACAGCACCACCATGCCGACATGCCAGCGCCAGTCCCAGGTCGCCTGCCATGCCGGGCGCCAGCCGCCGCGCAGCGCCTGGCGGATGTTCGTGACCAGCACCGGCAGGATCACCGCGGCGACCGCCTGCTGGGCGGGCAGGAAGGAACCCAGCGCCGCCAGCATGATCATCGGCATGGCAAAGCCGATGGCGCCCTTCACGAAGCCGGAAAACAGCGTGATCGCGATGGCGATCCAGAAATGGAAGGGATCGAGGCCGAACATGTTCCTTGGGCGATGTAAGACTCTGCGGGTTCTGGCAAGGTGCTTAGCGCGCCTCGGATCTTTCCGCAAAGCACAAGAGGCAGGCTCCCAGGCGGAAAGAGGCGCCAGCCCCCCCGCGTGGCGGACCGGATCACCGGCAATGCCTCGGCCTGGGCCGGAAGCACGGGGCGGCTGGCACGCCCCTCGCCCGAGCCGGAGCAGCGCCCGGATCACGGGCGCACTGTCGATGAACGGCAGCGCCGACGGCCGATTGCGTGCCGGTGACGGTGGCGGACCAGACCCGTTCGGCCATGTGGCGCAGGGATGTCAGCCTGGCCTCTGGCAGGCCCTGGATCGCTGCGCATCCGGCTGGATGTCCAGCGGTTCACGCCCCGCCATGCCAAGGCCCTCGCCAGCCGCTTCGGGCCAAGGCACGGCCCCGCCGTCACTCGGGGCGCGGACGCAATAGGCGAGCTGCTGGGCGGGGCCGGGCGGAAGGGTTCGACACGGTGCTCCCTCTTGCCCAAGGGCCGGCCGCAAAGGGGGATCGACCGTTGCGAGACTGTCCTGCCTGATAGAAGCAGCCTGGCGCTGTGCCATCGTCCCGGCCGATATTCCGCGGGCACCAGCCCGGCAATAGGCGCGACTGACGGGACATTTTAGTTCATAATGCGGCTATATCGCGCATGATAGTTGCGCTGCAATTGCCAAACGGCTAGTCATGCTGCAACGCCGCATGAAGGAATCTGCCATGAAGGACATGCCCGCGATGCCAGCCGATACGCCTTCCGCCCTGCTTGCGCTTGCAGGCGAGGCCCTGCCGGAACTCGAATCCCTGCAATCCCGCGCGACGGAGGCGCTGCGCGCGCTGGTCGCCCCGGCGGGCAAGCCACAGCCGGCGCTTCTGGAGGAACACCAGCACGCCGCCCATGCGCTGTCCTGGCTGGCGACCTATGTCGAATCGGTGCGCCAGCTGGCCGGCTGGGCCGGGCGGCTGGCCGAGGCGGGCAGCCTGGGCCGCACCGAGGCGCTGATCCTGCAGATCGGCCTGGGCGAATACCTCACCCAGATCGCCGGCGGCATCCCGATGAGCCAGACCGAGTTCGCCCGGCTTTCGGACCTGGGCCTCGACTGGCAGCCGGGCGAGGCGGCGGCCGCGCTGATGCGCGGCAATACTGCCCAGGCGCGGGCCGAGCTGGCGCGGCTGATGCAGGACAACCATGGCCGCGCCACCTTCGGCGCCACCGGGCTGGACGAGGATCTGGAGATGATCCGCGACCAGTTCCGCCGCTATGCCGACGAGCGGGTGATCCCCAACGCCCATGAATGGCACCTGAAGGACCAGCTGATCCCGATGGAGATCATCGAGGAACTGGCCGAGCTGGGCGTTTTTGGCCTGACCATCCCCGAGGAATTCGGGGGGCTGGGCCTCTCGAAAGCCTCGATGGTGGTCGTGACCGAGGAGCTGTCGCGCGGCTATATCGGCGTGGGCTCGCTGGGCACCCGCAGCGAGATCGCGGCCGAGCTGATCCTCTGCGGCGGCACCGAGGCGCAGAAGGCGAAATGGCTGCCGGCGCTGGCCTCGGGCGAGATCCTGTCGACGGCGGTCTTTACCGAGCCGAATACCGGCTCGGACCTGGGCAGCCTGCGCACGCGGGCCGTGCGCGACGGCGAGGATTGGGTCGTCACCGGCAACAAGACCTGGATCACCCATGCGCAGCGCACCCATGTCATGACGCTGCTGGCACGCACCGACCCCGAGACCACGGATTGGCGCGGGTTGTCGATGTTCCTGGCGGAAAAGACGCCGGGCACCGACGACGACCCCTTCCCGACCCCCGGCATGACCGGCGGCGAGATCGAGGTGCTGGGCTATCGCGGGATGAAGGAATACGAACTCGGCTTCGACGGCTTCCGGGTCAAAGGCGAGAACCTGCTGGGCGGCGAGCCGGGGCGCGGCTTCAAGCAGCTGATGGAGACCTTCGAATCGGCGCGCATCCAGACGGCCGCCCGCGCCGTGGGCGTGGCGCAATCGGCGGCCGAGATCGGCATGCAATACGCCATCGACCGCAAGCAGTTCGGCAAACCGCTGATCGAGTTCCCGCGCGTTGCCGACAAGCTGGCGATGATGGCGGTGGAAATCATGATCGCCCGCCAGCTGACCTATTTCAGCGCCTGGGAAAAGGACCACGGCCGGCGCTGCGACCTGGAGGCTGGCATGGCCAAGCTCTTGGGCGCGCGCGTCGCCTGGGCGGCGGCGGACAATGCCTTGCAGATCCATGGCGGCAACGGCTTTGCGCTGGAATACGCCATCAGCCGCGTGCTGTGCGACGCGCGCATCCTGAACATCTTCGAGGGCGCGGCCGAGATCCAGGCCCAGGTTATTGCACGCAGGCTACTGGACTAGGATGAAATTCCGGCCCCTGCTGGACAGCGGGGGCCGTTAGGGCATTATGGCAGCAACATGACGTAACGGAGCTGCCCATGAACCGCATCCCGATGATTTCCGTGGCCTTCGCCGCCACGCTCGGCCTTGCCGCCTGCGAGCCCGCCACGCCCGACGTTCCGGGCAGCAATATCCCGACCGGCGCCTATGTGCTGGTCGGCATCGGTTCCGACACCGTGCCGCAGCGCAATGTCGGCATGACCATCGCGGCGGACGGCTCGATTTCGGGCAAGGCGCCCTGCAACCAGTATTCGGCCAGCCAGACCGCCGAGCCGCCGGGCTTTGCGCTGGGCCCGCTGACCACGACCGAGATGGCCTGTTCGGGCAATGCCGGCCGGCTGGAGACGCGCTATCTGCAGGCGCTGTCGGCCGCCGACGGCATCACCTTCGAGGGCGGCGTGCTGACCATCAAGGGGCCGACCTACCTGACCTATGAGCCGGGCTATCGCAAGGAATGACCCCTTGCCCGGAAGGAGGCGCGCCATGCGCAAGCTGATCCTGGCCCTGTCCTTGCCCCTGGGGCTGGCCGCCTGCGCGGCCGAACCGGACGGCGCGGCGCAGATCCCCGGCGACTATGCGCTGGTCGCGGTCGAGGGCGTCACGGTTTCGGGCACGCCGAGCCTGCGCATCGCCGAGGACGGCGCGGTCTCGGGGCAGGGGCCCTGCAACCTGTTCACCGGCCGCAACAACGCCGCGCTGCCGGCGCTGGACCTGGGCGCGCTGGCGGTGACGCGCCGCGCTTGCCTGCAAGAGGGTGGCGAGCACGCGTTCTTCCAGGCGCTCGGCGCGGTGCGCGAGGCCAGGCGCGAGGGCGAGGAGCTGGTGATGACCGGCCCGGACGTCACCATCCGCTGGCGGATCGCGACGCCGTAAGCCGGGCGACCAGCCGGGCGCGTGCGGGCGGCAGGGGCTTGCCCGCATGGCTCTCGGCCAGCCGCGATTGCAGGAAATGCCCGGTCAGGGCCAGCGCGTCCTCGATCCCGCCATTGCCGCGCCCGCCCAGCATGGCGGGCAGGGGCAAGAGCCGCGGTGCCCAGTCCCCCGCCGCCTGCGCCGAAACCGCCCGGCCCGAGCGCGGGCTGACATAGGCCAGCCCCTCGCGCGATCCCGTCACCGCGCAGCTGGTCAGGTCCAGCCCGAAGCCCAGCTCGTCCAGAAGCCGCATTTCCCAGCGCAGATAGGCTTCCGCCCAATCCTCGCCCGCGTCCATCTGGTCCAGCAGCGCCTCGGTCGCGGCGGCAAGGTGGGGATGGGGGTCGCGCTCGGGCAGGGCAAAGGTCAGAAGCGCGGTGACGGCATTCACCCCGGCCAGCGCATCGGCACCGGCCAGCAGCCCCGACCGCGCCCGCGCCGGCTCGATGCTGAAGGTGCCCAGCTGTTCCTCAAGCCGCGCCCGCCAGCGCAGGCTGACCCGGTTGCCCGGCTGCAGCATGGCGGCGCGCCTGGCGCTGGCGCCGCCGGGCACCAGGCCGCGGATCAGCCCTGCCTCGCGCGTCAGCACGGTCAGGATCACGGCGCTTTCGCCGTGCCTTTGCAGCGCCATCACGCTGGCCTCGCCGCTCCATTCCATCGCGCCGCCTTTCCTTTCGCGCCACCCTGCCGCAATCTGGGGGCGACGGACAAGGAGGCAGGCATGTTGAAACCGTGGATCGAGGCCCAGGCCCGGCTGGTCGAAGTGGCGGCGGGGCGCGCGCCGGCGGATCTGGTGATCCGGGGCGGGCAATGGGTCAATGTCCACACGCGCGAGGTGATCCCCGGCATCGACATCGCCGTGACCGACGGCCGGGTGGCCTATGTCGGCGCCGATGCCGGGCCCTCGATCGGCCCCGATACGCAGGTGATCGAGGCGGCGGGCCGCTACATGGTCCCCGGCCTGATCGACGCGCATATGCATGTGGAATCGGGGATGCTGACGCCCGCCGGCTTTGCCGCCGCCGTGATCCCGCATGGCACGACGACGATCTTCCACGACCCGCATGAGATCGCCAATGTGCTGGGGCTCAACGGCGTGCGGCTGATGCGGGACGAATCGCTGCTCCAGCCGATCAGCATGTTCACCCAGATGCCCAGCTGCGCGCCATCCGCCCCCGGCCTGGAGACCACCGGCCAGCCGATCACCGAGGGCGAGGTGGCGCAGGCCATGGGCTGGGACGGCATCGTCGGCCTGGGCGAGATGATGAACTTTCCCGGCGTCGCCGCGGGCGACCGGCAGATGCTGGCCGAGATCGCCGCCACCCGCGCCGCCGGCAAGACGGTGGGCGGCCATTACGCCAGCCCCGACCTGGGCCGGCCCTTCCACGCCTATGTCGCCGGCGGCGCCGCGGACGACCACGAGACCACGACCGAGGCGCAGGGCATCGCCCGCGTGCGCCAGGGCATGGGCTGCATGATGCGGCTGGGCTCGGCCTGGTATGACGTGGAAAGCCAGATCACCGCGATCACCGAAAAGGGGCTCGACCCGCGCTTCTTCATCCTTTGCACCGACGACAGCCATTCCGGCACGCTGGTCCATGACGGACACATGAACCGGGTGGTGCGCCATGCCATCGACTGCGGCTGCGATCCGCTGGTGGCGATCCAGATGGCGACGATCAACGCGGCCCAGCATTTCGGGCTGGAACGCGAGCTGGGCAGCATCACGCCGGGCCGGCGGGCGGACGTGATCCTGACCCGCGACCTGCACAGCCTGCCCATCGAGGCGGTGATCGCGCAGGGGCGGCTGGTCGCCGAAGGCGGCAAGCTGCTGGTCGATTGCCCGCGCATCGCCTGGCCCGACGAGGCGCGCAACTCGGTGCATCTGGGGCGCAGCCTTGCCGGCGCGGATTTCGCCGTGCGCGCCACGGGCGACAGCGCGCGGGTGCGGGTGATCGGCGTGGTCGAGAACCAGGCCCCGACCCGCGCGCTGACCGCCGAGCTGCCGATCCGCGACGGCGTGATCGAGGCGCAGGGCGAGACCTGCCATATCGCGCTGGTCGAACGCCACCGGGCGACGGGCGGCGTGGTGAACGGCTTCGTCTCGGGCTTCGGCTACCGGGGCCGGATGGCCGTGGCCTCGACCGTGGCGCATGACAGCCATCACATGATCGTCGTCGGCACCTGCCGCGACAGCATGGCGGCGGCGGCCAACCACCTGGGCCGGATCGGCGGCGGCGTCACCGTGTTCCGCGACGGCGAGGAACTGGCGACGGTGGTGCTGCCCATCGCCGGGCTGATGTCCGACCTGCCCGCCGAGGAAGTGGCCGAGGCGGCGCAGGGGATCGTCAAGGCGATGCAGGATTGCGGCTGCCGGCTCAACAACGCGTATATGCAGCATTCGCTCCTGGCGCTGGTGGTGATCCCCGAGCTGCGCATCTCGGACCTGGGCATCGTCGACGTGACCCGGTTCGAACTGGTCGACCTGCTGGTCTAGCCCTGCAGCCCCGGCACGACCCCCGGCCGGGATGGGCGGGGGCCGGCCGCGGCGCGTGCGTCAGTCGCCGTCGTCGGGCACTTCGTCGTCATCGCCGAAGCGGGCGTCGTCGTCATATTCGTCCTCGCCCTCGCCGACATATTTCGCCGACAGGTTGATCGAGTGATTGTCGTGGATCGGGTCCATGACGATGTCCGAGGGGATTTCGCCCGCCAGCCATTCGCGGATCTCGTCCTTGGTCTCGTCGATCTCCTGCCCGGTGACTTCGGCGATATAGGTGATGAAGGCGCGCTGGTCGCCGTCGATCTCCTCGAGGTCGCTTTCATCGGCCGCAGGCCATTTCTCGACGATGGCCTCGAAGAAGGCGGGCCAGTTGTCGCGGACGTGAACCCATTTCATCAGTAGCCTCCTCCGCCCAGGCCGCCCTGCACCAGGCGCGAGGCGCCGGTGATGTCCTCGCCCACGCCGGCCACGGTATTGCACGCGGCAAGCGCAAGAAGGGTCAGGATGGCTGCGATCCGACTGAATTTCATTTTCTTTCCTCCTGCCACCAGGTTTCTGGCATGAAGCCGGGCCAGTCACCGTAAAGCGGCGTGTTTTCAGGATAATCCAGGTCGGCACGATGGGCCAAGCGGGAAATCCGTGAATAGCTGACCGGGATGACATAGCGTCCGGCGGTTAAGATTCGGTCAAGGGCCCTGACCGCTGCGACGAAATCCTCATGCGTGCGGGCGTGGCCCATCTCGGCGATCATCGCCTCGGCGGCGGGGCTGTCCATGCCCATCCAGTTGCGGCTGCCCGGCTTGGCCACGCCCTCGCGGCCCCAATAGAGCCGCTGTTCGTTGCCGGGCGACAGCGACAGCCCGCGTTCATACCAGGTCATGTCGAACTGGTAGTTGTTCGTCCGCTCCACATATTGCGCGGCGTCGAGCATCGTCACCGTCGGCCGGATGCCCAGATTGCGCAGCGATTGCACGAAGATGTCGATGATCTGCCGGGTCTCGGCGCTGGTGCGCATGGCGCTGCCCGACTGGTTCAGCAGGATCTCGAAGGCGAAGGGGCGGCCCTTCGCGTCGCGCAGCTCGCCCTCCTGCACGGTCCAGCCGGCCTCGCCCAGCAGGTCCAGCGCGGCGCGGATGCCCCGGCGGTCGATGGCGCGCTCGCCGCCCTCGGGCAGGGCATAGCCCTCGATGGTGCCGGGCGGCAGCTGGTCGGCGAAGGGCGCCAGCAACGCGGCCTCGCGCCCAGTGGCTGGGCCGGGCTGCATCGCCAGATCGGAATTGGCGAAATAGCTGGTGATCCGCGGATCCTTGCCGCCGGTCAGCGTCATGTTGATGAAGCGATAGTTGAAGGCTTCGATCATCGCCTGCCGCACCCGCCAGTCGGCAAACAGCGGATTGCGGGTGTTCATCACCAGCCCCATGATCCCCGAGGGGCGGCCATGCGCGATCTCGGATTTCTCCATCCGGCCGTCGCGCATGGCGGGAAAGTCGAAATTGCGCTCCCAGCGCGCCGCGACCAGTTCGCGCCAGACGTCGATCTCGCCGGCCTTGAACGCCTCGAACATGGCCGAGGCATCGCCGAAATAGTCATAGCGGATCACGTCGAAATTGTGCAGCCCCCGGCTGACCGCCAGGCCGCGGCCCCAGTAATCCGGGTTGCGGCGAAAGCTGATCGCCCGGCCCGGATCGACCTTGTCGATGACATAGGGCCCCGATCCGATGGGGACCATCAGGCTGGATTGGCCGAAATCGCGTCCCTGCCATTGCGCCTTCTTCAGGATCGGCCGCATGCCCATCAGCATCGACAGCTCGCGGTCGGCGGTGTTGAAGGTGAACCGGACCGAGCGCGGCCCGGTCTGTTCCATCGTCTCGACCTTGGACCAGACGGCAGTATAGCGCGGATGCCCCTTGGTCCCCAGCACCTCATAGGACCACATCACGTCCTCGATCGTCACCGGCGTGCCGTCGGAAAAGCGCGCCTCGGGGCGCAGGGTGAACTCGACCCATGTCCGGTCGGCATCGGTCTCGACGCTTTCGGCCAGGAGGCCGTAGAGGGTGAAGGGCTCGTCGATCGAGCGCATCATCAGTGACTCGGCCACCAGCCCCGGCTGGGTGAAGATCGGCCAGACCGGGTTGCCCATCAGGATCCAGGGGTTGAGCGAATCGAAGGTGCCCGTCTCGGCCAGGCGAATCGTGCCGCCCTTGGGCGCCTCTGGATTGGCATAGGGCAGGTGGGTGAAGCCGGCCGGAAGCGCAGGTTCTCCATACATTGCAATGGCATGCCGGGGTTCGGCAAGGCTTGCCAGCGGCATGGATGCAACACACAGGCACAGGGCGATTCGCCGCCAGATCGCGGATTCGTTAGCAAACTTGAAGAATCGCATGCTCGATGGCCCTGTTTTCCGGGTCGTTGGTTCTGCCCGTGCCCAGATTAACCGCCCGTTCACCTTGAAGCAAACTTACGCCTTGGACTCATGGGGCGAAAAGCGTATAGATAAGGCACTGCTCGATAGGTTTCTTGCCTGTATGAAACCTGCCTCATGACTTGCGCCCGCCTTGTGCGGGCGCTTTTTTCTTGGGGGTTTCGCGATCCGGCCGCAGCCTTGCCTGCCCGCGCCCGCCGGGGGAATCGAGCGCGCAAAAAAGTGAACGAAGCGGTATTTCCCCTGCCATCGCCGGCGGCCCCCGCGCCTTGCCGCGCCGCCGGTGTCCGACCTTGTGCGGTGCGGGCTTTTTCCCCATGCTGCGGCGGCAACAGCAACGCAGGCGTGGAGGCAGCGATGTTCCAGAAATTCCTTGGCGGCAAGACGGCGGTGGTGACGGGTTCGAACTCGGGGATCGGGCTTGGCATCGCGCATGAGCTGGCGCGGGCCGGGGCGGATCTGGTGCTGAACAGCTTTACCGACGCGCCCGAGGATCACGCCCTGGCCGAAAGCCTGGCCGCCGAGCATGGCGTCAAGGTCCGCTACATCCAGGCCGACATGTCGAAGGGCGCCGAGTGCCGCGCCCTGATCGAAAAGGCCGGCGCCTGCGACATCCTGGTGAACAATGCCGGCATCCAGCATGTCGCGCCGATCCCGGATTTCCCGGCCGAGAAATGGGACGCGATCATCGCCATCAACCTGTCCTCCGCCTTTCACACCACGGCGGTGGCGCTGCCGCTGATGCGCGAGGCGGGCTGGGGGCGGGTGATCAACATCGCCTCGGCGCACGGGCTGACGGCCAGCGAATACAAGTCGGCCTATGTCGCCGCCAAGCACGGCATCGTCGGCCTGACCAAGGTGACGGCGCTGGAGACGGCGAAGGAGCCGATCACCTGCAACGCCATCTGCCCCGGCTATGTGCTGACGCCCATCGTGGAAAAGCAGATCCCCGACCAGATGAAGACCCACAACCTGAGCCGCGAGGACGTGATCGCCAAGGTCATGCTGCACCGCCAGCCCTCGGGGCAGTTCGCCACGGTCGAGCAGATGGGCGGCACGGCGGTCTTCCTGTGCTCGCCGGCGGCCGAGCAGATCACCGGCACGACGATCTCGGTCGATGGGGGGTGGACGGCGCTTTAGGGCGCCGCCCCGACGGGGTTTCCCGCCCCTTTGCCCAAGGGGATCGCGGGCGGGCGGTCAGCCCCAGGCCGCCTCGAACTCGCGCCATTCGCCCTTGCTCATGCCGCTGTTTTCCTGCGTGACCGTTTCGCCGGCTAGGCGGCGCTTCAGCGCCTCGACGCCCCTGGCGGAAAGCTGCATGCCGCCCAGCCGGTAATCCTCGAAGGCGGCGTAGGCGAAGGGCACCCAGTCCTTGACGATGCCGCACATGGTTTCGGCATAGGTGCGGATCTCGTATTGCGCATGGGCATCGGCGCGCAGGCGCAGGAAATGGAACAGGTTGTGCAGGTCGACCTTCCAGTACCATTGCGTATAGACATTCGCCGGCAGGTTCATCCGCGCCAGTTCGCGCGCCAGGCCCTGCTGGCCCTCCTGGCTCAGCATCGCCTCGTAATGGTCATAGCTGCGCATCGCGTCCTCGCGCAGGATGTCGAGGACGCGGGCGGCCTCGTCCCCCTCCAGCACCTGGCCGCGGCCCTGGTTGTTCACCGTCGATTGCGCGGCCAGGTGTTCGGGGGCGGGGATGTAGAATTCGCGGTCCAGGATCGAATAGCGCGCCGAATATTCGTTCACGTTGGCGGTGCGGTGGCGGATCCATTGCCGGGCGACGAAGACCGGCAGCTTGACGTGGAACTTGACCTCGCACATCTCGAACGGGGTCGAGTGCCAGTGCCGCATCAGGTAGCGGATCAGCCCCTCGTCGTTGCTGACCGATTTCGTGCCGCGGCCATAGCTGACCCGCGCGGCCTGGGTGATCGCGCCGTCGTCGCCCATGTAGTCGATGACCCGCACCAGCCCGTGATCCAGCACCGGATGCGCCCGGTAGAGATGGCCCTCCATCCCCTCGGAGACGGCGCGCAGGGTGGGGCGCGGGCTGGCGCGCAGCTCGTCGATCTCGGCCTGTTGTTCGGGGGTCAGGGGCATGGCGGAATCCTTCGTGCTGTTGGGCATATCTTGTGGCACCGACGGGGGATTCAATCAACCGGCAGTATGGACGCGGCGGGTGCAGCCGATCGCCCCACGTTGCGGTCCGGCCGCCGCCATGCCAGTCTGGTCGCAGCGAACGGAAAGGAGCGACAGATGAAGGTCCGCTATCTGCACACCATGGTCCGCGTGCTCGATCTGGAAAAGACGATGGCATTCTTCCACCTGCTCGGGCTGGAGGAGACGCGGCGAATCGACAATGAGAAGGGGCGCTTCACCCTGGTCTTCATGGCGCCGCCCGGCCAGCCGGAATGCCCGGTCGAGCTGACCTGGAACTGGGACGGCGACGACGGCCTGCCCTCGGACAGCCGGCATTTCGGCCATCTCGCCTATCGGGTCGAAGATATCTACGAGATGTGCCAGAGGCTGATGGATGCGGGCGTGACCATCAACCGCCCGCCGCGCGACGGCCACATGGCCTTTGTCCGCAGCCCCGACAACATCTCGATCGAATTGCTGCAAGAGGGCGAGGCGCTGCCGCCGCAAGAGCCCTGGGCCAGCATGCAGAACACGGGCCACTGGTAGAGGGCGGGGCCCGGCGAAAGGCGGCGCAGGGTCTGGACATACCCGGCCCGCGCCGGGTCGGGCCCGGCCGAGCTGCCGCAAGAGCCCTGGGCCAGCATGCAGAACACAGGCCACTGGTAGGGGGCGGGACACCGGCGAAAGGCGGCGCAAGGTCTGGACATGCCCGGCCTGCGCCGGGTCGGGTTGGCTGATCGCAGACCTGACCGCGCGCATTGAGACGCTGGATGCCTGACCCGTCGCCGGGACCGGCCGGTGGGAAGAGGGGGCCCCGCGGTCGATGCCGGCGACGGGCCGGGCATGACGGCGCCGCCGGGCCATGCCGCGGCGGCGCGATTCAATAGATGTAGCGGATCTGCTCGGCCCAGAATCTTTCGACCCGGCGCCATTGCAAGTTCACCGCCTCGATGGGCGGATCGTCCAGCACGCCGGACAGTTCCAGCCCTTCGGCATGGCGGGCAAACAGCCGCGCCACGCAATCGCGCACCTCTTGTCCCGTCTGGGTCAGCCGCACCCGGACCGCGCGGCGGTCCATCTCGCAGCGTTCATGGTGGACATAGCCCAGCTCGACCAGCTTCTTGAGATTGTAGGAGACGTTCGAGCCCTGATACATCCCGCGCGAGCGCAATTCGCCCGCCGTCACCTCCGACGTGCCGAGATTGTAGATCAGCAGCGCCTGCACCGGCGTCAGGTCCGAGCGGCCCAGCCGCTCGAACTCGTCCTTGACCAGATCCAGCAAAAGCCGATGCAGCCGCTCCAGCATTTGCAGGCTTTCCAGATAGGCGTCGGCCCGGTTGGTCCGCGGCGGCAAGGGCCGCAGGGCCGGCACCGTGTGGGCAGAGCTGCGCTGTTGCATAAGCGGGTTCCGTTCTTGGCCTCGTTTCCGCCACCATGGCGCAGATTTGCCAATCTTCGGTTAATCGCCGCGCAGTTTGCTAAAATTGCGCCTATTTCCGTGCCAGCCGCTGATGGGCAAAACCCGCCACGCGGTCCAGGATGGGCAGCAGCGCCTGCGGTCCTGGGCGGGCGTCGCCCAGCCGGGCGGTGATCCAGGGATACAGATCCTGGTCGTTTTCGCTTAGCAGCGCCTCGTAAAGGTCCAGCTCCTCGGGGCTCAGCCCGTCAAGCTCGCTGTCCGAGAACGGGCCCAGGATCAGGTCCATCTCCTTGGTGCCCCGCCGCCAGCTGCGCATCCGCAGCCGCTTCAGCCTTGCTTCGTTCTCGTCCACGCTTGCCCCCGGCTTGCCTGTCCGCGGCGCCGCCCCTATGACGGGGCAGCCAGCCGCAGGATGAATTCGATGAGCTTTTTGTCGCAGACGCTCGCCCGCGTCAAACCCTCGCCCACCATCGCCATCACCACCCGCGCCCGCGAGCTTGCGGCCGAGGGGCGGGACATCATCGGCCTGTCCGCCGGCGAGCCCGATTTCGACACGCCCGCGCATATCCGCGAGGCGGCCAAGGCCGCCATCGACGCCGGCCATACCCGCTATACCGCGGTGGACGGTATCCCGGAACTGAAACGCGCCATCTGCGACAAGTTCGCGCGGGAAAACGGGCTGGACTATGCGCCCGCGCAGGTGACGGTCGGCACCGGCGGCAAGCAGATCCTCTACAACGCGCTGATGGCGACGCTGAATCCGGGCGACGAGGTCATCATTCCCGCGCCCTATTGGGTCAGCTACCCGGACATGGTGCTACTGGCCGGCGGCACGCCCGTGGTGGTCGAGGGCGCGATGCAGAACGGCTATCGCATCACCCCCGAACAGCTGGAGGCGGCGATCACGCCGCGGACGAAATGGCTGATCCTCAATTCGCCCTCGAACCCCACCGGTGCGGGCTATGCCGTCGAGCACATGCGCGCCCTGACCCAGGTGCTGATGCGCCATCCGCAGGTCTGGGTACTGGCGGACGACATCTACGAGCATCTGGTCTTTGACGATTTCCGCTTCGTCACCCCGGCCCAGGTCGAGCCGGGGCTGAAATCGCGCACGCTGACCATGAACGGCGTGTCGAAGGCCTATGCCATGACCGGCTGGCGCATCGGCTATGGCGCGGGCCCCGAGGAACTGATTCGCGCCATGGCCAAGCTGCAGTCGCAATCGACCTCGAACCCCTGCTCGATCAGCCAATATGCCGCGCTGGCCGCGTTGCAGGGGCCGCAGGACTTTATCGCCGAAAGCCGCGCCGTGTTCCAGCGCCGCCGCGACCTGGTGGTGGCGGGGCTGAACGCCTGTCCCGGCATCGACTGCCCGGTGCCGCAGGGGGCGTTCTACGTCTATCCCTCGATCGCGGCGCTGATCGGCAAGACCTCGGCCGGCGGCACGTTGATCGCGGATGACGAGGCATTCGCCACCGCGCTGTTGAACGAGACCGGGGTCGCGGTGGTCTTTGGCGCGGCCTTCGGGCTTTCGCCGCATTTCCGCATCTCCTACGCCACATCGGACGCGGTGCTGGCGGATGCCTGCGCGCGGATCAAGGGGTTCTGCGAGGGGCTGCGCTAAAGCGAAGCGGCGGGGCCGAAACCCCGCCCCGCCTGCCTTAGTTGACGAAAAGCTGCGGCCTGGTCAGGCTTTCCGGGCGCAGGATGGCGTCCAGCCGCTCTTTCGGCAAAAGCCCCTTTTCCAGCACCAGCTCATAGACGCCGCGGCCGGTCAGATGCGCCTCGGTCGCGAGTTCGGTGGCGGCGGCATAGCCGATATAGGGGTTCAGCGCCGTGACGATGCCGATCGAGCGGCGCACGGTTTCCTTCAGCACGTCGCGATTGGCGGTGATGCCGCGCACGCAATTGTGCTCCAGCGTGTTGCAGGCCGCGATCAGGTGGCTGACCGAGCGGAACATGCTGTAGGCGATCACCGGCTCGAAGGCATTCAGCTGCAACTGCCCGCCCTCGGCGGCCATGGTGATGGTCATGTCGTTGCCGATCACCTCGAAGGCGACCTGGTTGACCACCTCGGGGATGACCGGGTTCACCTTGCCCGGCATGATCGAGGAACCGGCCTGTTTCGCCGGCAGGTTGATCTCGTTGAAGCCGGCGCGCGGCCCCGAGGACAGCAGCCGCAGGTCGTTGCAGATCTTCGACAGCTTGACCGCCACCCGCTTCAGCACGCCCGAGACCTGCACGAAGGCGCCGCAATCCTGCGTCGCCTCGACCAGGTCGGGGGCGGTGACGACCGGGATCACCGTGATTTCGGCCAGCCGCGCCCGCACCCGCTCGGCATAGTCGGGATGGGTGGTGATGCCGGTGCCGATGGCGGTGGCGCCCAGGTTGATCTCGCAGATCAGGCTGGCGGCCTCGGCCAGGCGCATCTCGTCCTCGCCGATGGTGATGGCGAAGGCGTTGAACTCCTGGCCCAGGGTCATCGGCACCGCCTCTTGCAGCTGGGTGCGGCCCATCTTGAGGATTTCGGCGAATTCCGCGCCTTTCTCGGCAAAGGCGCCGCGCAGCGAGGCCAGCGCCGCGATCACGTTCTGCAAGCCCCGCCACGAGGCCAGCCGCAACGCCGTCGGATAGACGTCGTTGGTCGACTGGCTCATGTTCACATGCTCGTTGGGATGCAGGTATTTGTATTCGCCTTTGGCATGGCCCATGATCTCCAGCGCGCGGTTGGCGATGACCTCGTTGGCGTTCATGTTGGTCGAGGTGCCGGCGCCGCCCTGGATCTGGTCCACGACGAACTGGTCGTGCAGCTGGCCGGCGCGGATTTCCTCGCAGGCGGCGACGATGGCGTCGCGGCGCTCGGCCGAAAGCAGCCCCAGATCGGCATTGGCCAGCGCCGCCGCCTGCTTGATCGCGGCCAGCGCGCGAATCAGCTCGGGAATTTCGCCGATGGGCCTGCCGGAGATCGGGAAATTCTCGACGGCGCGCAGGGTGTGGACGCCCCAATAGGCGTTGGCGGGCACCTCGCGGTCGCCAAGCAGGTCGTGTTCGATGCGGGTCTTGGTCATGTTCACCTCGGGCGCAGGCGCGCCGCCCGCCGGTGGCGGTGCGGGCGCGATGCGCATTTCTGTCGGATCTGTTGCGATAGGCAGGGCGTTCGCGCGCCCCATGTGTCAAAGATTTAGGCAGGATCGCGGGTATTTTCCAATGCGAAGTCGCGCTGGGTTATTCCGATCCTGCATAACCTTCGCCCAAGTCGCGCGCGGCCTGCCAGACCCGCCCGGTGATGCCGCGGCCGCGCGCCGCATTGCGGTAAAGCCGGATCTCCATCGGCAGTTCCGGGGCCACGACCTCCAGCCGGCCGGTCGCGATCTCGGCCTCGACCAGCCGGCGGGGCAGCCAGACCAGGCCATGCCCGGCCACGGCCATGCTTTTCATCGCCTCGGCCATGCTGGCTTCGTCGGTATGGGCGACATAGACCCTGGGCGCGCCGGGCTGCGCCAGCGCGATGCGCGCCATGGCGTTCAGGAACGAGCCGCGGGAATATTTCAGCATCGGCATGCCCTCGGTCCGCCATTCCTGGGGAAAGCCGGGGCGGGCGACGGCGACCAGGCTGTCCTGGCCCACCACCAGATGCGGATAGCCCGCGGGGTCCAGCGGGATGTTCACCTGCGGATGGGCATAGGTCAGGAAGAAGTCATAGCCGCCCTCGGTCAGGGCCTCGATGCAGCGGTCGAAATTCTCGGGCTTGACGCGGCTGGTCATCTGCCCCGCTGCCGCCTTCAGCCGCATCAGCCAGCCCGGCAGGAAGGTCACGGTCAGGCTGTGCAGCGCCACGAAGGAAATCTCGCCGCCCCGGCTTCGGGCATGGTCGCGGAACTCGGCGCGGCGGGCGTGGATCATGCGCACGACCTCTTCGGCCGTCTCGCGGAACAGCACGCCCTCGGGCGTCAGCGACACCGGGTAGCTGTCGCGCGACAGCAGGTCGGTGCCCAGCCATTCCTCCAGCGCGCGGATGCGGCGGCTGAAGGCGCTTTGCGTGACGCCGCGCAGCTCGGCCGAGCGCGAGAAGCTGTGCGTCTCGGCCAGGCTCAGGAAGTCCTCAAGCCATTTCAGATCCATGCGCCCCCCTTTCCTGCCGCTTTAGCCGAGCCGGCGCGGGCGCGCCATGCCTGGCCGCCTTGCGGGCGGCAATCGGGCCTGAATGCTTGCCCCTGGCGGGAAAATCCGGTTTTCTGGCGGGCATCAGACGGGGAAGGGCGCATGGACGACAGCACGATGGTGACGGTGGCCGAGCTTGGCCGGATGGTCGAGTCGCTTTTCATGCGCGCCGGCTTCAACGCCCAGCAGGCCGATGCCATCGCCCGCATCATCACCGCCGCCGAGCGCGACGGCGCGAAATCGCACGGCATCTATCGCATCGAAGGCTGCCTGCGCACCCTGGCGGCCGGCAAGGTTTCCCCCGATGCGCGGCCGGAGCTGATCGACGAGGGCAGCGCCGTGATCCGGGTCGGGGCCGGCGGCGGCTTTTCCCCCGCCGCCTTCGAACTGGGCCTGCCGGCGCTGGCCGGCCGCGCGGAAAAGCTGGGGCTGGCGGCGCTGGTCATCAACGATTGCGTGCATTACTCGGCGCTGTGGCCCGAGGTCGAGGCGCTGGCGGCGCGCGGCCTTGCCGGGCTTGCCATGTGCCCCAGCTATGCCGCCGTCGCCCCGGCGGGCGGCAACCGGCCGATCCTGGGCACCAACCCCATCGCCTTTGCCTGGCCGCGTGCGGGGGCCGCCCCCTACGTCTTCGACTTCGCCACCTCGGCCGCGGCGCGGGGCGAGATCGAACTGCTGGCGCGGGCGGGCGAACCCCTGCCCGAAGGCTGGGCGCTGGACGCGGCCGGCCAGCCCACCACCGATCCCCAGGCGGCGCTGGCCGGGGCCATGCTGCCCTTTGGCGGGCACAAGGGCTCGGCCATCTCGACCATGGTCGAGTTGCTGGCGGGGGTGATGATCGGCGACCTGACCAGCCGGGGCGCGCTGGACGAACTGGGCACGCTGGCCCTGGCGCCCAGGCATGGCGAGCTGATCCTGGCCTTTTCGCCGGCGCGTTTCGCCGCCGGCCGGCCCGGCGATCCGCTGGCCGCGGCCGAGGCGCTGTTCGACGCCATCCTGGGCCAGGGCGCGCGCCTGCCCGGCCAGCGCCGCCTGGCCGCCCGCGCCCGCTCCGAGGCCGAGGGCATCGCGCTGACCGCCGCAGAACTGGCGCTGATCGAGCGCTTTCAGCGCGAGGGGCTGGCGGCGCTGGGCTGATCGCGGTTCGGCGGGGGCCAAGCGGCTGCACGACCGGCGGTCGGCATGCATCGCGGCCTGTCCCGTGCGCTGGCTGCCGGAAAGCGGCTGAGCAGAATCGTCCATCCGTCCCAGGCGGTGCGGCCGGCCCAAGGGCAGGGGCCGATCATGCGCGACGCCGGCATTGCGCGGGGCTTGCAAGGCAGGCCCCCGTTCCGATCCTGTGCATCAGGTGCAGAAGCCTAGCCGTCGGTTCTCGGCTCAGGGCGGGCCACCGGGCGCGGCATCGGCGGAACTGGAGCGGCGGATCCTCGCCACGCCAGCCGCCGGACTGGCAGGCCGCCGGGCCGCGCTGCCACGGCCCCGCGGACAGGCCCGCGAGGTGCCGCGGTGCCGATCCAGAACCGGGGCGGGCCGTTCGATCATGCCCCGACCTTGCGGCGGGCGGATCAGCCTAGCGCATGGCGGCAAGCCAGTCCTGAATCGCGGCCAGCGATTCGGGCTCGTCGAGGAACGGGACATGGGCGCGATCGGGCACCTCGGCCAGGATCATCTGGGGATGCCGGCAGCGCATCTCGGTCGCGGTCTCATGCGCCAGCAGGTCCGAGTTTGCCCCGCGCACCAGCGCCAGCGGCAGCCCCTGCGCGGCGTCGAACAGCGGCCACAGATCGACCTCGGGCCCATTGAAGGCGGCCAGGAACGCCTCGCGCAGGGCGGGGTCGTAGTTGATGCGCAGGCCCGCGGGCGTCTCGGCGTAATGGCGCCGGGCCTCGTCCAGCCATCGGCTTGCCGGCACGCCGGCAAAGCCGGGCATGAGGGCGGGCAGGCGCTCTGCCATGTCCTCCAGGCTTTTCGCGGCCGGGTTGCGGCCGACATAGTCGAAGATCCGCTCCAGCCCGCTGCGCTGCAATGCTGGGCCGACATCGTTCAGGCACAGGCCCAACAGCCGGTCGCGCGCCGTCGCGGCCAGCAGCATGCCGATGATCCCCCCGCGCGAGGTGCCCAGCACCGCCGCCTGCGCGATGCCCAGGTGATCCAGCAGCGCCAGCGCGTCCCGCGCCTCTTGCGGGACGGTATAGCTGTCCGCGCCGGTCCAGTCCGAATCGCCGCGGCCGCGGTAATCCGGCCGGATCAGCCGCACGCCGGCCAGATGCGGCGCCAGATAGTCGAAATCCCGCCCCGTCCGGGTCAGCCCCGGCAGGGCCAGGACCGCCAGCCCCTCGCCCTCGTCGCGATAGGCCAGCCGGGCGCCGTCCTCGGCCTGGAAGAAGCGGACGGGCATCACAGGTTTTCCGACTGCGGCATGCCCAGCACGTGATAGCCGCCATCGACCAGCACGATCTCGCCCGTGGTGCAGGCGCCCCAGTCCGAACACAGCCAGACCGCCGTGCCGCCGATCGCCTCCAGCGTGGCATTGGCGCGCAGCGGGGCATTGGCCTCGGTATGGCGATAGGTCTTACGGGCGCCGCCGATGGCCGCGCCGGCCAGGGTCTTCATCGGGCCGGGGCTGATCGCGTTGACGCGAATCCCCTCGGGGCCCAGGTCGTTGGCCAGGTAGCGGACCGAGGATTCCAATGCGGCCTTTGCCACCCCCATGACGTTGTAGAACGGCGTGACCCGGTTCGAGCCGGCATAGGTCAGCGTGATGATCGAGCCGCCCTTCGTCATCAGGGGCTGCGCGCGCCGGGCCAGGTCGATCAGCGAATAGCACGAAATCGTCAAGGAATTCTTGAAATTGTCGCGGGTCGTATCGATGAATCGCCCGGTCAGCTCGTTCTTGTCGGAATAGGCGACGGCATGGACCAGGAAATCCAGCCCGCCCCAGCGCGATTCGATCGCCGCAAAGGCGCGGTCGAGCGATTCGTCGTCCAGCACGTCGACATCCATCAGGAAGTCCGAGCCCAGCGATTGCGCCAGGGGCTCGACCCGCTTGCCGAAAGCCTCGCCCTGATAGGAAAAGGCCAGTTCCGCGCCCTGATCCGCCAGCGCCTTCGCAATCCCCCAAGCGATCGAGCGGTCATTCGCGACCCCCATCACAAGGCCGCGTTTGCCTTTCATCAATTCGCTCATGGCTTAACCTTTTCTTGGTTTATTCGCGGTATTTCGACAGGAGCAGCGTGGCGTTGGTGCCGCCAAAACCGAAACTGTTGGAAAGGACACTATCGAAATCGACGTCATCCATGCGCGTCTGCGCAATCTCCTCGGGCCGGATCTCGGGGTCCAGCTCGGTGATGTTGGCCGAGGCGGCGATGAAGCCCTGCTGCATCATCAAGAGCGAATAGATCGCCTCATGCACGCCGGTCGCGCCCAGCGAATGGCCGGTCAGCGACTTGGTCGATGACACCGGCGGCACCGCGCCCTCGCCAAAGACCCGGCGCAGCGCCTTGATCTCGCCCACGTCGCCCACCGGGGTCGAGGTGCCATGCGCATTGACATAGCTGACGCGCCGCCCCTCGGGCAGGGTGGACAGCGCCAGCCGCATCGAGCGCTCGCCGCCCTCGCCGGAAGGGGCGACCATGTCATAGCCGTCGCTGGTCGCGCCATAGCCGGTGACCTCGGCATAGATGCGGGCGCCGCGGGCCAGGGCGTGGCCCAGCTCCTCCAGCACCACCACCCCGGCGCCGCCGGCGATGACGAAGCCGTCGCGGGTCGCGTCGAAGGGGCGCGAGGCGGTCTGGGGCGTGTCGTTGTATTTCGACGACATCGCGCCCATGGCGTCGAACAAGCAGCTGAGCGTCCAGTCCAGCTCCTCGCCGCCGCCGGCGAAGACGATGTCCTGCTTGCCCATCTGGATCAGCTCGGTGCCGTTGCCGATGCAATGCGCCGAGGTCGAGCAGGCCGAGGTGATCGAATAGTTCACGCCCTTGATCCTGAAGGGCGTGGCCAGACAGGCCGAATTGGTCGAGGACATGCAGCGCGTGACCATGAAGGGGCCCATGCGCTTGGGCGCGCCCTTCTCGATCACGGTGCGATGCGCCTCGAACAGGTTGGCGGTCGACGGCCCGCCCGAGCCCATGACCAGGCCCGAGCGCTCGTTCGAGACATCCTCGGGCGCCAGGCCCGCATCCTCGATCGCCTGCTGCATGGCGATGAAGTTATAGGCCGCGCCCGCGCCCATGAAGCGCAGGTTGCGCTTGTCGATATGGTCCTCGACGGCGATCTGCGGCATGCCGTGGACCTGGCTGCGAAAGCCGTGCTCGGCATATTCGGGGGCGAAGACGATGCCCGAGCGGCCGGCGCGCAGGCTTTCGGTGACCTCGGTGGCATTGTTGCCGATGGGAGAGACGATGCCCAGCCCGGTGATGACGACACGGCGCATGGCGTGCTCCTTGTTCATGTGTCAGGCGGCCGACAAGGCAACCTTCATGTCCTTGACCTCATAGATGGTTTCGCCGTCGGCCTCGACACGGCCGTCGGCGACGCCCATGGTCAGGCGACGGGTCTGGACCGCCTTGGTGAAATCGACGAAATAGCGCAAGAGCTTGCGGTCGGGGCGGACCATGCCGGTCAGCTTGACCTCGCCCACGCCAAGCGCATAGCCGCGCCCCTGCCAGCCGCGCCAGCCCAGGTTGAAGCCGGTCAGCTGCCAGAGCCCGTCAAGGCCCAGGCAGCCCGGCATGATCGGATTGCCGGGAAAATGGCAGGCAAAGAACCACAGGTCGGGATGGATGTCGAATTCGGCGACGACATGGCCCTTGCCATGCGGGCCGGCATCGGCGGAAATCTCGGTGATGCGATCCATCATCAGCATCGGCGGTTCGGGCAATTGGGCATTTCCGGGGCCGAACAACTCGCCACGGGCGCAGGCCAGCAGATCTTCCTTGTCAAAGCTGGTCCGTGTCATCGTCATGCGCGTGTGTTCCCCTCGATCCGACGTTGCGTTAACTGCTGCGGCGGCTGCCGGGCAAGGCCCGCGCCGCACTTGCTTTCGGGTCTATCATTCCGTCCCGGCAGGGCGCAAGGGCGCAGGTTTTGCGGGTTTTTGCGTCGGATATGCCGGCGGTTGCCAAAGACGGAGGCGCGGCGGACGATTTGCCGCAGCTTTCCCCGCCCGGCAGGACGGGCGGGCCTTGCGCGCCATGGCCGGCGCCGCATCCGGGGGCTTTGCGCCCCCAGACCCCCGCAGGATATTTCAACACGAAAGAACCGGGCAGGAGAATACCGGGCCGCGGCTTCTTTCGTGCCGAAATATCCTGGGGGAGCGCGGAACGCGCGGGGGCAAAGCCCCCATGACGGGGGAACGGGCGGTCAGCCGGCCTGTTCCGCGGCCAGTTCGCGGGTGCGGCGGGCGATCAGGGCGATGCCCGGCGCGATGTCCCCCTCGCGGATCGAGGAATAGCCCAGCCGGAAGAAGGCGCAGGGCTGCGGCGAGGTTTCGAAGAAGACCTCGCCCGGCTCGATCAGCACGCTGTCCTCTGGCAGCCTTGCCGCCAGGACGGCGCTGTCGATGCCGGCCGGTCCCTCGATCCACAGGCTCGACCCGCCCGAGCGTGCCGCCCCGGCGATGCGCAGCCCGGTGGCCGCCAGCGCCTGCTCCATCAGCGCGCGGCGGCGCTTCAGCGCCCCGCGCAGCCGCACGATATGCGCGTCGTAATGGCCGAGCGCCAGGAAATAGGCGGTGATCCTTTGCAGGTGGTTCGGCGGGTGGCGCAGCATGATGGCGCGCAGCGCGCGGGCCCGCGCGATGAAGGGCGCCGGCGCCACCATGTAGCCGATGCGCAGCCCCGGAAACAGCGATTTCGAGAAGCTGCCGACATAGATCACCCGCCCCGACCGGTCGAGCGATTTCAGCGCCGGCGCCGGCGGGGCCAGATAGGACATCTCGAAGTCGTAATCGTCCTCGACGATCAGGAAATCATGCGCGGCGGCGCGGGCCAGCAGGTCGCGGCGCCGCGCCAGCGGCATGGTCGCGCCGGTCGGGATGTTGTGGCTGGGCGTCACGATCACCAGCCGCGTCCCCTGCGGCAGCAGCTCGGGGTTCAGCCCGCCCTCGTCCACGTCGAGGAAGGTGGTCGGGCTGTGGGCGCGGCGCAGGGTCTCGGCGAAATCGGGATAGCCCGGATCCTCGGTCACGGCCAGCCGATCGCCGCGCGCCAGCAGCTCGACGGCGATGAACAGCGCGTTCTGCGCCCCCAGCGTCACCAGCACCTCGTCCGGCTCGGCCTGGATGCCGCGGCGGGGCAGGGAATGCGAGCAGATGTAGTCGATCAGCATCGGGTCGTCGGCGCCGTAGAGGTCCGAGGCCAGCTCGCCGAAATCCCGCGTCCCCCAGGCCCGGCGGGCGCAGTCGCGCCAGGCGTTGTGGTCGAAGAGCGCCGCGTCGCTTTGCCCGTAGATGAAGGGATAGCGGAAGTCGCGCCAGTTCGCCGGCTTGCGGATCACCCGCTGCCGCGGCAGCTGGCCCGCAAGCCAGCTGTCCCAGTCGAGCGCGGTCTCGTGCGGCACGGGCTCCTGCACCTTCAGCCGGCGGTGCGGCACGGTGGCGGCGACGATGATGCCGGACCGTGCCCGCGTCTCCAGATAGCCCTGGCTGACCAGCTCCTGGTAGACCAGCGTCACCGTCATCCGCGAAATCCCCAGCGCAGCGGCCAGCCCCCGCGACGAGGGCAGCCGCGTGCCCGGCCGCGCCCGCGTCTCCAGGATCGCCCGCACGATGGCCGCCGCCAGCCGCGCCTGCAGCGTGCCCGCATCGCTGTCGCGGGAAAAGAACATTTCGACGGGAATCCGGTCGCTCATCTGGCCTTATCTTTGCTTTCATCTGGACATATCGTTACGCCCCGTCACCTGCAACATTTTGCCGCAGAAGCAACCGTGCAGAGTTGCCCATGCCAATCACCGGGGCTGAGCCGACAGGCTCGGCCGCGTCGCAAGACCAACAATCGAAAGACAGGGAGTCACAAGAATGACCAACATGAACCGGGCCGGAGCCTTCCTGGCCGCGATGACGCTTGGCGCCGGCCTCGGCCTGGTCCCCGCCCATGCCGAGACCACCGTGGTCGTCGGCTACCAGCAGATCGTCGGCCCCTTCATCGCCGCCATCGCCGACGGCCGGCTGGACGCCGCGGCCAAGGAGGCGGGCTACAAGATCGACTGGCGGCAGTTTTCCTCGGGCGGCGACATCTCGACGGCGCTTGCCTCGGGCAACGTGCCGGTGGGGGTGATCGGCTCGACCGGGATCGCCGCCGCGGCGACGCGCGGGGTGGAGTTCGAGCTGTTCTGGATCCTCGACAATATCGGCAAGTCCGAGGCGCTGGTCGCCCGCAACGGCTCGGGCATCGAGAAGCCCGAGGATCTGGCCGGCAAGAACGTCGCCGTGCCCTTCGTCTCGACCTCGCATTTCCACCTGCTGGTCGGGATGGACCAGGTCTGGAAGATCGACCCGCGCGGCGTCAACATCCTGAACATGAAGCCGCCGCAGATCCTGGCCGCCTGGCAGCGCGGCGACATCGACGCGGCCTATGTCTGGCCGCCGGTGCTGACCGAGCTGATGAAGGAAGGCACGGTCATCGCCGACAGCGAACAGATCGGCGCGGCCAGCGTGCCGACCTTCGACGGGCTGGTGGCGGACAAGAAATTCGCCGCCGAGAACCCGGACTTCATGGCCGCCTTTACCAAGGCGCTGGCCGGGGCCTATGCCGATTACAATGCCGACAAGGCGGCCTGGACCGAGGATTCCCCGCAGGTCGCGGGCATCGTCAAGATGATCGGCGGCGACGCCGCCGGCACGGTCGAGGCGCTGAACATGCTGTCCTTCCCGGATGCGGCCGAGCAGGCATCCGAGACCTGGCTGACCGGCGGCGCGGTGCGCGCGCTGGGCGAAAGCGCCCGCTTCCTGGTCGAGCAGAAGCAGATCGACGGCGCGCTGGACGATTACGCCCCCTTCGTGAACCCGAGCTTCGCCCAGGCCGCGGCGCAATAGGCGGCGGCCCACCTGCGGGGCCGCCTTCCCGCGCGTTTCAACCCTTTCTTCTGAAAGACCGCTGATATGCAGACACTGAAAGTTTCCGACGTCAGCCTGATCTATCCGGGCCATCACAAGGGCGCCCCCGTCACGGCGCTGAAAGGCGTGAACCTGGAGGTCAAGAGCGGCGATTTCGTCGTGGCGCTGGGTGCCTCGGGTTGCGGCAAGACCACGCTCCTGAACCTGATGGCCGGGTTCATGGCGCCCTCGGCCGGGCAGATCACCTTGGGCGACCGCCCGGTCGCCGGCCCCGGCGCCGAGCGCGGCGTGGTGTTCCAGAAACACGCGTTGCTGCCCTGGCTGAACGTCATCGACAACGTGGAATTCGGCCTGAAACTGCAGGGCGTGGACGCCAGGACAAGGCGCGAGCGCGCGGTGAAGAACCTGGCGCTGGTCGGCCTGCAGGACTTCCACAAGCACATGATCTATCACCTGTCGGGCGGGATGCAGCAGCGCGTCGGCATCGCCCGCGCCCTGACCTGCGACCCGGCCATGCTGCTGATGGACGAGCCGATGGCGGCGCTGGACGCGCTGACCCGCGAGACGGTGCAGGAACTGCTGCTGCAGATCTGGCAGCAGACCGACAAGATGTATTTCTTCATCACCCACAGCGTCGAGGAGGCGCTGTTCCTCGGCTCGCGGCTGATCGTCATGTCGCCGCGGCCGGGCCGCATCACCCACACCTACGAGCTGGACTTCAACCGCCGCTTCCTGGCCGAGGGCAATGCCCGCGCCATCAAGTCCAGCCCCGATTTCATCGAGATGAGGGAGCAGATCCTTGGCATCATCTATGGCGACGAACGCGCCGGCGAGCAGGAAAAGATCCATGCTTGACCGGCTGATGAAAGCACGCCCGGCCCGGCCCGGCGTATCCTACGGCGCCCCCGGCGACGGCTCCAGCGCGCTCATCAGCCTGGCCACGGCGCTGGCGCTGATCGCGCTGTGGTTCCTGGTCACCGGCATGGGCTGGGTCAGGCCGCTGTTCCTGCCCTCGCCCGCCGCGGTCTGGGGCAAGTTCGTGCTGGCCGCGACCGAGGGCGTGTCGAACTCGACCCTGGTGCAGCATACGCTGGCCAGCCTCGGCCGGGTGCTGGGCGCCTTCTTCCTGGCGTTGGCCGTCGCGGTGCCGGTCGGCATCCTGATGGGGGTGAACCGGGTGGTCCGGGGCCTGCTGGACCCGATCATCGAGTTCTACCGCCCGCTGCCGCCCTTGGCCTATCTGCCGCTGATCATCATCTGGCTGGGCATCGGCGAGTTTCCCAAGGTCTTCCTGATCTTCCTGGCGATCTTTGCCCCCATGGCCATCGCGGCGCGGGCCGGCGTGCGCTCGGTCTCGATCGAGCAGATCCATGCCGCCTACGCCATGGGCGCCAGCAAGCTGCAGGTGATCTTCCACGTCATCCTGAAGGCGGCGCTGCCCGAGATCTTCACCGGCATGCGCATCGGCATCGGCGTGGGCTGGACGACGCTGGTCGCGGCCGAGATGGTCGCCGCCCACCGCGGCCTGGGCTTCATGGTGCTGAACTCGGCCGAATACCTGGCCAGCGACGCCGTGATCATGGGGATCATCGTGATCGGCATCCTGGCCTTTGCCTTCGACCTGCTGATCCGCCGCATCGAACGGGCGCTGATCCCCTGGAAGGGCAAGGTCTGACCCCCGTCCGCCGGATCTGACCCGCAACCATTCACCGCAAACGTCCCGGAGGCGCGCCCGCGCGCCGCCGACCGGGAGAGGAGTATCCACCGATGACCCGCAAGCTGACCGCCGACGACCTGAAGGCCACCTTCGACGCCTTCAACCGCCACGACATCGACGGCGTGATGACCCATTTCGCCGAGGATTGCGTGTTCTACACCGTCGCCGGCGAGCATGAATACGGCAACAAGGTCGAGGGCAAGGCCGCCATCGCCAGGGCCTTCGAGACCGTCTGGACCACGATGCCGGACGTCGAATGGGCCGACCACACGCATTTCCTGTCCGAGGACGGCACCCGCGGCGTGTCGCAATGGACCTTCCGCGCCACCAACCCCGACGGCAGCCGGACCGAGGTGCAGGGCGTGGACCTGTTCCGCATCGCGGACGGCCGGATCGTCGAGAAGCAGGCGATCCGCAAGCAGCGCCCGGCCATTCCCGCCTCCGCCCTTGCCGAGAAATGAGGCCCGCCATGCAGGCGATCGAGAAACGAGCGGGCGCGCAGCCCTACGACCCGTTCTATGACCCCATCACCAGCCGCAGCCTGGGCCCGCGCAGCGATTACGCGCCGACCTACTGGATCGGCACCGCCGGCGAGCCGCCTGCGGACGACGGCCCGGTCACGCGCGACATGGATGCCGACGTGGTGGTGATCGGCTCGGGCTATACCGGCCTTTCCTGCGCCCTCCACCTGGCCAAGATGCACGGCATCAAGGCCACCGTGCTGGAAGCGAACGGCGTCGCCTATGGCTGCTCGACCCGCAACGGCGGGCAGGCGCAGGTCAGTTCGGGCCGGCTCAAGCGCAGCCAGTGGATCGAGCGCTGGGGCCTCGATACCGCCAAGGGCCTGCATGCCGAGGTCTGCGAAGGGTTCGCGCTGTTCCGCGGGCTGATCCGCGACCATGCGATCGACTGCGATCCGCAGGACGGCGGGCATTACTACATCGCCCACAAGGCCAGCGTGATGCCCGCGCTGCAGAAGGAGGCGGCGCTTCTGCGCGAGACCTTCGGCTATGACGCCCGCATGATCTCGCGCGACGAGCTGCACCGGACCGTCGTGCGCGACATGGAGGCGCATGGCGCCATGTGGGAGGTGGACGGCGTCGGCATTCATGCCGCGAAGCTGGCCTTCGGCTACCTGCGCGTCGCCCGCGAACTGGGCGCGAAAGTGCATGTCGACAGCCCGGTGCAGGGCTGGGAATACCGCGGCGGCGTGCATCACCTGCGCACGCCGGGCGGCACGGTGCGCGCCAAGCGCGTGGCGGTGGCGACGGCGGCCTATGCGCCGCGCGGCCTGCACCCGCGGCTCAGGGACCGGCTGATGCCGATCATGTCGAACAGCATCGTCACCCGCGTGCTGACGCCGGGCGAGCTGGAGGCGGTCGGCATCCGGAAGCTCTCGCCGCTGACCGACACCCGGACGCTGCGGCATTACTACCGGCTGCTGCCCGACAACCGGCTGCAGATCGGCTCGCGTGCCGCGATCACCGGCCGCGATGCCGCGAACCCGGCGCATCTGGAGGCGCTGAAGCAGGGGATGGCCCGCAAGTTCCCCGCCCTGCGCGGGATCGAGCTGGACTACAGCTGGTGGGGCTGGGTGGATGTCAGCCACGACATGATGCCGCGCATCACCGGCCTGGCCGACCTGCCCGGTGCTTTCTATGCGCTGGGCTATGGCGGCAACGGCGTGATGTATTCCGCCATGGCCGGGCGGCGCATGGCGCAGCTGGTCGCGGGCGAGGCTGTGCCCAGGCTGCCGATCTTCAACGACGAATTGCCGCATGAGGGCTGGAGGACGCCGTTCCGGCGCCTCGGCCAATGGGGCCTCTACAAACTCTATCACTTCCGCGACGAGCGCAAATAAGGAGCCATCGCCATGAAAATGACCACTGAGGAGTCTTTTGTGAAAGTTCTCCAGCTTCACGGGATCGAGCATGCGTTCGGGATCATCGGCTCTGCGATGATGCCTGTGTCGGACCTGTTTCCCAGGGCTGGGATCACGTTCTGGGACTGCGCGCACGAGACGAATGCCGGGATGATGGCGGACGGGTTCACCCGCTCGACCGGCCGGATGTCGATGGCGATCGCGCAGAACGGCCCCGGCGTGACCGGCTTCGTCACGCCGGTCAAGACCGCCTACTGGAACCACACCCCGCTGCTCTTGGTCACGCCGCAGGCGGCGAACCGCACCATCGGCCAGGGCGGCTTCCAGGAGATGGAGCAGATGCGCATCTTCGCCGATTGCGTCTGCTACCAGGAAGAGGTGCGCGACGCCTCGCGCATCCCCGAGGTCTTGAACCGGGTGATCATGCAGGCCTGGCGCAACTCGGCCCCGGCGCAGATCAACATCCCGCGCGACTTCTGGACCCAGGTCATCGACGTGGAGCTGCCGCAGGTGGTCGCCTTCGAGCGGCCCGCGGGCGGCGAGCAGGCGGTGGCCGAGGCGGCAAAGCTGCTGTCCGCGGCCGAGTTCCCGGTGATCCTGTCGGGCGCCGGCGTGGTGCTGTCGGGCGCGATCCCGGAGCTGGCCAGGCTGGCCGAGCGGCTGGATGCGCCGGTCTGCTCGAACTACCAGCACAACGACAGCTTCCCCGGCTCGCACCCGCTGGCCATGGGCCCCTTGGGCTACAACGGCTCGAAGGCGGCGATGGAGATCATCGCCAGGGCCGACGTGGTGCTGGCGCTGGGCACGCGCTTGAACCCGTTCTCGACCCTGCCGGGCTATGGCATCGACTACTGGCCGAAGGACGCCAGGATCATCCAGGTCGACATCAACGCCGACCGCATCGGGCTGACCAAGAAGGTCACGGTCGGCATCCAGGGCGACGCGGCCAAGGTGGCGCGCGGCATCCTGGCGCAGCTTGCCCCCACCGCCGGCGATGCCGGCCGGGCGGAACGCAAGGCGCTGGTGGCGCAGACCAGGTCCCGCTGGGCGCAGGAACTGTCGAGCCTGGACCACGAGGAGGACGATCCCGGCACCGAATGGAACGAGGACGCGCGCAGGCGCGACGCCGGGCTGATGAGCCCGCGCCAGGCCTGGCGGGCGATCATGCAGGCGGTGCCGAAAGAGGCGATCGTCAGCTCGGACATCGGCAACAACTGCGCCATCGGCAATGCCTACCCGAGCTTCGAGGCCGGGCGGAAATACCTGGCGCCGGGGCTGTTCGGGCCCTGCGGCTACGGCTTCCCGGCGATCCTGGGCGCCAAGATCGGCAATCCGGACGTGCCGGTGATCGGCTTTGCCGGCGACGGCGCCTTCGGCATCTCGATGAACGAGATGACCGCCTGCGGCCGCGAGGACTGGCCGGCGATCACCATGGTGATCTTCCGCAACTACCAGTGGGGGGCGGAAAAGCGCAACACCACGCTGTGGTACGACAACAACTTCGTCGGCACCGAGCTGGACCGCGACACCTCCTATGCGAAGATCGCCCAGGCCTGCGGGCTCGTCGGCGTGCAGGTGAAGAGCCAGGAGGAACTGACCGCGGCGCTGCACGATGCGGTCGAGCGGCAGATGAAGAACCGCGAGACCACCTTCATCGAGGTGCTGCTGAACCAGGAACTGGGCGAGCCCTTCCGCCGCGACGCGATGAAGAAGCCGGTGGTGGTCGCCGGCATCGACCCGGCCGACATGCGCCCCCAGCAGGGCGCGGCCTGAGGCGGGACGGCGGCGGAAGGCCGGGGCGTCCCCTGCCTTTCTCCGTTTCCCAAATACCCCGGGGGGGCGCTTGCGCGGCCCCATCGAGGGGCCGCGCAAGCGCGAGGGGGGGCAGGGCCCCCCTCGGCGCCCCCGCCCCGCCCGCGACCCCCATGACACCCCCCGGCGCGCAGCAACAAGCGCCCCGGCCCATCCCCGCATCCCGGTGAGGACGATGATTTCCACCATGATCCCTTCGCGCGGCCTGATCGAGGAAGCCTTTCCGGGCTTCGCCGTCTCGGCGCTGGTCGCGGCCACGGCGCAGTTCCTGTCGGATCATTACGGCGCCCCCGCCATGCTGATGGCGCTGCTTTTGGGCCTGGCGCTGAACTTCCTGGCCGAGGAGGGCACCCGCACCGCCCCCGGCATCGCCTTTACCGCGCGCACCGTGCTGCGGCTGGGGGTGGCGCTTCTGGGCGCGCGCATCTCGGCCGGCATGCTGGCGGCGCTGGGGCCGGGCGCCATCGCGCTGGTGGCGGCGGGCGTGGTGCTGACCATCCTGTTCGCCCTTGCCGCCAGCCGGCTGGCCGGCCGCGGCTGGCGCTTTGCGCTGCTGACCGGCGGCTCGGTGGCGATCTGCGGCGCCTCGGCGGCCATGGCCATCGCCGCCGTCCTGCCCCGGCACGAGAAATCCGAACGCGACCTGGTCTTCACCGTGCTCTCCGTCACCGTGCTTTCGACCGTGGCCATGGTGCTCTACCCGATGCTGGCCGGGCTTTTCGGCTTCACCGCCCGCGATTCCGGCGTCTTCCTGGGCGGCACCATCCATGACGTGGCCCAGGTGGTCGGCGCCGGCTTCTCGATCGGCCCCGAGGCGGGCGAGACCGCGACCCTGGTCAAGCTGATCCGCGTCGCCATGCTGGCGCCGGTGGTGCTGTGCTTTTCCCTGGCGATCCGGGCGCGCGGGCTTTCGGACCGCCGGGGCGGCAAGGCGCCGCCGTTGCTGCCGGGCTTCGTCATCGGCTTTCTCGCGCTCGCCACGCTCAACAGCCTGGGGCTGGTGCCGCCGGCGGTCTCGGACTTCGCCGGGCAGCTGTCCCGCTGGGCATTGCTGATCGCCATCGCCGCGGTCGGCATCAAGACCTCGCTCGGCAAGATGCTCGAGGTCGGCGCCGGCGCCATCGGGCTGATCGTGGCCGAGACCGTGTTCCTGGGCGTCTTCGTCGTCGCCGGCCTGCATTTCCTGGGGTAAGAGATGAAACCGCTCGAGCGCATCCACCAGACCGCCAAGGCGCTGGACCGCCACATCATCCTGTCCGAGGGCGACGACCCGCGCGTGGCCGAGGCCGCCCGCCGGCTGCTGGCCGAGGGGCTGGCGCGCGTCACCCTGATGGGCGGGCCCGAGATCCCCGGCGCCCGCCGCATCGACCCGGCCGGCGCGCCCGACCTGGCGGAACTGGCCGACCATTGGCACCGCATGCGCGCGGCCAGGGGCATGACCGGCGAACGCGCGCTGGCCGAGATGCGCGACCCGATCCGCCAGGCGGCGATGCGGGTGCGGCTGGGCCAGGCCGACGGCACGCTGGGCGGCGCCGTCGCCACCACCGCCGACACCGTCCGCGCCGCATTGCAGATCATCGGCCGGGCCCCCGATGCCGGCATCGTGTCGAGCTTTTTCCTGATGCTGTCCTGCGGGCCGGGCGCGCCGATCAGGGGCGGCATGATCTTTGCCGATTGCGGGCTGGTGATCCAGCCCGACGCGCAGGAGCTCGCCGCCATCGCGCTTTCGGCCGCCGAAAGCTGCCGCCGGCTGCTGGCCGAGGAGCCGCGGGTGGCGCTGCTGTCCTTCTCGACCGCGGGCTCGGCCGACCACCCGAGCCTCGGCCGGCTGCGCGAGGCGCTGGCGCTGATCCGCGCCGCGGCCCCGGATCTCGAGGTGGATGGCGAGATGCAGTTCGACGCCGCGCTGGACGAGGCGATCCGGGCGAGGAAGGCGCCGGCCAGCCGGCTGTCGGGGCGGCCGAACGTCTTCGTCTTTCCCGACCTCGCCGCGGGCAATATCGGCTACAAGATCGCCGAGCGCCTGGGCGGCCTCACCGCCATCGGGCCCATCCTGCAGGGACTGGCAAAACCCGCAAACGACCTCTCGCGAGGATGCTCCGTCAAAGACATCGTCGACGCAGCAGCCGTAACAGCCGTCCAGACAGCAGAGGCAGGGCCGGTCGCCGCGTCCTAGCGGCGGCCCGACCCGCTGCGTTCAGCGCCCGGCTGGCGCGGCATAGACGGCCGACCAGAAGCGGGTCCGGCCATCCGCGCCGGTGGCGTGGCCGATGCCGAACTGCCGGACCTGCGGGATCAGGATATTGGCCCGGTGCCCGCTGGAGCTGTTCCATTCCCCCAGCACCTGGTCGGCGCCGTAGGGGCCGGCGGCGATGTTCTCGGCGGTGATGCGCGGCGCATATCCCAGCGCCTTGAGCCGTTGCGCCGGGCCGCTGCTGCGGCTGCCGGCATGGCTCATCCGGCCGCGCTGCGCCATGTCGCAGGCATGGGCGGCCGCGGCCTGCGACAGCAGGGCATTGGCCTGGACCGCGGGCAGCCCGGCCTGGCTGCGGGCGCGGTTGGTGGCGCTGAGGCCGGAACGGACGACCTGCGGGCTGGGGGTGCTGCATTCGACCAGGCCCGGCGCCGAGACCTGCACGTCATAGGCCTTGTCCGGCCCGGCGCTTGGCGGCGCGGTGCAGGCGGCAAGCAGCAGGCAGGCCGCAACCGCGGTGCATGCGGGGTGGGGGATTTCGTGCGGCATCGTGTTTTCCTCCTGATGCGATGGAAGAACGCCTGCGGCACGACTGGAAAAACCTGAACGAAAGCACGATGGAAATGCGGGTCGCGGCGCCCTGGGGCTGTGCCGGCGATCTTCGGACACGTCATGCGTGTAGAACGACCCGGAAGGGGACATGGTTCCTGATCCGCTGCGGCGCTGGAACAAGGCCGCTTGCGGGCGCTTCACCTGGTCCTCGCGGAATTCTCGTGCAAATCCCAGGGAGAAACGACCGATGAGCCGCCCGATCAGGCGTGAGGCGGCCGGCCCAGCCCCCGATACAGCCCCCGATGCAGGCCGGCCATGGGGGTGCTGGTGACGGGGGCGACGGGGCTGATCGGGCAAAGCGTCTGCACCCGGCTGGTCGCCGACGGCCATGTCGTCCTGGGCACCACCCGCAGCGCCGCGCCGGCGGCACCCGGCGCGGTCTCGGGCTGGATCCGGGTGGATTTCCGCCAGGCGCGCGAGCCCGAGACCTGGCTGCCGCATCTTCGCGACATCGACGCGGTGGTGAACTGCGTCGGCGTGCTGCAGGACAATGCGCGCGAGGATACCGCCGCCGCCCATGCCACCGGGGCCGAGGCGCTGTTTCGCGCCTGCGCGGCGGCGGGGGTGCGGCGGGCCGTGCATTTCTCGGCCATCGGGTGGACCGGCGGCAGGCCTCGGCCTATTCGGCCAGCAAGCTCAAGGGCGACAGGGCGCTGATGGCGCTGGACCCGGACTGGGTGATCCTGCGGCCCTCGGTGGTGCTGGGCGGGCCGGTCTTTGGCGCCAGCGCGCTGATCCGCGGCCTGGCGGCCCTGCCCGTGCTGCCGGTGATGCCCGAGACCGGCCCCCTGCAGGGGGCGGCGCTGGAGGATGTGGCCGAAACCGTGGCGTTCTTCGTCCCGCCCGACCGGCCGGCACGGCTGGCGCTGGAACTGGCCGGGCCAGAGCGACTGTCCTTTGCCCAGGTGGGGGCGCTGCATCGCGCCTGGCTGGGCTGGCGCCCGGCGCGGCCGCTGGCGCTGCCTGGCTGGTGGCGGGCCTGCTTTACCGGGCGGGCGACCTGGCGGGCAGGCTGGGCCGGCGCCCGCCGCTGCGCAGCACCGCGCGGGCCGAGATCCGCCACGGCGCCGTCGGCGACCCGGCGCCCTGGACCCAGCTGACCGGCATCCGGCCCCGCGGCCTGGAGGAGACCTTGCGCGCGCGCCCGGCCACGGTGCGGGAGCGCTGGTTCGCCCGGCTTTATCCCATCAAGCCGGTGCTGTTCGTGGTGCTGGTGCTGTTCTGGACGCTGACCGCGATCATCTCGCTGACCACGGATTTCGAGAACGGGCTGGAACTGATGCATCGGGCGCTGGCCGGGCCGGGGGTGGTCGCGGGCGCGCTGGCCTGGCACCTGGGCCATGGGCTGGGCGAGCATCGGATCGTGCTGTCGCTGCTGCTTTATCTGCTGACCGGCGCCTTCTGGCTGCCGGTGGTCTGGATGCAGATGCAGATGCAGATGCGCGGCCTGGCCGTCTCGGCGCTGCACCGGGGGGCGCTGCCGCCGCGCTGTTTTCGGCTGTTCCGGGCCTGGTTCGCCTTCGGCTTTCCGGCCTTTGCCGCCGTGCTGGGCATCTTCTGGCTGATGATCGCGCGGCCGGCGCAGATCTGGTAGGGCCCCGCCTCAGGGCTGCGGCCGGCCCTTGCCGCCGGCGGCCGGCCCGGCAAAGACCGTCCGGCAGGCCTGCACAAAGGCGTGGACCGCCGGATGCCGGGCGCCGGACCGCTGCCAGATCACCCCGGTATGCCGCGCCTCGCCGGCGGGCAGCAGGGTCTTGCGCAGCCGCAGCCCATCCGGCCAGGGCGGCGCCCAGTCGGGGACGATGGCCACCCCCAGGCCCCGGTCCACCAGCGCGGCGATGGCGTCCAGCGCGTCCAGCTCCAGCCATTCCTGCACCTTCAGCCCGTGGTCGCGGATGTATTTGTCCACGATCTGCCCGCCCCATTGGTTGCGGTCGTAGCGGATGAAGCGCGACCGCTCGATCAGCACATGCGGGTCGAGCGGCGGCGCGGATTGCGAGGCGATGAAGACCAGCGGCTCGTCGCGGATGGTCAGCCAGTCGGTGGATTTCGGGATGGCGAATTGCGGCCTGACGATGATCGCCGCGTCCAGCTGTCCCTCGACCACGCGATGGTAGAGATCGACCGACGAGCCGGGCTGGACGAAATATTCGATCGAGGGATAGTCGGCGCTGAGCCGGGTGATGATGGCCGGCAGCAATCCGGTCAGCGAGGTCGCGGTCGCGCCCAGCCGCAACTGCCCCGCCGGCACCCCGTTCGCCGCCAGCGCCTGAAGATCGCGCGCGCCCTGCACCAGCGCGCGGGCGTGATCCAGGATCGCCAGCCCCTGGGCCGTGGGCTGCACCGTGCGCCCCGAGCGCAGGACCAGCTTGTGCCCCAGCTCCTGCTCCAGCGCGTGCAGGCGCTGGGTCAGGGCCGCCGGCGTGCGGTTGAGCCGCCGGGCCGCCTCGGCGATCGAGCCGCAATCGGCGATGGCGATGAAGGTTTCCAGAAAGCGCAGGTCCATGGGGCCGATCCTCATCTGCCGGGCCGCCGGTCATTATGGCGGGACGGCCTGCCCCTTGCCAGCGGGTTTTCTTTTCCGGCCATTACGAAAACGAGGTCTGAGGGCCAGGTTCCGTTTCTTGCCCGCGCAGCGGCCGGCGGCAAGACTGGCGGCGGAAAACCGGGGACGACGCATGCCGATCGAATTGCTGAAATACGGGTTGAGACGGGGCCACCGGCCCTATCGCGACATTCCCTCCACGCCCGAGCTGCGCAGAAGCTACGATGTCGTCATCATCGGCGGCGGTGGCCACGGGCTGGCGGCGGCCTATTACCTGTCGCATTACCACGGCATCTCGAACATCGCCGTGCTGGAAAAGGGCTATCTGGCCGGCGGCAACACGGCGCGCAACACGACGACGGTGCGCTCGAACTACCTGACGCTGCCCTCGATCGAGTTCTATCGCGAAGGCGTTTCGCTGTTCGAGACCATGTCGCAGGAGCTGGGCTTCAACGTCATGTTCTCGCAGCGCGGCCAGCTGACGCTGGCCCATTCCGACGCGGCCATGCGCAGCTTTCGCCTGCGGGCCGAGATGGGCAAGCATGCCGGCATCCGCGCCGAGGTCGTGGATGCCCAGACCGTGCAGGAGCTGTGCCCGCATGTGAACATGGATTTCGGCGGCCAGCACGAGGTCCTGGGCGGGCTGTGGCACGCCGACGGCGGCACCGCGCGCCACGACGCCGTCGCCTGGGGCTATGCCAAGCGCGCCGCCGAGCGCGGGGTCGAGATCCACCAGCGCACCGAGGTCACGGGCTTCGGCATCGCCGGCGGCCGCGTGACCGAGATACGGACCAATCGCGGCACCGTCCTGGCCGGGCAGGTCTTGCAGGCGGCGGGCGGGATGAACGGGCGCATCGCCGAAATGGCCGGCATCCGGCTGCCGATCCGCTGCTTTCCCCTGCAGGCCATGGTCACGCAGCCGCTCAAGCCGTTCCTGGACATCCTGCTGTCCTCGTCGAACCTGCATACCTATCTGGTGCAGTCCTCGCGCGGGGAGATCGTGATCGGCGGCGGGACCGACCCCTACCAGCTGGCCTCGACCCGCTCCAGCCTGCCGCAGAAAGAGGCGCTGGCCACCGGCGCGCTGCAGCTGATGCCCTTCCTGCACAACGTCAAGCTTTTGCGGCAATGGGCGGGGATCACCGACATCACCCCGGATTTCAGCCCGATCATGGGCGCCTCGCCCCTGCAGAACTATTGGCTGGACGCGGGCTGGGGCACCTGGGGGTTCAAGGCGACGGCGGTGGCGGGCAAGCGCATGGCCGAAACCATCGCGACCGGCCGGGTGCCCGACATCCTGATGCCCTTTGCGCTGGAGCGCTTTGCGCGATTCGAGCTTCTGAACGAAATGGGCGCCACGGCGGCCGGGCATTGAGGTGCTGCGATGAAGATCATGACCTGCCCGGTGAACGGGCCCCGCAATATTTCCGAATTCCAATGGCTCGGCCCCGTCCAAGCCGAGGACGAGGCCCGCGACGAAACCCTGGTCGAGCGGCTTTTCCTGGCGCCGAACCCGATGGGCGTGCTGCGCGAATGGTGGCGCCACACCCCCTCGAACACGGTGTTCATCGCTGAACGCAACCTGATCTCGGATGAAATCCTGCGCACCTGGCTGAAGGGTTCGGACGCAGACAAACCCACGAGCGCCGCATGAGCAACAGACTTGGCCACGGCTGGGGCAGCCGCATCGACCGCAACGCCGCCATCGGCTTCACCTTCGAGGGGCGGCCCGTCTCTGCCCATCCCGGCGACACTATCGCCAGCGCGCTGGCCGCGAAGGGCGAATGGATCCTGTCGCGGTCCTTCAAGTATCACCGCCCGCGCGGCATCCTGACCATGGCCGGGCAGGACGCCAATACCCTGGTGCAGATCGGCGACGAGGCCAATGTCCGCGCCGACCTGCGCCAGGTGGCCGAGGGCATGGCGGTCACGCCGCTGAACGTCAGCGGCAGCCTGCGCCGGGATCGCGGCCGCATCATCGACCACCTGGGCCGCTTCCTGCCGGTGGGTTTCTATTACCGCACCTTCTTCGGGCCGCGCAGGAATAGCTGGCTGAAGCTGTGGGAGCCGATCATCCGCGCCTCGGCCGGGCTGGGCACCGTCAGCCTGGACCCGGCGCCGCGCCGCTATCTCAAGGAAACCCGGCATTGCGACGTGCTGGTGGTGGGGGCGGGGCCGGCCGGCCTTGCCGCCGCCATCGCCGCCGCCGAGGCGGGCGCCGACGTGATCCTGGCCGAGAAGGAGCCGGAACTGGGCGGCGCGCTGACCTATGCCCGCTTCGGCGTCGAAACCGCCGATGCGGCCCGCCACCTGGACGCGCTGCGCCGGCAGGCGGCGGCGGCCGGGATCGCGGTCCTGTCCGGCGCGACCTGCAACGGGCATTTCGCCGACAACTGGCTGCCGGTGCTGCAAGGCGACCGCCTGATCCGCATCCGCGCGGCCGAGCTGGTGCTGGCCACCGGCGCGCACGAGCAGCCGCTGATCTTTCGCAACAACGACCTGCCCGGCGTCATGCTGTCCTCGGCCGCGCAGCGCCTGATGCGGCATTACGGCGTGCGTCCGGGCCGGCGGGCGGTGGTCTATGCCGGCGACCGCGACGGCTATCTGGCGGCCCTGGACCTGGACGATGCCGGCGTCAGGATCGCCGCGGTGATCGACCCCGAGGCCGAGGACCGCGACGGCCTTGCCCCGGAACTGGCGCGGCGCGGGGTGCCGGTCATGCGCGGCTGCACCATCCGGCAGGCCCGCGGCGGCCTGCACCTGAAGGCGGTCGAGGTCCAGGACCGCCAGGGCGGCCGGACCCGGCTGGACTGCGACCTGCTGGTCATGGCCGGGGGCTATACGCCGGGCTACCAGCTTGCGCTTCATGCCGGGGCGCGGCTGTCCTCGGACGACGGCGGCACGCGTTTCTCGATCACCGGGGTGCCGGATCATGTCCACCTTGCCGGGGCGGCGGCGGGCCTGTCCGACCTGGCGGCGGTGATCGAAAGCGGCCGGATCGCCGGGCTGCGCGCCGCGGCCGGGCTGGGCCTGGCGCCCGCGCAGGAACTGCCGGCGCCGGTGCAGGCCGGCTGGCGCCGCGCCGCGCCCTCGCCCGCCCATCCCAAGGGCCGCGACTTCGTCGATTTCGACGAGGATCTCCAGGTCAAGGACATCGAGAACGCCATCGCCGACGGCTATCGCGAACTGGAGCTGGTGAAGCGCTATTCCACCGTCGGCATGGGGCCGTCGCAGGGGCGGCATTCGGCGCTGGCCACGGCGCGCATCGTCGCCCGCAAGACCGCGCGCAGCCTGGCCGAGGTCGGCATCACCACCGCGCGCCCGCCCTTCGGCCCGGAAAGGCTGGGCCTTCTGGCCGATACCACGCCCGAACGCCACCGCCGCACGCCGCTGCACGCTGCCCATCTGGCGGCCGGGGCCCGGATGACGCCGGTGGGCGCCTGGTGGCGGCCCCTGGTCTATCCCGGCGCCGACGCGCCCGAGGATGCGATCCGGCGCGAGATCCGCATGGTGCGCGAGGCGGCGGGGATGCTGGACGTCTCGACCCTGGGCAAGCTGGAGATCCGCGGGCCGGATGCGGGGGCCTTCCTGGACCGCATCTATACCATGGTCCATGCCGGGCAGCCGGTGGGCCGGGTGCGCTATTGCCTGGCCCTGAACGAGATGGGCTCGATCCTGGACGACGGCGTGGCCTTCCGCCTGTCGGACGAGCATTTCTACGTGACGGCGACCACCGGCGCGGTCGATCGGCTTTTCGCCGAGATGATGCTGCAAAAGACCATCATGGGCGCCAGGGTCGACATCCAGAACGTGACCGCGGCCTTCGGCGCCATGAACCTGACCGGCCCCAGGGCCCGCGAGGTGCTGGAGCGCCTGCCCGGCAGCATCGACTTCGGCCGCGAGGGCTTTGCCTTCCTGGACGGGCGCGAGGGCGAACTGGCGGGTTGTCCGGTCCGGGTCATGCGCATCGGCTTCACCGGCGAGCTGAGCTACGAGATCCACCTGCCGCAATCCCATGCCGCCGGGCTTTGGGCGGCGCTGCTCGAGGCGGGGGCGGACCTGCGGCTGCGGCCCTATGGGCTCGAGGCGTCGCGCATCCTGCGGCTGGAAAAGGGCCATATCATCATCGGGCAGGACACCGACGCGCTGTCCACGCCGGACGAGCTGGGCATGGGCTGGGCGCTGTCGCGCAAGAAGCCCTTCTACATCGGCAAGCCCGCGGTCGAGCGCCGCCGCGCCCTGGGCGACAAGCGCCGGCTTTGCGGCTTTGCCCTGCCGGACGAGGGGAACGCGGCCGGGGTGGGCGAATCCGCGCTGGTGCTTCAGGACGGCAAGCCTGTCGGCCATGTCACCTCCTTCGGGTATTCGCCGACGCTGGGGCAATGGATCGGGCTGGCCCATGTCGCCCCCGACCAGGCCGAGCCGGGGTCGCGGATCACCCTGCGCGGCTTTGCCGGCGCCGAGGTCGAGGCGCCCGTCGTCGCGCTGCCCTTCCATGACAAAGACAACGCACGACAGGAGATGTGAGATGACCGCGCTTGCCGCACCGGCCCGGATATGGCCGCTTGCCGACCGGCCGCCGCTGCTGGACGCCTGGCCGGAGGATGGCCGGGACTGGATGCTCGACCTGTCCGCGCTGCCGCGTTTCGGGTTGCGCGGGCCCGGCACGACCGCGTGGCTGTCCGGCCGCGGCTGCCCGCTGCCCGACACCATCCACCGCACGGCCGAGGCCCCCGGCATGACCGTCGTCCGGCTGGGCGGCGACGAGGTCATCCTGCTGGCCGATCCCCTCGCCGGACCAACGGGGCTGGCCGCGTTGCGGCAGGACTGGCAGCAGGCCGCCGGCCCCAAGGGCTTCGACGCCTGGCGCGAGGAGACCTGGTGCTGGCTGGCCCTGACCGGGCCGGGCCTGGCCGATGCCCTGCCGCTGCTGACCGCGGTCGATACCCGGCCGCATGTTTTCGGTCCCGGCGCCGTGGTCCAGACCCGCGCCCTGCACATGGATGCGGTGCTGGTCCGCAACGACCGCAACGGCCAGCCCGGCCTGGACATGCTGTTCGACGTGGCCTCGTCGGACTATGCGGCGGATTTCGTCGCCGACGTGCTGCCGGGATTCCAGATGGGCCGCCTGGCGGGCTGATCGCCCGGCCCCCTTTTGGCGAACATGAAGACGCCCGCCCGATCCGGCAGATCGGGCGGGCGTTCGGGTTCTAGCCGGCGCTACAGCACCTGGTCCAGGAAATCGCGGGTGCGTGCGTCCTTGGCCTGGGTAAAGAACTCGGCCGGGGGCCCGTGTTCCACGATCACGCCGCGGTCGGTGAAATAGATGTGGTCGGCGACCTCGCGCGCAAAGCCCATCTCATGCGTGACCAGGATGCAGGTCATGCCCTCGGCGGCCAGATCCTTGATGGTGACGAGGACTTCCTTGACCGTCTCGGGGTCCAGCGCTGCCGTCACCTCGTCGAACAGCATCACGTCGGGCCGCATCGCCAGCGAGCGGGCGATGGCGACGCGCTGCTGCTGGCCGCCCGAAAGCTCGCCCGGATAGTGGTTCTCCTTGCCCTCCAGCCGCACCTTCTTCAGCAGGGCGCGGGCGCGGGTCTCGACCTCGCCGGGCTTTTCCTTCAGCACCTTGACCGGTGCCATCATCACGTTCTGCAGCGCGGTCTTGTGCGGGAACAGGTTGTATTGCTGAAAGACCATGCCGACCTTGCGCCGCAAGGCCAGCTTGTCCAGCCTGGGGTCGTGGACCTCTTGCCCCTCGACCTGGATCGAGCCGGCCTGGATGTCGTTCAGCGCATTGATGCAGCGGATCAGCGTCGACTTGCCCGATCCCGAGGGGCCGATGATGCAGATCACCTCGCCCTTCATCACGTCCATGCTGATGCCGCGAAGCACCTCGACCTGGCCATAGGATTTGTGGACGTCGCGCAGGCGGACGATGGGCTGGTCGGCGGTCCAGTTTGTCATGGGACACCCTTTCAGTTTTTGACCGCGAACCGACGTTCCAGCCGCAGGGTCAGGCGGGCGATCGGATAGCAGTATGCAAGGAACAGAAGCAGCGCGAAGCCGTAGAAGGGGATCAGGAGTTCGGGGCGGTTGCCCTCGGCCTCCATGGCCTGCCGGGTCAGGCTGATGATCTCGCCCACGCCCAGAAGCGAGCAGAGCGGCGTGGACATGGTCAGGATCGCGTACCAGTTCATCCAGGGCGGCAGCATCCGCTTGAAGCATTGCGGCAGGATGATCTGCCAGATGGTCTGGCGGCGGGTGAAGCCCAGCGACTCGGCCGCCTCCCATTGCGCGGTGGGCACGGACTGGACGGCGCCGCGGACCACCTCGGCGATGTTGGCCGATACCGGGATGGCCAGGCCGATCACCGTCTTGATCCAGCCGGGCAGGGGGATCGTCATGCCGAAGACCTTGATCTGGAACGGAAAGGCCAGCAGCACGATGAACAGCAGCACGAGCCAGGGCACGTTGCGGAAGAAGGTGACATAGACCCGCGCGACGGCGCGCAACAGCCGCGCGCGCGAGATCAGCGCCAGCCCGGCAAAGGCGCCGACCGCCGTCCCGATCGCCATGGCAAGGACCGAGATCAGCACGTTGAACAGGAAGCCCTGCGTGAACAGGAAGGGCATCCAGCGCAGCAGCTTTTCCAGCGGGGTTTCGATGGCGGCGGCGGCGCCGGCCTGCGCCAGGACCATGGCGGGAAACAGCGCCGCCAGCGCCACGATCCAGCCGGCCGGGATCGCGGCCAGCCAGCGCGTCGCGAAGAACGCGTCATAGGCCGGGCCGCGCGGGGCAAAGGGCAGCAGGACCGGCAGCGCGCCCTTGGCCGTCGGGACGGGGGTTTTATACGCCATAGCCTGGAATCCTCAGCTTGCGTTCCCATTGGCCCATGCCCAGGGACAACAGCCCGACCAGCCCCAGGTAGCAGACCATCATCAGCAGCATGGTCGGGTTCTGGGCCGAGGGAAAATCGTTCCAGATGGAGACGGACTGGTAAAGCAGTTCGGGGACCGCGATGGCATAGGCCTGGTTGGTGGTCTTGACCAGGTTGATGAGATTGGCCGACAGCGCCGGCAGCGAGATCCGCAGGGTCAGCGGCAGCACCACGTTGGTATAGGCCTGAAGCCGCGTCATCCCCAGCGATTCCGCGGCCTCGCGGGTGGAATGGGGCACGGCCTCGATCCCGGCGCGGAAGATCTCGATGTTGAAGGCGCCGGCAAAGAAGGACAGCGCGATGATCGCCCAGCCGACGTTCGAGATGATCGGCACCTCGAGCCAGCCGTCGGGGCTGTAGCTGGGGGTGAACTGCCCCAGCGCGAAATAGAAGAACAGCAGCTGGATCAGCGGCGGCGTGTTGCGGAAGAACTGCACATAGCCCTGCACCGCGCTGCGCAGAAGGCGGCTTTTCGCCTCCTGCGCCCAGGCGCCGACGACGCCAATGACGACGGAAAACACCAGGCAGGCCAGGCTGAGCTTGATGGTCATCCACAGTCCGCCCAGAACCCGGTCCATCTGGACCGGATCGTAAAGCCAGATGAAGTTCCAGTGCGGAGAGGTGGCGGCCAGTTCCCGGAAGAAATCCTGCATGTCCGTCAGCATCGGCGCGCGGCCCCTACTGCGCCAGCGGATCGGCCATCCGCGCGTGCATGTCGGCCAGGAAGGGGCTGGCGGCGACGCCCCATTTCTTTTCCAGCTCGATCAGCGTGCCGTCGCGGTGCCAGGCGTATTGCAGGCCCGAGACGATCTGGCCAAGCGCGCAGCTTTCCTCGGACTTGGCGACGGCCAGGCCCCAGGGCGCGAAATCCTCGACCGGCAGCGAGATCTCGAAATCGTCCCAGCCGCCGGCGGCGTAATCGGCGCCGATGGTGGTGTCGTCATAGACGAAGGCCACGCATTTCTTGTCGCGCAGCGCCTGCTTGGCCTCGGCCGCGTTGCCGAAGGCGGCGATGGTGGCGCCGTATTCCTGTTCGATCTTCTGCAGGTAGAACGAGCCCTGCACGCCGCAGACCGGCTTGCCGCGCAATGCGTTCCAATCGGTCAAGCCCATGGCCTTGGGCGTCAGCGCCGCCGTGCCCGAGGCATAGTAGTTCGGTCCCTTGATCCCCACCATCGCCCGCCGGTCGGCGGTGTCGGTCATGGTGGCGATCATCAGGTCGATCTGGCCCTGCTGCAGGAACTGCATCCGGTTCGACGCGATCACCGGCACCAGCTCCAGCTTGACGCCCAGCGTGTCGGCGACCATCTGCGCCATGTCGATCTCCAGCCCGACGATGTTGCCGGCCGTGTCGCGATAGCCCCAGGGCTTGTAGTCGGCCTTGACCCCGGCGATCAGGGTGCCGCGATCCTGGATGCGCTTCAGCCCGGCATTGGTGCAGCTTTCGGCGGCGGCGGCCAGCGGCGCAAGCGCGACCGTGGACGCCAGAAGGGTGGCGAGGATGGTTTTCATCTATGGGACTCTCCTGTTGATTATGAGAGGACTAGCAAAGCCCTCCGACAGAGCGTGAGAGACGAAAACATTGCCCTGCTGCGGCAACATTATTTCCCCGGACAAAGGCGGGAAGGCCGCGCCATCATGCGCCGCGCCCCCTGCCACGGTCGCGCGCCGCCGCGTGCTGGGCGGGCTTGCGTGCTGGGCGGCTGCCTGTGCCGCGCCCTCGGCCCTGCGCGCGGGGCCCGAAACCTGGACGATGGTCGGGATGGACGAGTTCGCGCCCTACAACTACCTGGACAGTGGCCGGTTCGTCGGCGCCGACATCGACATCCTGGGCGATGCCGCCCTGCGGCTGGGGATCGGGATGCGCTTCGTGCCCCTGCCCTGGCGCCGGGCGCTGCTGGCGCCGGGCATGGGCGAGGCGGACGGGCTGTTCCAGCTGGCGCCGACCCCCGAGCGGTTCCGCAACTGGCTGATGGTCGGGCCGTTGCGGACGACGCGGCTGGTCTTCGTCGTCATGGCGGATTCGCCCCTGCGCGACTTTGCCGGCCTGGGCGCGCTGGCCGGGTATTCGGTGGGCGTGGTCGACGGCTTTACCTATACCCCCGCCTTCGACGCCTCGACGCATTTCCTGCACGAAGGCTCGGTCGATGACGAGACCAGCCTGCGCAAGCTGCTGTTGCGCCGGGCCGACGTGGTGGTGGGCGGCGAGGCCAACCTGCGCCACGCCATGCGCAAGCTGGCGGTCGAGGACCGGGTCCGCGTCCTGCCCACCGCGCTGGACGTGCGCGGCCGCTATGTCGGCTTCCCCCGCAGCGATGCCGGGCGGGACAAGGCCGAGCGGCTGGGCGCCGTGCTGCGCCGGATGCATGCCGAGGGCCGGATCGCGGCGATCCTGCGCCACAGGCTGGGCGGGTGAGGCGCGGCATGGGCACGGGCAGCATCGCGCGCCGGATGGTGCTGGCCGGGGCGCTGGTCAGCATCGTCTCGGGGATCGGGCTGGGCGGGGCCAGCGCCGTCGCGGACCTGCGCCGCGGCATCGCGGTGGCGACGGGCAATGCCGAGCGGATCCTCTATTCCGCCGCGCCGCAGCTTGAGCGCGCCTATTGGGACGTGGACCTGACCACGGTCCAGGCCATCCTGGACCGGCTGGTCGATGCGCCGCTGATCCTGTCGCTGCGGATCGAGGACCTGCTGCTGTCGCCCGAGCAGCTGCGGGTGGCGCAGATCCCCCGCTTCCAGGTCCAGCGCCCCGCCGCCGCCCTGCCGGCCTGGCTGAAGGGCTGGATGCTGCCGCCCGAGCGCCTGACGCAGACCCGCTCGGTCGTCCTGCGGGCGCCCGACGGCGTGGCCGAGATCGCAAGGCTCGACGTCACCTTCTCGTTCGTGGGCTTTTACAACGACTTCACCCGGCAGGCGCTGCGCATCGTCCTGACCGCCGTCTTGCAGGCGCTGCTGCTGGCCGGGCTGCTGTTTTTGCTGGCAAGGCGCTACGTCATCTCGCCCCTGGGCGCGCTGAGCCGGGCGGCGCAGGGCCTGCGCGAGGGGCGGGGGTTCCGCCTGACCGGCCCGGCGGCCGGGCGGCTGCGTTCCCGCGACGACGAGATCGCGCGGCTGGCGCAGGATTTCACCCGCACGGTCGCGCAGATGGAACGCTATCGCGACCACCTGCGCGACGAGGTCGAGCAGCGCACCGCCGAGTTGGTGGTGGCGCGCAACGACGCGCTGGCGGCGTCGCGGGCGAAATCGGCCTTCCTGGCCAATATGAGCCATGAGCTGCGAACGCCCCTGAACGCGATCACCGGCCTGTCGGAGCTGCTGCTGGCCGACCGGCTGCCCGCCGCCTCGCGCCGTCAGGTCGCCGACATGCAAGGCGCGGCAAGGCAGCTTCTGGGCAGCATCGACAGCGTGCTGGACCTGTCCAAGCTCGAAGGCGGGCACATGGTCTTCGAGCGCCGGCCCTTTGCGGTGGACGCGGTCTTCGACGAGGTGATCGCCCAGACCCGCGCCTTGATCGGGTCGCGCCCGCTGCGGCTCGAGGGCGACATCGCCGCCGACGTGCCGGCGACGATCCTGGGCGACCGGCAGAAGCTGACGCAGATCCTGCTGAACCTGACCAGCAATGCCGTCAAGTTCACCGCCCAGGGCCGGATCGCGCTGCGGGTCTTTCGCCGGGGCGATCGGCTGCGGCTCTCGGTCTTCGACAGCGGCAACGGCATCGCCGAACAGGACCAGGCCGCCATCTTCGATCCCTTCACCCAGGCCGATGCGACGATCTCGCGCGAGGTGTCGGGCACGGGCCTGGGCCTGGCCATCGCCCGGCAGATGGCCCAGGGCATGCAGGGCCGCCTGGCGCTGCGCAGCCGGCCGGGGGTGGGCAGCCTCTTCGTGCTGGAGCTGCCGCTGGACCCCGGTCCGCCGGCCGCCGATCCGCCGCCGGTCCTGCCGCGCCCGCTGCTGGACATCCCCGACCCGGCCCTGCGCCGCCGCATCGCGCGGATGCTGGATCGCGCGCGGATGACGGGCACGCCGGACGGCGCCGTGCTGCGGCTTGCCGACGGCGGGCTGACCCTGGCCGGGGCGGCCCTGCCGCAGCCCCTGACCCATCGCGAGCTGCGCCTGGCCGCGGATCGCCCGCCCGCCGGTCTCGCCCCCTCGCCGGCGTTGCGGGCAAGGCGCGTCCTGGTGGTCGAGGATCGCAAGATCAACCGCGACGTGATGGAGGAGCTGTTGCGGCGCTCTGGCGTCAGGGTCGCCTCGGCGCCGGGCGGGCGTGTGGCGCTGGCGGCGCTGGACCATCCGCTGCCCGATGCGATCATCACCGACCTGCACATGCCGGAAATGGACGGCATCGCCCTGATGGGCGCATTGCGGGCGCGGGGGTTGGCGATCCCGGTCATCGCCTCGAGCGCCGACGTGTCCACCCAGACGCGGCTGGCCTGCCGCGATGCCGGTTTCGCGGCCTTCCTGCCCAAGCCCGTGGCCGGCGCCGCCCTGGCCGGGACGCTGGCCTCGGTGCTCGAGGATGCCCTGCCGGTGCTGGATCACGCCGCGCTGGACCGCAACACCGGCGGCGACCGGCAGCTTGCGGCGCGATGGCGGGCGCGGATCCCCGAGGAGATCGAGGAATGGCGCGGCCTGCTGGCGGGCGGGATGCCGCTGGCCGAGGCGCTGCATGCGATCAGGGGCGCGGCACTGCAACTGGGCGCGGCCGAGGTCTGCCATGCGGTGCAGGAAGAGCCGGTGGACATGGACCGCATCGCCGCGGCCCTGGACCGGCTGGGCGAGGCCGCGACCCGGCCCGAGGAGACGCGCGAGCCGTCGCCCGGTTAGCCGCGCCCCGATCAGCCCTGGAAATCGGCCAGGCTGCGGCGGATGCCGGCCAGCAGCGCCTCGGCCCGCTCCAGCCGGTCGGCGCGGCGCTGGAGCAGGTTTTCCAGCGCCATGTTCGACCGGCGCAGGTCCAGCTGCACCCGGATCCGCGCCAGCAGCACCGCCGGGGCAAAGGGCCGGGCGACATAGTCGCAGGCGCCGACCGAAAAGCCCTCGGTCTCGTCCTCGGGCGCGTCCAGGCTGGTCAGGAACATCACCGGCACCTTGGCCAGGCGCGGCATCGCCTTGAGCCGGCGGCACAGCGCATAGCCGTCCATTCCCGACATCCGCACGTCCAGCATGATCAGGTCGGCCTCGCCGCCCGCCAGCAGCCAGTCCAGCGCATCCTCGGCGCGGGTATGGGCGACGACCTGGTAGCGGCCGTGCAGCACGTCGTGCAGCCTGCGGATATTGGCCGGCATGTCGTCCACGATCAGGATGCGCTCCTGGTCGGATTCCATCGGCAGCTCGGGCGGTTCCTCGTCGTTTTTGTCGCCGCGGATCGCGACCGAGGCCAGGGCAATATTTTCCAGGTTGCCCGACACGGTTTCGAAATAGCGCGCGCCCCAGTCGCGCAGCACGGTGCTGTTGGCGCTGCGCTCGAAAAGCGACAGGCCCAGATGGGCCTCGAGCGCGCGGATCTGGCGGCTGACCGCCTCGCGCGTGACGTTCAGTTCGCGCGCCGCGTCGGAAAAGCTGCCCAGCCGGGCGGCCGCCTCGAAGGCGACGAGGCTGGTCAGCGGCGGCAGGTTTCGCTTGAGGTTTTCCATGGCGTTGCAGATTGCGCGGGCGCGGGCGGCGGCGCAAGGCCCCCGCCCACCGTCCCGTCCCGCCTGCGCCGCGCGGGGGGCGTGCCGAAATGCCGGGCAAAGCAGCGCGAGAAATGCTGCACGGTGGCAAAGCCGGTCAGCTGGGCGATCTCGGCCAGCGGCAGGGCGGAATGGCGCAGCAACTCGTCGGCCTTTTCCAGCCGCAGGTTGCGATAGAAATCCGAGATGCTCATGCCGAAATGATCGGCAAAGCGGCGCTGCAACTGCCGGGTGCTGCAACCGGACAGGCCGGCCAGCTGCGCCGCCGACAGCGGATCGGCGATATGCGTCGTCATCAGCCGCACCGCCGCCTCGAGCCGGGGGTGGTGCAGGTTGTAGCGCCGGGCGGGATCAAGCTGCTGCGGCTCGGAGGCGGTGCGCATCCGGGAATGGATGAACCAGTCGCTGACCTCATGTGCGAATGCGGCGCCGTGCTGGCTGGCGATCATCGCGCACATCATGTCGAAGGCGGCGACGCCGCCGGCGCAGGTGTAGCGGTCGCGGTCGATGACATAAAGCGCGCGCTCGATCAGCAGGCCGGGCGCGAGTTCCTGCAATTCCTCGATATGCAGCCAATGGACGGTGAAGCGCCGACCCTCCATCAGCCCATGCCGCGCCAGCACCGCCGCGCCGCCGGAAATCCCGCCCAGCCGGACCCCGCGGCGGTCAAGGTTGCGCAGGCCGTGGATCAGCGCTGGATCGTCATGCAGCATCGGGTTGCCGCCGGCGACGACGAACAGCAGGTCCAGGTCGGCCGCCGCCTCGCGCAGGGCGGCGCAGTTGAAGCCGCCGCCGACCGATGATGCGACGAACCCGCTTTCGGCGGTAAGGAAATCCAGCCGGTAAAGCGGGCGCGGACCCAGCTGGTTGGCCGCCCGCAGCGGCTCGATCGCCGAGGCCAGCGACATCATCGCATAGCCGGGCAAGAGCAGGAAACCGATGGAGGCGGGCGGGGTCATGCGCCGCCGCATAGCAGCCTTGGCGCATATGGGCAAGAACATGGCCGCCTTGGATAAAGACCGGCGCCGGGAAAGCCGTAATCTGGCGGCGAAACGTCAATACGGGGTCGAAGGTGCGCTTTTCAGCACTCAGGGTATTTGCCGAGGCGATCAGGGGTCATAAGGGCTGGAAGCCCCTGTGGCGCAATCCCGATCCGCAGCCGGCCTATGACTATGTCATCGTCGGCGGCGGCGGGCATGGGCTGGCGACGGCCTATTACCTGGCCAACACCTTCCGGCAGTCGCGCATCGCGGTGCTGGAAAAGGGCTGGCTGGGGTCGGGCAATATCGGCCGCAACACCACCATCATCCGCTCGAACTACCTGCTGCCGGGCAACGAGCCCTTCTACGAGTTCTCGATGAAGCTGTGGGAGGGGCTGGAGCAGGCGTTCAACTTCAACGCCATGGTCAGCCAGCGCGGCATCCTGAACCTGTTCCACAGCGACGGCCAGCGCGACGCCTATCGCCGGCGCGGCAATGCCATGCTGCTGGCCGGCGCCGATGCGGAACTGCTGGACCGCGAGCAGGTGCGGGCGATGGCGCCCTTCCTGAATTTCGACAACGCCCGCTTTCCCATCAAGGGCGGGCTGCTGCAGCGCCGGGCCGGCACCGCGCGCCACGACGGGGTGGCCTGGGGCTATGCCCGCGGCGCCGACATGGCCGGGGTCGACCTGATCCAGAACTGCGAAGTCACCGGCTTTCGCATCGAAGGCGGCCGCATCCGCGGGGTCGAGACCTCGCGCGGCCCTATTGCCGCGGGCAAGGTGGGGGTGGCGGTGGCGGGCTCGTCCAGCCGGGTGATGGCGGCGGCGGGGCTGCGCCTGCCCATCGAAAGCCATGTCCTGCAGGCTTTCGTGTCCGAGGGGCTCAAGCCCACCATTCCGGGGGTCATCACCTTCGGCGCCGGGCATTTCTACGTCAGCCAGTCCGACAAGGGCGGGCTGGTCTTTGGTGGCGATCCCGACGGCTACAACTCCTATGCGCAGCGCGGCAACCTGCCGGTGGTCGAGGACGTCGCCGAAAGCGGCATGGCGCTGATGCCGATGATCGGGCGGGCGCGGCTGCTGCGGATCTGGGGCGGGATCATGGACATGTCGATGGACGGTAGCCCGATCATCGACCGCACCCCCGTCGAGGGGCTCTATCTGAATGCGGGCTGGTGCTATGGCGGCTTCAAGGCGACGCCGGCCAGCGGCTATGCCTTTGCGCATCTCATGGCCACCGACACCCCGCACGACACCGCCCGCTTCTATCGGCTGGACCGTTTCGCGCGCGGCCATGTCATCGACGAAAAGGGCGTGGGCCCCACGCCGAACCTGCACTGAGGTCATGTGATGCTGATCCCCCATCCCCTGCTTGGCCCCCGCGACGCGCAGGAGTTCACCTATCTGGGCGATGCCCGCCTGATCGCGCGGCCCGATGGCATGGCCGAGGGCGCCGAGGCGGCCTTTGCCGAATACATCTATCTGCGCGACAACCCGGCCGGGGTGCATCGCGAGCTGTGGTTCCACGAACAGGGCGACCGCTCGTGGCTGATCGTGACCCGCGATACGGTGACGCATCGCATCCTGGGCGCCGAACTGGCCCGCGACGTCAAGCTGAAAGGCGGTGCGGCATGACCCGGCTGTCCGGTGGGCTGGTCGACCGCTCGCGCAGCCTGAGCTTTACCTTCGACGGGCGCCGCTATTCCGGCCATCCCGGCGATACGCTGGCCTCGGCGCTCTTGGCCAACGGGGTGCGGCTGATGGGGCGCAGCTTCAAGTATCACCGCCCGCGCGGCCCCATCTCGGCCGGGTCCGAGGAACCGAACGCGCTGGTCGAGCTGCGCGACGGCGCCCGGCAAGAGCCCAATACCCGCGCCACCGTGGCCGAGCTTTACGACGGGCTTCGGGCGCGCAGCCAGAACCGCGTCGGCTCGTTGCGTTTCGACCTGATGGCGGTGAACGACCGGCTGTCGCCCTTTTTCGCGGCGGGCTTCTATTACAAGACCTTCATGTGGCCGCGCGCCTTCTGGGAAAAGCTCTACGAGCCCGCGATCCGCCGGGCGGCGGGGCTGGGCCGGCTGTCGATGCAGCCCGACCCCGACGAATACGACAAGGGCTTCCTGCATTGCGACCTGCTGGTGATCGGCGCCGGGGCCGCGGGATTGGCGGCGGCGCTGACCGCGGCGCGCGCGGGGGTCCGGGTCATCCTGGCGGACGAGGATTTCCGCCTGGGCGGCCGGCTTCTGGCCGAGACGCATCCGCTGGACGGCGCGCCCGCCCCCGAATGGGTGGCCGGGGTCGAGGCGGAGCTGGCCAGCCTGCCGAACCTGCGCATCATGCGCCGCACCACCGTCTTCGGGGCATTCGACCACGGCGTCCACGGCGCGGTCGAAAGGCTGGCCGACCACCTGCCGCAACCGCAGGGCGGGCCGCGCCAGGTGCTTTGGCGCATCACCGCCAGGCGGACGATCCTGGCGGCGGGCGCGACCGAGCGCCATATCCCCTTTGCCAACAACGACCGCCCCGGCATCATGCTGGCGGGTGCGATGCGGGCCTATGCCAACCGCTGGGCGGTCAGCCCGGCCGGGCGGGTGGCCGTCTTTACCAACAACGACGACGGCCATCGCACCGCGCTCGACCTGGCGGCCAAGGGGGTCGGCATCGCCGGCGTCATCGACAGCCGCGCGGATGCGGTGGCGATGGGGGATTATCCGCTGTTCGCCGGCGCTGTGGTTGGTGACACCAGGGGCCGGCTGGGCCTGACCCGGATCGAGGTCCGCCAGCATGGCCGCAGCCAATGGCTGGATTGCGGGGCGCTGGGCGTGACGGGCGGGTGGAACCCGAACCTGCACCTGGCCTCGCATCACCGCGGCCGGCCGGTCTGGAGCGACGCGCTGCACGCCTTTGTCCCCGGCAAGGACGGCCTGGCCGGCCTGATCGCGGCCGGCGCGGCCGAGGGCCGGGGCAGCACCGCGCAGGCCCTGCGCTCGGGCGCCGAGGCCGCGCGCCGCGCCCTGGCCGAGCTGGACATGGATGCCCCGCTGCCCGACCTGCCGCAGGCCGAGGACCAGGCGCAGAACCTGCACCCGCTTTGGCATGTGCCGGGCAAGGGCCGGGCCTGGGTCGATTTCCAGAACGACGTGACGGTCAAGGACATCGCGCTTGCGCATCAGGAAAACATGCGCCCGGTCGAGCATCTGAAGCGCTGGACCACGCTGGGGATGGCGACCGACCAGGGCAAGACGGCGAATGTCACCGCGCTTGCGGTCATGTCGGAACTGACCGGCAAGCCGATCGCGCAGACCGGGACCACGATCTTCCGCCCGCCCTATACGCCGGTCTCGCTGTCGGTGCTGGGCGGCGGCGACAGCGGCGCGCATTTCCGCCCGCGCCGCCTGACGCCGACCCATGCCTGGGCGCAATCCCAGGGCGCGGTCTTCGTCGAGGTCGGGCCCTGGATGCGGGCGCAATACTTCCCCCGCGCGGGCGAGACGCATTGGCGCCAGACCGTGGACCGCGAGGTTCTGGCCACCCGCAAGGGCGTCGGCATCTGCGACGTGACCACGCTGGGCAAGGTGGACGTGCAGGGCGCGGACGCGGGCGCGTTCCTGGACCGGCTCTATTGCAACGCCATGGCCAGCCTCCGGGTCGGGATGACCCGCTATGGGCTGATGCTGCGCGAGGACGGCGTGGCCTGGGACGACGGCACCTGCGCCCGGCTGGCCGCGGACCATTACGTCGTGACCACCACCACCGCGCAGGCCGGCCCGGTCTATCGCCACATGGAGTTCGCCCGGCAATGCCTGTGGCCCGAGCTGGACGTGCAGCTGATCTCGACCACCGACGCCTGGGCGCAGCTTTCCGTCGCCGGCCCGAACGCGCGCCGGCTGCTGGAGCGGATCGTGGACGGGTTCGACCTGTCGAACGAGGCGTTTCCCTTCATGGCCTGCGCCGGGCTGACCGTCTGCGGCGGGCTTCGGGCGCGGCTTTTCCGCATCAGCTTCTCGGGCGAACTGGCCTATGAGATCGCGGTGCCGGCGCGCTATGGCGATGCGCTGATGGCAAGGCTGGTCGAGGCGGGCGCCGACCTGGGCGCCACCTCCTATGGCACCGAGGCGCTGGGAGTGCTGCGCATCGAAAAGGGCCATGCCGCCGGCAACGAACTGAACGGCCAGACCAGCGCGCAGATGCTGGGCATGGGCCGGATGGTGTCGGCGAAAAAGGATGGCATCGGCGCGGTCATGTCGCGGCGCGAGGGGATGCTGGCCGAGACCCGCGTGCTGGTCGGCTTGCAGCCGGTCGATCCGGCGCAGCCGGTGGTCCCCGGCTCGCACCTGTTCCGCCAGGGCGAGGCGCAGGACACCTGGACCGATCAGGGCTGGATCAGCTCGGCCTGCCATTCGCCGCATCTGGGCCATGCCATCGGCCTGGGCTTTCTGGAAAACGGCGCCGCCCGCATGGGCGAGGTGATCGTCGCCGCCAACCCGTTGCAGGGGCAGAGCGTGCCTTTGCGCGTCGTTTCTCCCCATTTCATCGACCCCGAAGGAGGGCGCCTGCGTGACTGACCTGACCCCGATCACCGCGCTTGGCGCCGCCACGCCCGCCGACCAGCGTTTCGGCGCGCTGCGCATCACCGAGAATGCCGGCCTTGCCCTGGCGTCGCTGGCGCTGCGCCGGGGCGCCGCCCAGCCCGCGCCGCTGGGGCTGGCCCTGCCCGGACCGGGGCGATGGGCCGAGGGGCAGGGCATCGCCGCCTTCTGGACCGGCCCCGGCCAGTGGATGGTCGAGGCCCCCGGCCGCGCCGCCGAAGATTTCGCGGCCGTGCTGGCCGCCGGGACGCCGGGCTGCTCGGTCACGGACCAGACCGACGGCTGGGCGGCGTTCGAGATCGTCTCGGACCGGGGCGAGGCGCCGATCCGGGTGCTGCTGGAAAGGCTGGCCAATATCGACCCCGACGGCTTCGGCCCCGGCAGCGCCACCCGGACCCTGGCGCATCACATGGGCGTCTTCCTGATCCGCCGCGCCCCCGACCGGCTGGCGGTGCTGGGAATGCGCAGCATGGCCGGGTCGCTGTGGCATGCGCTGGCCACCACCCTGCGGCGGCAGGGGGCGGCCGCGGCGCCGGACGACGGTTTTCCTATCGTCTGATTCTACAAAAGCCAGTTTTTACTATCGACCCAAAGGCAATAGGCTGCCCGCAACATCAAACCCCCGCTGCGGGAAAGGGAAAACCACCATGTCGATCCAAAGCAAATTCAGCAAGTTGGGCACCGATAACGCCCCCGGACAAGAGGTCCGGCAAGGCACGGCGGGCGCCGAGGGCTTCCTGCGGGGGGACAAGCTCTCGGGCCGCCCGGTCGATTTCTCGCATGGCGACGTGGATGCGCATGAGCCGACGCCCGGCGCCTTCGAGGCGTTTTCGGCCGGCGTCGCCCTGGGCGGGGCGCAGGCCTATACCGAATATCGCGGCGACCTGGGCATCCGCGAGGTGGTGGGCGCGCGGCTGGCCGGCTTTACCGGCGCGCCCGTCGATGCGCGGGACGGGCTGATCATCACCCCCGGCACGCAGGGCGCGCTGTTCCTGGCCGTGGCCGCGACGGTTTCGCGGGGCGAGAAGGTCGCCATCGTCCAGCCCGACTACTTCGCCAACCGCAAGCTGGTCGAGTTCTTCGAGGGCGAGATGCTTCCCGTCCGGCTGGCCTATCGCGAGGCTGCGGCGGGGCAGGCGGGCCTGGACCTGGACGGCCTGGAGGCGGCATTCCGCGCCGGGGCAAGGCTGTTTCTGTTCTCGAACCCGAACAACCCCGCCGGCGTGGTCTATTCGCAGGACGAGATCGCCCGGATCGCGGCGCTGGCGGCGCAATACGGCGCGACCGTGATCGTGGACCAGCTGTATTCGCGGCTGCTCTACCCCTCGGCCTCCTATACGCATCTGCGGGCCATGGACATCGACGCGGAAAACGTCGTGACCATCATGGGCCCGTCCAAGACCGAATCGCTCAGCGGCTATCGGCTGGGGGTCGCCTTCGGCTCGACCCAGGTCATCGCCCGCATGGAAAAGCTGCAAGCCATCGTGTCCCTGCGCGCGGCAGGCTATTCGCAGGCGGTGCTGCGGACCTGGTTCGCCGAGCCCGAGGGCTGGATGGCCGAGCGCATCGCCCGCCACCAGGCGATCCGCGACGACCTGCTGGCGCTGTTCGGCGGCATCGAGGGGTGTTTCGTCCGCGCGCCGCAGGCCGGCAGCTACCTGTTTCCCAGCCTGCCCGCGCTGACCATTGGCCACGTGGATTTCGTCAAGGCGCTGCGGTTGCAGGCGGGCGTCATCGTCACCCCCGGCACCGAGTTCGGCCCGCATTCCGGTGACAGCATCCGGCTGAACTTCTCGCAGGACCATGCGGCGGCGACGGCCGCGGTCGAGCGCCTGGCGGCGCTGGTCGAACGGTATCGCGCATGAGCGCGG
>JAANMV010000343.1_pt1 | contig 57830 bp, 54 predicted proteins | sample 7279661 | NCBI WGS metagenome assembly JAANMV01 (sample SAMN14094540, study PRJNA606508) | bioreactor metagenome | isolation source: A lab-scale SPAN reactor treating ammonium-rich wastewater day 121 | place: Ireland: Galway | collected 2017-05-16 | reverse complement strand
GTGATCCGCGAGACGCTGCTGCCCGGCGCGGTGCTGACCCGCGTCGCCGCCAGCCATATCCGCGTCGGCACCTTCGAATTCTACGCCGCCCGCGGCGACCGGCAGCGGCTGCAACTGCTGGCCGACCACGTCATCGCCCGGCACTATCCCGATGCCTCGGGCGCGGCCGACCTGCTGCAGCGCGTGGTCGAGCGGCAGGCCGCGACCATCGCCGGCTGGATGGCGCTCGGCTTCATCCACGGGGTGATGAACACCGACAACATGTCGGTCTCGGGCGAGACCATCGACTACGGCCCCTGCGCCTTCATGGACGGCTACCGCCCCGACAAGGTGTTCAGCTCGATCGACGCCCAGGGCCGCTATGCCTGGAACGAACAGCCCAACATCGCGGTCTGGAACCTGGCGCAATTCGCCAGCTGCCTGGTGCCCCTGATGGGCAACGACGACGCGGCGGTGGCCGAGGCGACGCGCATCGTCCACAGCTTCCCTGGGCTCTACCAGGCGGAATGGCTGAAGCGCTTTGCCGCCAAGCTGGGCATCGCCGACCCTCGCCCCGAGGACCGGGCGCTGATCGAGCGGCTCTTGACGCTGATGGCGGCCGAGGAGGCGGATTTCACCCGCACCTTCGCCGGGCTGGCCGACGGCCGCGCCCGCGACGAATTCGCGGCGCCCCAGCAGTTCGACGCCTGGGCCGAGGGCTGGCGGTCGCGCATCCGCGACCTTGCGGACGCAAGCCAGGTCATGGCGCGCGCCAACCCGCGCCGCATCCCGCGCAACCACCGCATCGAGGAGGTCATCGCCGCCGGGCGCGAGGGCGATTACGCGCCCTTCCACGCGCTCGACGCGGCGCTGCGCGCGCCCTTCCAGGACCGGCCGGAATGGGACGGCTTCGCGCAGGCCCCCGCCCCCGATGAGATCGTCCGTCGCACCTTCTGCGGCACCTGAGCAGCAGCGAAAGGCCCAATGCCGAAAAGCCCCGACCATCCGAGCCCCGACCACCTTCGCCTGGCCAGCTACAACCTGCACAAGTGCCGCGGCATGACCGGCCCGCACGCGCCCGAGCGCAACCTGCGCGTCATCGCCGAACTGGATGCCGACGTGATCGCCCTGCAAGAGGTCGATTTCCGCTTCGGCGCCCGCCCCGAGGCGCTGCCGCGCGCGCTCATCGAAAAGACCACCGGCATGGTCCCCGCCCCCTTCCTGGGCACCGGCGAGAATTCGCTGGGCTGGCACGGCCAGACCATCCTGCTGCGCCCCGAACTGCGCGAGAGGGCCGAGATCCGCCGCCTGCCCCTGCCGGGGATCGAGCCCAGGGGCGCGCTGGTGCTGCGCCTGCCGGGGCTGACGGTGGTGGCGGTGCATCTGGGGCTGATGCGCTCGTCGCGCCGCGCCCAGCTGTCGCGCATCATCGCCCAGGCGCGGCGCATCGGCCACGACCGCATGGCGCTGACCGGCGATTTCAACGAATGGCACGATTCGCGCGGGCTTGAGGCGCTTGAGGCGCTGCGCGTCGTCACCCCCGGCCCCAGCTGGCCCGCGCCCTTCCCGCGCCTGCGCTACGACCGCTTCGCCGTCTCGCGCAGCATCGAGGTGCTGGATTGCGGCGTGCTGGACAACGAGATGGCGCGGGCGGCCTCGGACCACCTGCCGATCTGGGCCGACCTCGCCGTCGATGCGCATGAAGAGGTGCCGCGCGGCTACCAGCCGGCGCGCGTCACCTCGCGCATTCCCGGCGAGGATGGGGTGGCCGGGGCGGATTGACGCTTTTCTGCAATTGCGAAGGCGGTTAAACAGCGCCAAAGCTCGTCAGCCAAGGGGGACGCAGACATGACCGCCATCATCGACATATTCGCGCGCGAGATTCTGGACAGCCGGGGCAACCCGACGGTCGAGGTCGATGTGACGCTGGAAGACGGCACCATGGGCCGGGCGGCGGTGCCCTCGGGCGCCTCGACCGGCGCGCATGAGGCGGTCGAGAAGCGCGACGGCGACACGGCCCGCTACATGGGCAAGGGCGTGCTGGAAGCCGTCGCCGCCGTCAACGGCGAGATCGCCGAGAACCTGATCGGCGAGGACGCGACCGAACAGGTCGCCATCGACCGCATGATGATCGAGCTGGACGGCACCCCGAACAAGGGCCGCCTGGGCGCCAATGCCATCCTGGGCGTCTCGCTGGCGGTGGCCAAGGCCGCGGCCGAAGCCTGCACCCAGCCGCTCTACCGCTATGTCGGCGGCGCCGGCGCCCGCGTGCTGCCGGTGCCGATGATGAACATCATCAACGGCGGCGAACATGCCGACAACCCCATCGACATCCAGGAATTCATGATCATGCCGGTTTCGGCGGAGAACATCCGCGAAGCCGTGCGCATGGGCTCGGAAGTCTTCCACACGCTCAAGAAGGAACTCTCGGCGGCGGGCCTCGCCACCGGCGTCGGCGACGAGGGCGGCTTCGCGCCGAACCTCAGCAGCACCCGCGACGCGCTGGACTTCATCCTCAAGGCCATCGAGAAGGCCGGCTACACCCCCGGCGACGACATCATGCTGGCGCTGGACTGCGCCTCGACCGAGTATTTCAAGGGCGGCAAGTATGAAATGGCCGGCGAGGACAAGTCGCTGACCCCGGCCGAGAACGTCGCCTATCTCGAGGCGCTGTGCAACGACTATCCGATCCTGTCGATCGAGGACGGCTGTTCCGAGGACGACTGGGAAGGCTGGAAGCTCCTGACCGACACGCTGGGCGGCCGGGTGCAGCTGGTCGGCGACGACCTCTTCGTGACCAACCCGGCGCGCCTGGCCGAGGGCATCGCGCGGGGCTGCGGCAACTCGCTGCTGGTCAAGGTGAACCAGATCGGCACGCTGACCGAGACGCTCGACGCCGTGCGCATGGCGGATCGCGCGCGCTACACCTCGGTCATGTCGCACCGCTCGGGCGAGACCGAGGACGCGACCATCGCCGACCTGGCGGTGGCGACGAACTGCGGCCAGATCAAGACCGGCAGCCTCGCGCGCTCGGACCGGCTGGCGAAATACAACCAGCTGATCCGCATCGAGGAAATGCTGGGCGCCGCAGCGGAATATGCCGGCAAGTCCATCCTGCGCGGCTGATCCGCAGGGCATCGCAACGAAGCAGGGCGGCCCGGCGAGGCCGCCCTTTTTCATATCCACCAGCGATGCGTCAGCGCAAAGGCGCCAAGCGCAAGGCGGCGGCGGAACTCCGAGGGCGCGGCGCCGGCCAGCGCCTCGATCCCCCGCGGCGCCGCCCGCAACGCGGCCCGCACGCCCGCGCCGGCAAACAGCACCGGCGCCAGCCGGCGCGGCACAAGCCGGCGCTGCGCCCTGGCCTCGGCAAGCTTCGCGCGGGCCCTGTCCGCGATCCCGGCCAGCGCCTCGGGCGAGGCGTCCCAAAGGCCCAGCCCCAGCCCCTGCAAGACCGGCAGCGCAGCCAGCCAATGCGCCAACCCCGCCCCCTCGGCCTGGGCGTCGACGATCTCGGCAACCTCCGGCTTTCTCCGTTTTCCAAATACCCCGCGGGGGTCCGGGGGCGCGAAGCCCCCGGCAGCCTCCCAGCCCAGGGCCTCGGCGGCGAAGCGCGCCAGCGGCACCGCCGTATCCCGCACATAGGCCGCGACGGCTTCAGGCCCGTCCAGCGGCTCGCGCGCCGCATCGCGGCGCCGCGCCTCGGCCAGCACGGCGAAACCGGCGGCGCGCGGCCCCCAGGCCTCGGCCAGCGGCGTCAGCAGCTCATGCGACTGCGCCTTGCCGGCGCCGATGTCCTCCAGCCGCTCGATCCACCATTGCAGCCGCATCTCGGCGATCAGCGGCTCGGTCGAGGCCAAGGGCGCACGCGCCAGTTCCAGGTTCAGCGCATAAAGCGTCAGCAGCCGCGGCCGCGCTTCGGCGGGAACCAGCAGGCAGATGCCGAAGCGATCGGGATCGTGCTCGCGCAGCGCCTCGGCGCAATCGTCCAGGCTCATGCCGGCACCACCCGGTCGCGGACCAGCTTCCAGCGGATCGCATCGACCAGCGCCTCGAAACTGGCATCGACGATATTGGGCGAGACGCCCACGGTGGACCAGCGATGGCCCTGCCCGTCGGCGCTGTCGATGATGACCCGCGTCGCCGCCTCGGTGCCGCCGCCGGTGATGCGGACGCGGAAATCGACCAGGTGCATGTCGTCGATGGCCGCCTGATAGGGGCCCAGGTCCTTGGCCAGCGCCCGCCACAGCGCGTTGACCGGGCCGCGGTCATGCCCCTCGGCATCCATGCTTTCGCTGACCGACAGCATGCGCTCGCCGCCGATCTGCACCACCACCACGGCTTCCGAGACGGAAATCCGCTTCCCCAGCGCATTCTTGCGCCGCTCGACGGTGACGCGGTAGCGCTCGACGGTGAAGTAATGCTGCATCCGGCCCAGTTCGGCGAGCGCCAGCAGCTCGAAGCTGGCCTGCGCGCCGTCATAGGCATAGCCGGCATCCTCGCGCGCCTTGACCAGGTCCAGGATGCGCGCCAGCGCCGGATCGTCGCGGCTAACCTCGATCCCCGCCTCGGCAAGGCGCGCGCGCAGGTTCGACTGCCCGGCCTGGTTCGACATCGGGATGATGCGCTCGTTGCCGACCGTGGCGGGGTCCACATGCTCGTAGGTCGCCGGGTTCTTCAGGATGGCGCTCGCATGCAACCCGGCCTTGTGGGCAAAGGCCGAAGCGCCGACATAGGGCGCGGGCCGGGCGGGCGGGCGGTTCAGGATCTCGTCCAGCCGGCGCGAGATGCGCGTGAGCCCGGCCAGCCCCTCGGCGGTGACGCCGGTTTCCAGCGCCGAGCGATAGGGCTCCTTCAGCAGCAGGGTCGGGATCAGGCTGGTCAGGCTCGCGTTGCCGCAACGCTCGCCCAGCCCGTTCAGCGTGCCCTGCACCTGCCGCGCCCCGGCATCGACCGCGGCAAGCGTGCAGGCCACGGCATTGCCGGTATCGTCATGGCAATGAATGCCCAGCCGGTCGCCGGGGATACCGGCCGCGATCACCGCGCGCGTGACCTGCCCCACCCGTTCGGGCAGGGTGCCGCCGTTGGTGTCGCACAGCACGATCCAGCGCGCGCCCGCCTCCAGCGCCGCGCGCAGGCAGGCCAGGGCATAATCCGCGTCCTCGTCATGGCCGTCGAAGAAATGCTCGGCATCGAACAGCGCCTCGCGCCCCTGGGCCACCAGATGCGCAACCGAGACGCGGATATTGTCGAGGTTCTCCTCGAGCGGGATCCCCAGCGCCTCGCGGACATGGAAGGGATGGGTCTTGCCGACCAGGCAGACAGCCGGGGTGCCGGCATTCATCACCGCCGCCAGCACGTCGTCGTTGTCGGCCGAGCGGCCGGCGCGCTTGGTCATGCCAAAGGCGGTCATGGTGGCGCGGGTCGCCGGGGCCTGGGCGAAGAAATCGCTGTCGGTCGGGTTGGCGCCCGGCCAGCCGCCCTCGATGTAATCGACGCCCAGCCGGTCCAGCATCTGCGCGATCTCGGCCTTTTCGGCGGCAGAGAACTGCACGCCCTGGGTCTGCTGCCCGTCGCGCAGCGTGGTGTCGTAAAGGTAAAGGCGCTGGCGCGTCATCGGGGCGGCCCCTTCGGCTGGCTGGTGTTCGGTTATTCGGGCAGTCCGGCGGCGTCGAAATCCGGGCCGGGCAGAAGCTCGACCCCGGCCGGGCCCATGCGCACCTCGACCCCGGCGGCCAGCAGGCGCTGCTTGAACCCGTCCACCGCCGAGAAATCCTTGCTGGCCTTGGCCTCGGCACGCAGCGCCGCCATGCGCTCGGCCCAGGGCGACAGGTCGGGGCCCTCGGCGATCCAGCCGCCCAGATCCTCGGTCAGCAGGCCAAGCATGCGGGCGCCGGCCAGCAGGCCCGCGCCGTCGCCCTGCCCCGCCATCTCATGCAAGGCCGCGATCGCACCCGCGGTATTGAGGTCGTCGGCAAGCGCGGCCAGGACGGCGGGTGCCGGGCTTGGCGCGGGGTCGATCCCCGCGACAAGGCCGCGCCAGCGGCGCAGCACGGCCTCGGCCTCGCGCGCCTTCTCGGCCGTCCAGTCCATCGGCTTGCGGTAATGCGTCGACAGCAGCACGAAGCGGATCACCTCGCCCGGAATGCCCTGGTCCAAGAGGTCGCGGACGGCGAAGAAATTGCCCAGGCTCTTGGACATCTTGCGCCCCTCGACCTGCAGCATCTCGTTATGCAGCCAGACGCGGGCGAAATCGCCATGCGGATGGGCGCAGCAGCTTTGCGCGATCTCGTTCTCGTGATGGGGGAATTGCAAGTCGATGCCGCCGGCATGGATGTCGAAGCTTTCGCCCAGCAATTCGTAGGACATGGCCGAGCATTCGATATGCCAGCCCGGACGGCCGCGGCCCCAGGGGCTGTCCCAGCCCGGCAGTTCCGCATCCGAGGGCTTCCACAGCACGAAATCCATCGGGTCTTCCTTGAACGGCGCGACCTCGACGCGGGCGCCGGCGATCATGTCGTCGACCGAGCGGCCAGAAAGCTTGCCGTAACCGGCAAAACTGCGCACGCGGAACAGCACATGCCCGTCCTTGGCATAGGCATGGCCGCCCTGGACCAGCGTCTCGATCATGGCGATCATCTCGCCGATGTAATCGGTGGCGCGCGGCTCGTAATCGGGCCGCGCCGCCCCCAGCGCATCCATGTCGGCGTGATACCAGCCGATGGTCTCATGCGTGCGCTCGCGGATCAGCTCTTCCAGGGTGCCGGGCGCGCCGGCCTCCTTGCGGGCCAGGGCGGCGGCGTTGATCTTGTCGTCCACGTCGGTGAAGTTGCGCACATAGGTGACATGGTCCGCGCCATGGACGTGGCGCAGCAGCCGCACCAGCACGTCGATCACCACCACGGGGCGCGCATTGCCCAGATGCGCCCGGTCATAGACCGTCGGCCCGCAGAGATAGAGCCGCACGTTCTGCGGGTCGATGGGCCGGAAAACCTCTTTCCGGCGCGTCCTGGTATTCGTCAGCCTGATCTCGACCATGACTTCCCCTTTGCGGGCGTCGTCAGGTCACCATGAACCGCCCGCCTGAATTTTCAGCCGGTAATGATGCAGCGGGTGGTGGCGGTTCCTGCCTTCATGCGCCCGCCTTAACGCATTGTCTTGCCTATGCCAAGAGAGGCTGCAAAACTTGGGCCATGAGCCGCGAACTGGTCAATGAAATCTGCGCCGCGCAGCCTGGGGCCGAGTGGTCGGATCCCTGGGGCGGCGGCCATGATTGCTGGAAGATCGGCGGCAAGACCTTTGCCGTCACCGGCGCCATCGGCACCCATGTCTCGGTCAAGACCGACAGCGCCGAGACGGCCGAATTCCTGATCGAGACCGGCGTGGCCGAGCGCACGGCCTATCTGCACCGCAGCTGGGTCGCGCTGCCGCTCGATTCGGCGCCCGACGAGCTGGCGCATCGCATCCGCCATTCCTATCGCCTGGTGCGCGGCGCCCTGCCCAGGAAGGTTCAGGCGGCCCTGCCGCCCCTGTAACCCGCCCCTGCGACGAAAATGGCCGGCCCCGAGAGGGAGCCGGCCAGAGGCGAAGGGCCGAGCGACTGGCCCCGCGCCAAGAACGATCGGCAAGGCGTCAGGCCGGAACCTGCGAGGCGAGCTGTTGCAGCAAGCCTTCCATCTGCTTGCAGAGCGCCTCTTCGGTGGTGTTCTGCTCGGTCGCGGCATCGGCCAGCGTCCGCTCGACGCCCATGGCCGAGACGGTGCCTTCCTTGCCCTTGGCCTCGGCGGCATCGCCCTTGGCGCTGTCGCCCGCCGGGATCATCGCCAGCAGCTTGGTCTGGATCTCGACCGCCTTGCCGTCGATATGGCCCTGCTCCTGGCAATAGGCCAGGACGCCCAGCTGGTTGCGCGCGCTTTCATAGGCGGCGGCGCTGTCCTGGGCCGGCACGGCGGCAGGCGCCTCGGTCGTGGCCGGGGCCTCGGGGGCGGCGGGCGCGGCCGGGGCCGTCTCTTGCGCCAGCGTCACGCCTGCGGTCAGGCCAAGGGCCAGGGCGGGCAGGATTGCGAAACGTGCGATCATCTCGATCTCCGTCTGTTGCGTGTGGGCGGACTGTGGCATGGGGTGGCCGGGGCCGCAAACCGGCTCGGCGGAATGCCGCGGCCGCTTACGCGCCGATCAGCGGAAAAGCACCAGCGAGCCCGGCGACCAGCTCACATTCGCGCGGGTGCCGACATCCTGCACCTCGCGGCCGAAGACGTTGCGCATGGCGATGCGCACCGGCCGCGCCTGGCCGTCGAAGCCGGCCGAGCCGTCCAGCCGCACGTCGTAATAGGTCATGTCGCCGTAATAGACGACCTCGTCGATCACCCCCTCGGCCACCCGGTTCGCGCCCTGCGCGCCGGGCGCGACCAGCGACACCGCCTCGGGCCGGAAGCCGATCGAGGGGCCGTCGTCGCCCGGATCGGCCTGGCTGACATTGGCTAGGGGAATGTCGACGCGGCCCAGCCCCGGCGCCTCGATCTGCACCGCATCGGCGGTCTCGCCCAGCACGCGGGCGGGCAGGAAGTTCATCACCCCGATGAAATTCGCCACCCGGCGGCTGGTCGGGCGGGCATAAAGCGCCTCGGGCCCGTCGAGCTGGGCGATCTGGCCCTCGAACATCACCGCGATGCGGTCGGACATGACCAGCGCCTCTTCCTGGTCGTGGGTGACAAGGACGAAGGTGATGCCGACCTGGCGTTGCAGCTTGATCAGCTCGACCTGCATCTGCTCGCGCATCTTGCGGTCCAGCGCCGAAAGCGGCTCGTCCAGCAGCAGCACTTTGGGCTTCAGGATCAGCGCGCGGGCCAGCGCCACCCGCTGCCGCTGCCCGCCCGACAGCGCATGGCTGGCGCGGCTGCCATAGCCTTTCAGCCCCACCATCTCCAGCGCCTGTTCGACCGCCGCCGCCTTTTCGGCGCGCGAGCGCGGGTCGCGGCGCAGGCCGAAGCCCACGTTCTCGGCCACGGTCAGGTGCGGGAAGATGGCATAGGACTGGAACACCATGTTGGTCGGCCGCCGGTTCGCCGGCACGTCCTGCATGTCCTGCCCGTCGATCAGCACCACGCCCGAGGAAATATCCTCGAACCCGGCGATGGTGCGCAGAAGCGTGGTCTTGCCGCAGCCCGAGGGCCCCAGCAGCGAAAAGAACTCGCCCGAGCGGATGGTCAGGTCGATGCCGCGCAGCGCGTGATAATCGCCGTAATGCTTTTGCACCCCGCGGATCTCGATCATCGGGCGCGCGCCGGCCATGGCGGCGCGATGGGCGGCGGTGCTTTTCGGGCCGGGGTTTTGGGTCGTCACAGGAAGCCTCCGGTATCCTTGGCGCCGGTCTTGGCGATGCCGCGGCGGCGGAAATATTCGGCGATGGTCAAAAGGGCGATCGACAGCAGCACCAGCACCGTTCCCAGCGCCATGATCATCGGGATCTGCTTGGGGAAACGCAGCTGGCTGAAGATATAGGTGGGCAGCGTCGGCTCGTTCCCGGCCAGGAAGAAGGCGATGATGAATTCGTCCAGGCTGATGGTGAAACTCATCAAGAGCGACGAGATGATGCCCGGCATGACCAGCGGCAGGATCACCAGCCGGAAGGCGCTGATCCGCGTCTCGCCCAGGTCATAGGCCGCCTCCTCCAGCGAACGGTCGAGCGAGTTGAAGGCGGTGGACAGGATCACCGTGGCATAGGGCATGCAGATCAGCGTATGGCCCAGGATCACCGTCAGGATGCTCAGCTGCACGCCCAGCGACAAGAGCACGACCAGAAGCGAGATCGAGACGATGATCTCCGGCAGCACCAGCGGCAGCATGATCAGCCCCATGATCGGCCCCTTGCCCGGAAAGGCGAAGCGGGTCGAGGCGCGGGCGGCGAAGACGCCAAGGCAGGTCGCCAGGATCGAGGAACTGACGGCGATGGTCAGCGAATTGGTCAGCGCCCGGCGCAGCGAGGCATTGCCCCACATCTGCGCGAACCATTCCGTGGTGAAGCCCCGCAGCGGAAAGGCGATGATCGTGCCCGAATTGAAGGCGAAGATCGGCAGAAGCAGGATCGGCGCGTAAAGGAACAGCAGGTAGATCAGCGCATAGGCCCGCAGGCCCCCGCCCTTCATTGCCGCACCCTGAGGAAGCGGCGGTTCACGGCGATGAAGGCCAGGCTGATGACCGCGACGATCAGCATCGCCGTCACCGCCAGCGCCGAGCCCATCGGCCGGTTGTCCAGGTCCAGCATCTGCGCCTGGATCATGTTGGCGATCATCGGGATCTTGCCGCCGCCGATCAGCGCCGGGGTGACATAGTCGCCGATGGTCGGGATGAAGACGATCAGCGCCGCCGCCACCACCCCCGGCATGGCCAAGGGCAGGGTGACGCGCCAGAAGGTCATGGCGCGGCTTTCGCCGAGATCGCGCCCGGCCTCCAGAAGCGAGCGGTCGATCTTTTCCAGCGCGATGAAGATCGGCAGGATGGCGAAGGGCGCATAGGCATGGGCCAGCGTGATCACCATGGCGTTGACGTTGTAGAGGATGAAGGTCAGCGGCTGCTCGATCAGCCCCAGCGTCTTCAACCCCGAGTTGATGACGCCGTTATAGCCCAGGATCACCTTCCACAGGAAAACCCGGATCAGGTAGCTGGTCCAGAACGGGATGGTGATCAGGAACAGCCACATGGCCTTTTTCTGCGGCGAGACGGCGAAGGACAGGAAATAGGCCACCGGAAAGGCCAGCACCACGGTGGCCAGCGTCACCAGCGCCGCCACCCCCAGCGAACGCAGCATGATGCGGTGAAAGATCGGGTCGGCCCAGACGGTGCGATAGTTCTCCAGCGTGAATTCGCGGATCACCGTCAGGTAGCCGTCCTTGAAGAAGGAATAGGCCAGGATGGTCAGCAGGGGCGCCGCCAGCACCAGCACGGCATAGCCCAGCGGCGGCGCGATCAGGGTCAGCCCCTGAGCCGTCTGAGATCGGTTTCCTGACGCCATGCCCTGCCCTGTGAATCCCTGTCGCTTGGGGTGGCAGGTTTCCATATCCGTGCCGCGAGGAAAAGGGTTTTCCTGCGCTGCGGCAGGCCGGCTTCACGAGCCCTGGAAATGCGCCGCCACCTCACGCCGATGCGGCTGGGCGCGATGCTCGACCAGGTAGATGCCCTGCCAGGTGCCCAGTTCCATCCGGCCGCGCGCGACGGGGATCTGCAGGCTGACGGGCAGGATCGCGGCCTTGAGATGCGCGGGCATGTCGTCCGGCCCCTCGGCGCGATGCGTCAGGTAGCGCATCGACGGATGATCGGCCGACGGCACGATGCGGTCGAGCCAGGCCAGCAGGTCGCGCTGCACGTCCGGGTCGGCGTTCTCCTGCACCAGGAGCGAGCAGGAGGTATGGCGCACGAACAGCGTCACCACGCCCCCCTGCGCGCCGATGCCGCGCAGCCAGGCCTCCACCTCGGCGGTGAAATCATGACAGGCCGGCCCGCGGGTCGGGATGGTGAAGGTGGTGTTCAAAACAGGCGCTCCAGGGCCGACATGCCCAGAACCACAACCCCGCTGAAGGCCAGCACGACCAAAACCTGCCCGGCAAAGCGGCTCAGCAGGTGCCACCGCCACCAAGCTGCCGAATGCAGGCTGCAATCAGCGCGTTTCAGCCCGTGGTTGAACCCGCTCGCCTCAACGAGAAAAACGAGGCAGGCGGCCAAGAAAACGCTGGTGCCGATCCACATGCAGGCCTCGACCTGCGCGCGATCTGCGCTGCCCGCGGGCATGGCCAGCGACCTTGCATGCAAGGCAATCGCCAGGGTCGCCAAGACCTGCATGACCTTGCCGACAGGCGCCTTGACCAGCAATCGCCAGAACTCGCGATTGTTCAGGTCGACGCGCTCAACCCTGCAGAGCCCCGGCGGCTTGCGCCAAGGCGCCCAATCACTCCCCGCCATGGGTTTCTCCGTTGCACAAATACCCAATGAGCTACTCCGCCGCCTCGCCCGGCGCTTCCAGCGACTCGACGCCGTCATGGTCCAGCACGATCCGCTTTTGCGTGCGCGCGCCCAGGTCGCGAAGCATCTCGGCCTGGCGGATGACGTTGCCCGGCCCGCGGGTCAGCCGGTCCATGGCGGTGGCGTGGCTTTTCTGCGCCCGCTCCAGCGCGCTGCCCACATCCTCGACCGCCGAGACGAAGCCGTGCAGCTTGTCGTAAAGCTGGCCGGCGCGGGCGGCGATGGCCATGGCGTTCGACTCGCGCCGCTCGACCGTCCAGATGTGATCCACCGTGCGCAGGGTCAGCATCAGCGTGGTCGGCGTCGCCAGCCCCACCCGGCTCTCCATCGCGTGCCGCGCCAGGTCGGGATCGACGCGCAGCGCCTCGGAAAAGGCGCCCTCGACGGGGATGAACATCAGCACGTAATCGACCGAGCCCTCGTCCAGCGCCTGGTAGCCCTTGGCGGCAAGCCCGGCGACATGGGCGCGAACCGAGGCGACGTGCCGACGCAGCGCGGCGTCGCGGGTCGGCATGTCCTCGGCATTCACTGCCTCTTCATAGGCGTTCAGCGAGACCTTGCTGTCGATCACCAGCAGCTTCTTCTGCGGCATCTTCACGATCACGTCCGGCCGCCACAGCTTGCCGTCGGTGTCGCGATGGCTCGACTGCGTGTCGTAATGCGTGCCGGCGATCAGGCCGGAATCCTCGAGGATGCGCTCCAGGATCATCTCGCCCCAGGCGCCGCGCTTCTGGCTGTCGCCTTTCAGCGCGCGGGTCAGCGCCACCGCCTCGCGCGAGATGTCCTCGGAGCGCTTGTGCAGGTATTCGATCTGCTCGCGCAGCCTTGCGCGTTCCTCGTCCGTGGCCTTGTTGCGGGCCTGAAGCTCGGTCTGGAAGCGGTGGACCTGGTCGCGAAACGGAGTCAGCAGGGCGGAAAGCTGCTCGCCATGCGCCTTTTGCATCTCGCTGCCCTGGGATTTCAGCGTCTCGTTGGCCAGCAGGCGGAACTGGCCGGTCATCTCCTCGCGCAATTCGCGCAGGGTGGCGATGTCGCGCTCGGCCGCCTCGCGGTCCTTCTGCGCCGCCAGCCGGGTTTCCGCCAGGTCGCGCTCCAGCCGCGAGACCGCCTGCCTTTCGCGATGCAGCGCATCGCTCAGCCCGTCGCGCTCCTCGACCAGCTCCTGCAGGCGCTGGGTCAGCAATTCCGCCCGCGTCTCCAGCCGGCTGACGGCCAGAAGCTGGTCGCGCAGCCCGGCCGATTCGGCATCGCAGCGCGCCTGCAACTCGGCCTCGCGCCGCCGGGCCAGCGCGGCATCCGCCGCTGCCGAACGCCGCGTTCGCCACAGCGCAACAAGGCAAAGCGCCAGCACCGCCAGCGCCGCGACCAACAGCAGCCGCAGATTGCCCGCATCCGCCAGCCATACCTGCATTTTTCCCGCCTCGCCCATCGGCCCCTGCGCCTTGTCCCAACCGCGGTTTCGCGTCGCTTGCCGGGGACTGTTCACCTTTTTCCCCCAGAATGCAAGCGCAAGGCCCCCTTCCCTCGCGCCGGTTGCATCCCTAGCTTGCCCCTGAAAACCGCAAGAGGAGATCAGGCATGGTCAAGTCCGTCGCCGTCATGGTGGGGTCGCTGCGCAAGGATTCGCTCAACCACAAGCTGATGAAGGCATTGCAGAAACTGGCCGAGGGCCGGTTGCAGTTCCACCTGCTGCATATCGGCGATCTGCCGCATTACAACGACGACCTTTGGGCCGATCCGCCCGAATCGGTTCTGCGGCTCAAGGACCGGATCGAGCATTCCGACGCGGTGCTGGCGATCACGCCGGAATACAACCGCAGCTATCCCGGCGTCATCAAGAACGCGATCGACTGGGCGACGCGCCCCTATGGCCAGAACTCGTGGAAGGGCAAGCCCGCGGCCGTCACCGGCACCTCGCCCGGCGTGATCGGCGCGGCGCTGGCGCAGGCGCGGCTGAAAAACGACCTGGTCCATGTCAGCACGGTGATGATGAGCATGCCCGAGGCCTATATCCAGTGGCACGCCGAGGCCTATGCCGCCGACGGCAGCGTCACCGACGAAAAGACCGCGAAGTTCCTGCAAGCCTATGTCGATGCCTTCGTGGACTGGATCGAAAAGCACGGCTGAGCCTGGAACGACCAAGGCCGCGCCCTGGGGCGCGGCCTTTTTCATTGATCCGGGCGGTTACTGGTCCAGGAAGGACCGCAGCTTGCGCGACCGGCTGGGATGTTTCAGCTTGCGCAGCGCCTTGGCCTCGATCTGGCGGATGCGTTCGCGGGTGACGCTGAACTGCTGGCCGACCTCTTCCAGCGTGTGGTCGGTGTTCATGCCGATGCCGAAGCGCATGCGCAAAACCCGCTCCTCGCGCGGGGTCAGGCTGGCCAGCACCCGCGTCGTCGTCTCCTTCAGGTTTTCCTGAATGGCCGAGTCGAGCGGCAGGACGGCGTTCTTGTCCTCGATGAAATCGCCAAGCTGGCTGTCCTCCTCGTCCCCGATCGGGGTTTCGAGGCTGATCGGCTCCTTGGCGATCTTCATCACCTTGCGGACCTTTTCCAGCGGCATCTGCAGCTTTTCGGCCAGTTCCTCGGGCGTGGGCTCGCGGCCGATCTCGTGCAGCATCTGCCGCCCCGTGCGCACCAGCTTGTTGATCGTCTCGATCATGTGGACCGGGATGCGGATGGTCCGGGCCTGGTCGGCGATGCTTCGCGTGATCGCCTGGCGGATCCACCAGGTCGCATAGGTCGAGAACTTGTAGCCGCGGCGATACTCGAACTTGTCCACGGCCTTCATCAGGCCGATATTGCCTTCCTGAATAAGATCAAGGAATTGCAGGCCCCTGTTCGTGTATTTCTTGGCGATCGAGATCACCAGCCGCAGGTTCGCCTCGACCATTTCCTTCTTGGCCTGGCGCGATTCCTTTTCGCCGCGCTGGACCTGGCTGACGATGCGGCGGAACTCCTCGATGTCCACGCCGACATGCTGGCCGACCATGGCCATCTCGGCGCGCAGGCTTTCCACCTGGGTGCGGGATTTCTCGAACAGCGCCTGCCAGCCACGGCCCTTGTGCTGCATCATGCGCTCGACCCAGGTCGGGTCAAGCTCGCTGCCGCGATAGGCGTCGATGAATTCGCGCCGGTTGATGCGCGCGGCATCGGCCAGCTTCACCACGTTGGAATCGATGGTGACGATGCGGCGGTTGATGCCATAGATCTGGTCGACCAGCGCCTCGATGCGGTTGTTGTGCAGGTGCAGCTCGTTCACCAGCGCGACGATGCGCGAACGCAGCTCCTGATAGGCGCTTTCCTGCGCGGCCGAGAAGGTGCCGTCCTCGTTCAGCGTCGCCGACATGCGGTTGTCCTGCATGTGCGACAGCTCTTCGTAGCCGCGGGCGATGGCCTCCAGCGTCTCCAGCACCTTGGGCTTCAGCGAGGCTTCCATCGCGGCCAGCGACAGGTTCTGGCCGTCGTCCTCGTCCTCGTCCTCCTCGCGGCCCATGGGGTTGCCGTCGGCGTCGAACTCTTCCTCTTCGCGCGCGGCACCGTTGCCTGCGGCGGGACGGGTCTCGGTCGGCAGAACCTCTTCTTCCTCGCCGTCCTCGTCCATCGAGCGGCCGAAGGTGGTCTCGAGGTCGATCACGTCGCGCAGCAGGATGTCCTCGTCCAGAAGCTCCTGGCGCCACATGGTGATGGCCTTGAAGGTCAGCGGGCTTTCGCAAAGCCCGGCGATCATGGTATTGCGGCCGGCCTCGATGCGCTTGGCGATGGCGATCTCGCCCTCGCGCGACAGCAGCTCGACCGAGCCCATCTCGCGCAGATACATGCGCACCGGGTCGTCGGTGCGGTCCAGCTTTTCCGTCTCGGCGGTGGCGACGGTCAGCTCGCGCGAGCCCGAGCCGGTGGTGGTCAGCTCGCCGCCCGGTTCGGCCTCCTCGGCCTCCTCGTCGTTCTCGACCACGCGGATGTCCATTTCCGACAGCATGGACATGACATCCTCGATCTGGTCGGAACTGACCTGTTCGGGCGGCAGGACGGCATTGAGCTGGTCATAGGTGATGAAGCCGCGCTCGCGCCCTTCGGCGATCATGCGCTTGACCGCGGCCTGCGACATGTCCAGCGAAGGATCGTCGTCCTTGGCCTCGGGCTTCTGGTCTTCGTCGTTGGCTGCCATGCTGGCTCCCTTGAAGCGGTGATTCGCGAATCGGCGAATCGGGATCGGCTATCGGCCGGTTCTAGCGCGAATCGCCGGCGATTCAAAGCCTGCGACCCGGCGCCGGCCGGGGTGATTCGGCGCAGGCGATTCGCGCGCCTTTCAGCGGCGCGGCTTGCGCCAGATCTCGTTCTTCAGCGCCGCATCGAGGATGGCCCGATAGGCGTCGCTGTCCTCGCCCAGGTCCGACAGGTCGGCCAGCGAGGGGTGGTCGGCCTGCTGGCGGGCACGGGCGGATTGCGCCATGCGCCAGGTCAGGCCCTCGTCGGCCAGGCCCTCGATCTCGGCCTCGGCGCGGGCGATTTCCTCGCGCGCGGCGCGGCGGGCCTCGATCCGGTCCAGGGCATTGGCAAGGATGCCGGCGGCGGCATCGCCGTCATGCGGACGCAGGATCGCCGGGGCCGCCCTCACATGGGGGTCGGCCATGATGCTTTCAAGGGCGCGCTGCCCGGCCTGGGATTGCGTGCCCGACAGCAGGTCGTGGATCAGCGCGGCGCGGTCCGCATCCTGCGGCTCCAGCCGCTCCAGCCGCGATTCGACCGGGGCGATCAGGCCCGGATGGGTGGCGCAGATCGCCAGCACCATGGCCTCGACCAGCGCCTCGGCCTGCTGCCCGTCCATGTCGGGCGAGGACAGCCGCGAGGCGCGCGTGGGCGCCGCGGGCGCGACCGGCTGGAAGCGGGCATTGCGCCCCTGCCCCTGCCAGTCGCGGGGCCAGTCGCGGGGCCAGTCGCGGGCCGGGCGCGCGGCCGCGGGCGCATCGGCGCGGCGGCGGTTGCCGAACAGCTCCCATTTCAGGTTGCGCAGCACGGCGTGGTAATGGTCGCGGGTGTCCTTGTCGGGGATCTTGGCCACCGCCTCGGCAAGCGCCTTGTCCAGCGCCGCCCGGCGCTCGGGGCTGTCGAAGACCCGTCCCTCGGTCTCGCGCCGCCACAGCAGGTCGACCAGCGGCCGCGCCTCGTCCAGCACGGCGCCCATCGCCCCTGCCCCGCGGGCGCGGATCAGGTCGTCCGGGTCCAGCCCCTGCGGCAGGAAGGCAAAGCGCAGCGCCTGCCCCGGCCCGGTCATCGGCAGGGCCAGGTCGATCAGCCGCATCGCCGCGCGCAACCCCGCCTGGTCGCCGTCGAGCGCGATCACCGGCTCGGGCGAGATGCGCCACATCAGCCGCAGCTGGTCCTCGGTGATCGCGGTGCCCAGCGGGGCCACCGCGCCCTCGAAACCCGCCCGGACCAGGGCGATCACGTCCATGTAGCCCTCGGCCACCACCAGCGGCCGGCCCTTGGCCACCGCCGCCCGCGCCGGGCCGATATTGTAGAGGTTGCGCCCCTTGTCGAAGAGCGGCGTCTCGGGACTGTTGAGGTATTTCGCCCGCGCGTTCGGGTCCATCGCCCGGCCGCCGAAGGCGATGCAGCGCCCGCGCCCGTCGCGGATCGGAAAGATGATGCGGCCGCGAAAGCGGTCGAAGGAGGCGCCGCCATCCTCGGGCTTGGCCGCCAGCCCGGCCTCGACGATCAGCGCCTCGGCGATGCCCTTGGCGCGCAGGGCGTTGTAGAGGCCCTGCCGCTGGTCGGGGGCGAAACCGATGCCGAAGGCTTCGCAGGCGGCCTCGTCCAACCCGCGCCGGGCCAGATAGGCCCGCGCCGCCTCGGCCGGGCCCATGCCCAGCTGCATGCGAAACCAGCGCACCGCCTGTTCCATGACCTCGACCAGCTCGGTGCGGCGGTCGGCGCGCTGCACCTGGCGGGGGTCGCGCTCGGGCATCGGCAGGCCGGCCTCGGCGGCCAGCAGCTCGACCGCCTCGATGAAACCCAGCCCCTCGGCCTCGCGCAGGAAGGTCAGCGCATCGCCCTTGGCGTGGCAACCGAAGCAGTAATAGAAGCCCTTCTGGTCGTCGACATGGAAGGAGGCGGTCTTTTCGCCGTGGAAGGGACAGGGCGCCCACCAGTCGCCCTTGGCCTGATTCGAGCGGCGCAGATCCCAGACCACCTTGCGCCCGATCACGCGCGACAAAGGCACGCGGGCGCGGATCTCGTCAAGGAATTGCGGCGGCAGGCTCATGCCGTCTTATATCGGATCACGCCGCCCGGTTGCAAAGGGTCATGCACCCACCGCGCCGCGCACCAATTCGCGATAGACCGCGACCACCCGCTCCTGGTCCAGCCGGCCGCCCTCGCGATACCAGTTGGTGACGCCGGTCAGCATGGCGATCAGCGCCATGGTGGCCAGCCGCGTGTCGGGCACCGCCATCGCGCCCTCGGCCTCGCCGGCGATCAGGATCGCCTCCAGCGCATCCTCGTAGCGGCGGCGCAGGGCGGCGATCTCGGCGCGGTTCTCGGGCGTCAGGTTGCGCAGCTCCATATAGGACAGGAACACCGCCTCGGGACGCTCCAGGCTGGTCTGGATGTGAAAGCGCAGGAACGCCTCGAGCCGGTCGAGCGCGGGCCGGGCCGGATCGTCGCGCCAGGCGGCCAGCAGCTCTTCCATATGCACCCGCAGCAGGTCGGCCAGCAGCGCCTGCTTGTCGGCGGTATAGCTGTAGAGCGTGCCGACCTGCACGCCGACCTCGGCCGCGATCTGGCGCATCGAGACCGCGGCATAGCCGTGGCGCGCAAACAGCCTGCGCGCGGCGCCGCGGACCAGCGGTCCGGTGATCTCTGCCTTCGAGCCCTGGGTTCTTGCCATGCCGCCTTCTAGGCGGCCAGCCGCGCCAAGAAAAGAGCACATCTTGCCCTCGCCGCCCCGGCAGGCCTATGGTCCGGCACATGAATTTTCAGGGGAACGGCATGGGGCGGATCTGGGGCGCGCTGGCGCTGGCAAGCCTTGCCGCATGCGGCGACATGGTAGGCGACTATCCCGAGCTGATGCCGACCGACCGGCTGCTGGCCGAGCCGGCCCTGCCCGGCCATGCCACCGATGCCGGCCGCGACCCCGCGGCGGCGGGCAACGCGCTGGATGCGCGCGGCCGCTCCCTTGCCGCCCGCGCCGGCGCCGCGCCCGCCGCGGGCGACGCCGCATTGCAGCGCCGCGCCGAGGCCCTGCGCGCCCGCGCCAAGGCGCTGTCGCAGCAATCCCCGGCCGAGGACTGCCCCGAGGGCAGCCCCGATTGCCCGCCGAACTGAGGAGAAGCCCATGCCGGTCATCACCTGCATCGACGACCTGAAGGCGATCTATCGCCGACGCGTGCCGCGCATGTTCTACGACTATTGCGAAAGCGGCAGCTATACCGAGGGCACCTTCCGCGACAATTGCAGCGATTTCCAGCGCATCAAGCTGCGCCAGCGCGTCGCGGTGGACATGACCGGGCGCACCACCGAAAGCACGATGGCCGGGCAAAGGGTCGCCATGCCGGTGGCGCTGGCCCCGGTCGGCATGACCGGCATGCAATGCGCCGATGGCGAGATCAAGGCGGCGCGGGCGGCGAAAGCCTTTGGCGTGCCCTTCACGCTTTCGACCATGTCGATCTGCTCGATCGAGGACGTGGCCCAGGCGACCCAGGCGCCGTTCTGGTTCCAGCTTTACGTCATGCGCGACCAGGAATTCCTGGAGGCGATCATCGAGCGGGCCCGGCGCGCCAATTGCTCGGCGCTGGTGCTGACGCTGGACCTGCAGATCCTGGGCCAGCGCCACAAGGATCTGAAGAACGGGCTGTCCGCCCCGCCGCGGCTGACCCTGCCGGTGCTGCTGGACCTGGCGACGAAATGGCGCTGGGGCATCGAGATGCTGCAGACCAGGCGCCGCTTCTTCGGCAATATCGTCGGCCATGCCAAGGGGGTGGGCGATCCCTCGTCGCTGGTCGCCTGGACGGCCGAGCAGTTCGACCCGCAGCTCGACTGGGGCAAGATCGCCCGCATCCGCGACCTCTGGGGCGGCAAGCTGATCCTCAAGGGCATCAACGACCCCGAGGACGCCCGCATGGCGGCGGATTTCGGCGCCGATGCGATCATCGTCAGCAACCACGGCGGCCGGCAGCTGGACGGCGCGGTCAGTTCCATCCGCATGCTGCCCGAGATCGTCAAGGCGGTGGGCGACCGGGTCGAGATCCATCTCGACAGCGGCATCCGCTCGGGCCAGGACGTGCTGAAGGCGTTGGCCATGGGAGCGCATGCCACCCATATCGGCCGCGCCTTCATCTATGGGCTGGGCGCCATGGGCGAGGCTGGCGTGACCCGCGCGCTGGAGGTGATCCAGAAGGAGCTGGACATCACCATGGCACTCTGCGGCGAGCGGGACGTCAAGAACCTCGGCCGCCACAACCTGCTGGTGCCGCAGGACTTCCTGCAGCCCTGGGGCTAGGGTGCCGGGTTAGAATGTCGGGCTAGAATGTCAGGCTAGGGCGCGGGATCGGGCCGGGGCCGTTCGCCCCGCCCACGCTTCCTGTCCTTGCCGAAGCCGGGGATCGGCAGCCGGCCCAGCAGCAGCGCGGCCAGCGTCGGCAGGCCGAGCGCGAACAGCATCAGCTCGCCCAGATGCTCGAAACCCAGCGAGCGGGCCAGATGCAGCGCCATCACATGCATGAAATAGATCATGGCCGAGATCGGATCGAGCCGGATCGGCGGCTGCGGCATGGCCGTGCCCAGCACCGCCACGAACAGGGCCGGCGCCGCGACGTAAGAGCTGATCGGGATGTCCAGCATCACCTGGTCGCTGCGCCAGGCCTGCACCAGCCAGGCCTCGGCCATCAGCAGCCCGGCCCCGGCGGCGGTGGCGGCCAGCACCAGCCAGCGCGGCGGCAGCCCCGCCATCCCCAGCCGCGCCATGCGCCGGCCGCAGAGATAGCCGATGGCCACGAAGGGAAAGCACATGAAGAGGCCGTTCGAGAATTTCTTGACGCCGATAGGCGCGATCCCCGACAGGGCGACATATTGCAGCACCAGCCCGGTCGCGGCGCAGACCGCCGCGGCCGCCAGCAGGATGCGGTATTCGTAGGCCGGCGCCAGCGCGCGGGCGATGCCGCGCAGCAGCAGGATCACCGCCCCGGCGACCAGGATGCCGGCCATGAACCACAGGTGGAAATAGCCCCAGGCCAGGGTCTTGAGCAGCGAGACCAGCCCATGCACCTCGTTCAGCCAGAAGGGCAGATAGACCGCCATCCAGAACAGGTAGAGCGCCGCCACGCGGGCCAGCCATTTGTTGCCCTTGTCGCGCGCCACCGCAGAATAGAGGAAATAGCCCGCCACGATGCAGAAGGCCGGCACCATGACCCGCATCAGACCGTTGCCGATCATGAACAGCCTGGGCGTCATGTGCGACTGCAGCCAGTAGGTATGGGCAAAGGCAACCAGGACCGCCAATCCCAGCTTGAGATAGTCCAGCGAATGAATACGATGCAACGCGAAAACCCCGGCCCCGTGTGCTGCAATGCTCTGCAACCGCGAGGGCCATCTGACAAGCTTTTTTCCCCTCGCATGCAAGTGTTTTTTCGCTTCACATCCATCTGACGTCGCGCTATAGGCCCGCATTCGGCCATGCACCCTTGGAGGATGGCCGCGAACCGTCAACAAAGGAATACCATCATGGCCAAAGAGATCCCGGATCTGGTGGCCGAGGCACGCGCGGGGACAGGCAAGGGGGCCGCCCGCCAAGCTCGCCGCGAAGGCAAGGTGCCCGGCATCGTTTATGGCGACGGCAAGGAGCCGCAGCCGATCCAAATCGAGTTCAACTCGCTGCTGACCAAGCTGCGCGCCGGTCGCTTCATGTCCACGCTGTGGAACCTGAAGATCGACGGCCAGGACGACGTGCGCGTCGTCTGCCGCGGCGTCCAGCGCGACGTGGTCAAGGACCTGCCGACGCATATCGACTTCATGCGCCTGCACCGCAACACCCGCGTGAACCTGTTCATCCACGTGAACTTCGAAAACCAGGAAGCCGCCCCCGGCCTCAAGCGCGGCGGCACGCTGGTCGTGGTGCGCCCCGAGGTCGAACTGGTCGTGACCGCCTCGGACATCCCCGAGCAGATCACCGTGGACCTGACCGGCAAGCAGATCGGCGACACCATCCACATCAACGACGTGGTGCTGCCCGCCGGCGTGAAGCCGACCATCGACCGCAACTTCGTCATCGCCAACATCGCGGCGCCCTCGGGCCTGCGTTCGGCCGACAACGAGGAAGCCGCCGCTGCTGAAGGCGAGGCCACCGAGGCCTGATCGCAGGCCCAGGCAAGGCGAATCACATCGGGCGGCACCCCTGCGGGCGCCGCCCTTTCTCTTGCCGTCATGGCCCGCGGTTGCTAGGAGATCGCGCCTGACGCGAAGGGGAAAACCATGGAACCGATCCATATCATCGGCGCCGGCCTTGCCGGGTCCGAGGCCGCCTGGCAGATCGCCCGCGCCGGCGTGCCGGTGGTGCTGCACGAGATGCGGCCCCAGGTCGCGACCTTCGCCCACCGCACCGGCGATTGCGCCGAGATGGTCTGCTCGAACAGCTTCCGCTCGGACGACGACCGCATGAACGCCGTGGGCCAGCTGCATTGGGAGATGCGGGCGGCGGGCGGGCTGATCATGGCCATGGCCGACCGCCACCGCCTGCCGGCGGGCGGCGCGCTGGCCGTGGACCGCGACGCCTTCTCGCAGGCGGTGACGCAGGCGCTGCAGGCCGAGCCGCTGGTCAGCTTCCAGCCTGGCGAGATCCGCAGCCTGCCCTCCGAGGGGCGCTGGATCGTCGCCACCGGCCCGCTGACCTCGGACGCGCTCGGCCAATCGATCCGCGACCTGACCGGCGAGGGCTCGCTGGCCTTCTTCGACGCCATCGCCCCCATCGTCCATGCCGAGAGCATCGACATGTCGATCTGCTGGCGCCAAAGCCGCTACGACAAGGGCGAGACCGAGGAAGAGCGCACCGCCTATATCAACTGCCCGATGACGCGCGCGGATTACGAGGGTTTCATCGACGCCCTGCTGGCGGCCGACAAGACCGAGTTCCACGAGGGGGAAACGGCCGGCTATTTCGACGGCTGCCTGCCGATCGAGGTCATGGCCGAGCGCGGCCGCGAGACCCTGCGCCACGGCCCGATGAAGCCGGTCGGCCTGACCAATGCGCATAACCCGGCGGAAAAGCCCCATGCCGTGGTGCAGCTGCGCCGCGACAATGCGCTGGGGACGCTCTACAATATCGTCGGCTTCCAGACCAAGATGAAATATGGCGCGCAAGTGGATGTTTTCCGGCGTATTCCCGGATTGCAGGACGCGAGTTTCGCCCGTCTGGGCGGCATCCATCGCAACAGTTTCCTGAATTCGCCGCGGCTGATCGACGACCGGCTGCGGCTGCGCGCGCGTCCGAACCTGCGCTTTGCTGGCCAGGTGACGGGGGTCGAGGGCTATGTCGAAAGCGCCGCTATGGGCCTGCTCGCCGGGCGCATGGCCGCGGCCGAGGCGCTGGGGCGCGACCTGCCGCCGCCGCCCGCGACCAGTTCCATGGGCGCGCTGGTCAACCACATCACCGGCGGCGCGGATGCCAGAACCTTCCAGCCGATGAACGTGAATTTCGGCCTCTACCCGCCGCTCGACGCCATGCGCGGCGGCCGCAAGGGGCGCAAGGACCGCTACCCGGCCTATACCGACCGGGCAAAAGCCGATTTCAATAAATGGCTTGCGGGGCAGAGTTGAACCGGACGCGGTTCGCCCCCTCGCCGACCGGCCCCCTGCATCTGGGCCATGCCTTCGCGGCGCTGACCGCCGCGCGGCTGGCCGATCCCGGCCAGTTCCTGCTGCGGATCGAGGACATCGACCAATCCCGCTGCCGCCCGGAATACGAGGCGCTGATCGCGCAGGATCTGCACTGGCTGGGCCTCGACTGGCCGCAGCCGGTCATGCGCCAGTCCGAACGCCTGCCCGCCTATCAGGCGGCGCTCGACCGGCTGGCGGCGCTTAGCCTGACCTATCCCTGCCGCTGCCGCCGCGCCGACATCCGCGCGGCGCTTTCCGCCCCGCAAGAAGGTGCGGCGCCGGCCATCGGCCCGGACGGCCCGGTCTATCCCGGCACCTGCCGCCACCGCCCCATGGCGGATGCCGGGCCGGACGACGCCATCCGCCTGGACGCCGCCCGCGCGTTCCGGCACCTCGGCCTCGACGAGATCGCCTTCCTGGACGAGAATGTCGCCCCCGGCCTGCCGCACCGGCTGTCGGCGCAGGATTTCATCGCCGGCATCGGCGATGTGGTTCTGGCGCGGCGCGGCATGGGCACCAGCTATCACCTTTCGGTGGTGGTGGACGATGCCGCCCAAGGCATCACCCTGGTCACGCGCGGAAAAGATCTTCTGGATTCAACATGGATCCATGTGCTTCTTCAGAATCTGCTGGAACTTCCGACGCCGCGCTATCACCACCACCGGCTGATCCGAGACGACCAGGGCAAGCGGCTGGCCAAGCGCGACGACGCCCGCGCGCTGAAGCTGTTCCGCGACGAAGGCACCAGCGCGGACGAGATCCGCCGCCGGCTAGGCTTCTGACGGCTCCATGATGACGACCTCCGCCCCCTCGCGGATGGCGGTGTAAAAGCAGCTGCGCCGGTTGGTGTGGCAGGCCGGCCCATGCTGGTCCACCAGCAGCAGCAGGCAGTCGCGGTCGCAATCCACCCGCAACTCCACCAGCTTCTGCACATGGCCCGAACTCTCGCCCTTGACCCAGAAACCCTGGCGCGAGCGCGACCAATAGGTGACGCGCCCCGTCTCCAGCGTCCGCTGCACGGCCTCGGCATTCATCCAGGCCATCATCAGCACCTCGCCGCTCCGATGATCCTGCGCGATGGCGGGAATCAGGCCCTTCGCGTCATATTTCAGGCTGGCGGGGTCGAACATCGGCTTTCCTTTCGGCTGCACCGTCCCTATCTAGACCGGGCGGCAGCAAGGGAAAAGACCATGTCCGACAGCGACCTGATGCAGCTCTATTCCCGGCGCATCCTGGCGCTGGCCTCGGACATCCCGCATCTGGGCAAGCTTGACCATGCGACGGGCAGCGCCCATCGCCGTTCGCCGCAATGCGGCTCGTCGGTGACGGCACATGTGGCGATGCAGGACGGCCGCATCGCCGATTTCGCGCAAGAAGTGCGGGCCTGCGCCCTGGGCCAGGCCTCGGCCGGGGTGCTGGGCCGCACCGCGCTCGGCCGCACGCGGGGCGAGATCGCGCAGGCCCGCGACGAATTGCAGGCCATGCTGAAATCCGGCGGCCCCGCCCCCGCCGCCCCCTTCGAGGAACTCGAGGCGCTGCTGCCCGCCCGCGAATTCCCGAACCGCCACGCCTCGATCCTGCTGGCCTGGGAGGCGCTCCTGGGCGCCATCGACGCCTCGGCCTGACCGGCTTCTTCGTTCCCCCAATACCCCCGCCGGAGGCGCGCCCCGCCCGGCTTCTTCGTTCCCCCAATACTCCCGCCGGAGGCGAAAAAAAGAAAGCCGGCCCGCAGGGGACCGGCAGTTGCGCGCAGGATCGTCCGGGGAAAGGGACCGGCCCCAGGCGAAGGGCCGTCGATTGCGCGGGGCAGTAGGGATCAGGCTGCCAGGATCGAAGGCAGCGAAAACAGGATGATCGCCGTCACCGAGATCGCGACGGTGCCGAGCAGGTCAGAGAGGGATTCGCGGGTCATGAGGTCTCTCCACGGTTCGTTTATGGTTTGTTCTCACGAGTCGGGAACAAAGTAAAGAACTTTTTAAGAACATCCTGCGAACATCTATCCGGCAGTGATCAGGCGGATGGCGCGGTCCTGTTCCATCAGCCACAGAAGCAGCCGCACCGCCTGGCCGCGCTCGCTCTCCATCGCAGGGTCGCGCTCCAGGAAGCTCTGCGCATCCTTGCACGCCAGGGCCATCAGCCCGGCCTGGCGTTCCAGGTCGGCGATGCGGAATCGCGGCAGGCCGGATTGCGCGGTGCCGATCACGTCGCCGGCGCCGCGCATGGCCAGGTCTTCCTCGGCGATGCGGAAACCGTCCTCGGTCTCGCGCAGGATCGTCAGCCGCCGCCGCCCGGTTTCCGACAGCGGCTCGTGATACATCAGCAGGCAGCTCGACGCACCCGAACCGCGCCCGACCCGGCCGCGCAGCTGGTGCAATTGCGCCAGGCCGAAGCTTTCGGCGCGCTCTATCACCATGATCGTCGCCTCGGGCACGTCCACGCCGACCTCGATCACCGTGGTCGCGACCAGGATGCGCGCCCGCCCGGCGGCGAAATCGGCCATGGCGGCATCGCGTTCCTCGGCCGGCATCTGGCCATGCACCATCCGCACCTGCGCGCCGAATCGCGCCCGCAGCTCCTGGAAGCGCGCCTCGGCCGCGGTCAGGTCCACCGCCACGCTTTCCTCGACCAGCGGGCAGACCCAATAGGCCCGCGCCCCGCCATCAAGCGCACGGGCCAGATGCGCCACCACCTCGGCCATGCGCGCGTCCGAGATCACCGTGGTGCGGATCGGCTGCCGCCCCGCTGGCTTTTCGTCCAGCACCGACAGGTCCATGTCGCCGAATTGCGCAAGCGCCAGCGAACGCGGGATCGGCGTCGCCGTCATCACCAGCATGTCGGGCGGCTGGTGCCCGCCCTTGGCGCCCAGTTCCATGCGCTGGTTGACGCCGAAGCGGTGCTGCTCGTCGACGATGGCCAGCCGCAGGTCGTGGAACTCGACCGATTTCTGGATCACCGCATGGGTGCCGACCAGGATGTCGATGCGGCCCTCGGCCAGGTCGGTCAGGATATTGGCGCGCGCATCGCCCTTGTCGCGGCCGGTCAGCGCCTCGAGCCGGATGCCGGCCAGCCGCGCGAGCGGCTCCAGCGCGCGGAAATGCTGGCGCGCCAGGATCTCGGTCGGGGCCATCAGCACGCCCTGCCCGCCCGCCTCGACCGCGACCAGCAGCGCAAGGAAGGCGACCAGCGTCTTGCCGGCGCCGACATCGCCTTGCAGCAGCCGGTTCATCCGCCGCGGCGCGGCCATGTCACCGGCGATCTCCTCGACCGCGCGGGCCTGCGCCCCGGTCGGCGGCCAGGGCAGCCCGGCCAGCACCTTGGCGCGCAGATGGCCGTCGCCCTGCGTGGGCAGCCCCGCCTGCCGCCGCCGGTCGCGCCGCAACAGCGCCAGCGTCATCTGATGCGCGAACAGCTCGTCATAGGCCAGCCGGGCGCGCGCCGGATCGGTCGGCGACAGGCCCGCCGGCCCCTGGGGCGCATGGACGCGGGCCAGCGCCTCGGCCCAGGCCGGCCAGCCCTCGCGCGCCAGGACCGAGGCGTCGATCCACTCGCCCGCCTGCGGCAGCCGCGCCATCGCGGCCCCCACCGCCTTTTGCACCACCCCCTGCGTCAGCCGGCCCGAGAGCGGATAGACCGGCTCGAATTCCGGCGGCGGGGCCACACCCTCGGCGCCGATATGGTCGGGATGCACCATCTGCGCCACGCCGTCGAACAGCTCGACCTTGCCGGACACCAGCCGCCGCGCGCCCAGGGGCAGCTGGCTTTCGATCCAGTCCTTGCGCGGATGGAAGAAGACCAGCAGCAGGTCGGCGCTGCCGTCCGAGCAAAGCACCCGCCAGGGCCGGCCCTTGGCCGTGGGCGGGCTGTGGCGCTGCACGGTGACGGCCACGGTGACGATCTCGGGCGGGCGGGTCTCGGCCAGCCGGGCGATGGGGCGGCGGCGGATGCCGGAATGCGGCAGGGTCAGGATCAGGTCGCGCAGCCGGGTCACGCCCATCTGGGCAAAGGATTCGGCCGCGCGCGGGCCGACACCGGGCAGGGTCTCGACGCCCGCGAACAGCGGGAACAGCGCCGGCGGCCGGCCCGTCACCCCTGGGCGATCGCCAGCCATTCGTCCTCGTCGATGACCTTGATGCCAAGCTCGGCCGCCTTCTTCGCCTTCGACCCCGCGCCCGGCCCTGCGATCAGCAGGTCGGTCTTGGCCGAGACCGAGCCCGCGACATGGGCGCCAAGCGCCTCGGCCCGCGCCTTGGCCTCGGCCCGCGTCATCTTTTCCAGCGTGCCGGTAAAGACCAGCGTCTTGCCGGTGATGGCGCTGTCGGTGGCGCGCGCCTCGGGCGGCAGCACGGTCAGATGCGCGACCAGCCGGTCGATCGCCGCCCGCTCGCGCTCATTGGCAAAGGCGTCCGAAAGCGACATGGCCAGCACCGGGCCGATGCCGTCGGCGGCGATCAGCCCGGCCCAGGCATTCGCCGCATCGGCCGGCAGGTCGGCCTGCGCCAAGGCGGCGGCGCGCGCCTCCGCGGGGCGGGCACGACGCCCCTCGGCCTGCGCCGCCTCGCGCTCGGCCTGGACCGCCTCCTCGGCGGCGCGATGGGCGATGGCGGCCGGGCGCGCGGTGTCGAGCGCCGCCTCCAGCGCCTGCCAGCTGCCGTAATGGCGGGCCAGATCCTGCGCCGCGACCTCGCCGACATGGCGGATGCCGAGCGCGAACAAGAGCCGCGCCAGCGGGATCTCGCGGCGCTTCTGGATGGCCTGGAACAGGCTCGCGGCGCTTTTCTCGCCCCAGCCCTCGCGATTCTTCAGCTGCCGGGGCTGGCCGGGGCCATAGCGGTCCTCCAGGGTAAAGATGTCGGCCGGCTCGGCGATCCAGCCGTCGCGGAACAGCTCCTCGACCAGCTTGGCGCCCAGCCCCTCGATGTCGAAGGCGGCGCGCGAGACGAAATGGCGCAGCTTCTCGACCGCCTGGGCCGGGCAGATCAGCCCGCCGGTGCAGCGGCGGACCGAATCGCCCTCTTCCCGGATCGCGGGCGAGCCGCATTCCGGGCAGGTGGCCGGAAAGGCATAGGGCGCGGCCTCGGGCGGGCGCTTGGCCAGGTCCACGTCCGCGACCTTGGGGATCACGTCGCCGGCGCGATAGACCTCGACCCAGTCGCCGATGCGGATGTCCTTGCCGCCGCGGATCTCGCTGCCGTCGGCGCCGCGGCCGGCGATGTAATCCTCGTTATGCAGGGTGGCGTTCGAGACGACGACCCCGCCCACCGTCACCGGATGCAGCCGCGCCACCGGGCTCAGTGCGCCGGTGCGGCCGACCTGGATGTCGATGGCTTCCAGCCGGGTCCAGGCGCGCTCGGCCGGAAACTTGTGCGCGAGCGCCCATCGCGGCGTGGTCGAGCGCATGCCCAGCCGCGCCTGATAGCCAAGGTCGTTCACCTTGTAGACCACGCCGTCGATGTCATAGCCCAAGGTCGCGCGCATCTGCTCGATCTCGGCCCAGGCGGCCAGCATGTCCTGGACCGAGGCGCAGATCCGGGTCAGCGGATTGGTCTGGAAGCCGAAATCCTGCATCCGCCGCACCGCCTCCATCTGCGTGCGGGCAAAGGGCGCGCTGACCTCGCCCCAGGCATAGGCAAAGAAGCGCAGGGGCCGCGATGCCGTCACCGCAGGGTCGAGCTGGCGCAGCGAGCCCGCCGCCGCATTGCGCGGGTTGGCAAAGACCCGGCCGCTGTCGGACTGGTTCAGCTTTTCGAAATCCGCATGCGACATGTAGACCTCGCCGCGGATCTCCAGCACGTCGGGCCAGCCGTCGCCGGCAAGCTGGCCGGGAATGTCGGCGATGGTGCGGGCGTTGGCGGTCACGTTCTCGCCCACCGCCCCATCGCCGCGGGTCGCGGCCTGGACCAGCCGCCCGCCTTCGTAGCGCAGCGACAGCGACAGCCCGTCGATCTTGGGCTCGGCGGTGATCTCCAGCGCCGCGCCGGGGGCGAGGTTCAGGAATGAGCGCACCCGCTGCACGAAGGCTTCGACATCGCCCTGGGTAAAGCCGTTTTCCAGCGACAGCATCGGCAGGCGATGCGGGATCTTGGCAAAGCGCGTATCGGGCGCGGCGCCGACCTGCTCGGTCGGGCTGCCGGGATGGGTCAGCTGGGGAAAGCGCGCCTCGATCTCTTCCAGCCGGCGCTTGCAGGCGTCGTATTCGGCATCGCTGATGAAGGGCGCATCTTCCTGGTAATAGGCCAGGTTCGCCCGCGCCACCTCGTCGCTCAGCCGGGCGTGCTCGGCCTCGGCGGCCTCGGCGTCCAGGCTGGAGACGGGCGGCAGGGCCGCAGCCGGCGCTGCCGGCTCCCCCGCCGGAACCGCCCGATCCTCGTCATCTCCGGCCATCTGCCCTCCGCCTTCTGTCGGCCTTGCGGGCCGTGATCTGCGCAGCAGGTGATACCGGGGCGAAGGCCGGGTTGTCCAGCGCCCGGCCCCACGGTCTTCCGCGACCCCGAAGCCCCGCCGGGCTCAGGCGCGCAGGGCCATGCGTTCGGGGTTCTGCGTCTCGGAGGCCGGGTCGCGCAGGACATAGCCCCTGCCCCAGACCGTCTCGATATGGCTTTCGCCGTTCATCGCCGCCGCCAGCTTCTTGCGCAGCTTGCAGACGAAGACGTCGATGATCTTCAGCTCGGGCTCGTCCATGCCGCCGTAAAGATGGTTCAGGAACATCTCCTTGGTCAGCGTCGTGCCCTTGCGCAGGCTCAGAAGCTCCAGGATCTGGTATTCCTTGCCGGTCAGATTGACCGCGCGCCCGCCCACCTCGACCGAGCGTGCGTCCAGGTTCACCACCATCTCGCCGGTGCGGATCACCGACTGGCTATGGCCCTTGGAACGGCGGATGATGGCCTGGATGCGGGCGACCAGCTCCTCGCGGTTGAAGGGCTTGGTCATGTAGTCGTCGGCACCGAAGCCAAAGCCGCGCAGCTTGCTTTCGGTGTCGTCCGAGCCGGTCAGGATCAGGATCGGCGTGTCGATGCGGGACATGCGGATCTGGCGCAGAACCTCCATGCCGTGCATGTCCGGCAGGTCCAGGTCCAGCAGGATCAGATCGTAGTCATAGAGCTTGGCAAGGTCGATGCCCTCCTCGCCCATGTCGGTGCGATAAACATTATAACTCGCGTTCGTCAGCATCAGCTCGATGCTGCGCGCCGTGGTCGGATCATCCTCGACCAGAAGGATTCGCATGTCATTTCCCCTTGCTAACCAGGCTACTGGCAAAACCTCTCAGCAAAAGGTTAATATCACGTTACCGGCTTATTCATCAAATTTGTCTCAACTCACGGTTGCCGAAATTTCTGCAGATGCGTGATTTTCAGCGCATTGCGGCCATGCTGGCGAAAGGCGCTGGCCCAGGCGTCGAACTCTTCCTCGGTCAGGCCATAGCGGCGAATCGCCTCGTCCCGCGACAAAAGGCCGTAATGCACCGCATCGACCACCGCCGCCTTGCGGCTGGCCACCCAGCGGGTCTGCGGCTGGGGCAGATCGGCCTGGGTCAGGATGCTGCCATCGGGCAGGATCACGGTGCGCAGACCGGGAGTTTTCTTCAAAAACATCGGCAAGTCCCTGTTCTCTCTGCCTCCTTGTGTCGCAAACTTCTTAAGCCCCGGTGAAGTGGCGCAGGGTTTTTCCAGGCCCGGCCCTTGAGAATTGCCGGTTTTTACCTATAAATGTCATGAACTGCGGGCCAGAGCAGCGCGCCCGCGCAAAGGACGATCCATGACAGCGCCAAGCCCCTCTCTGCGCCATGACGCGCCAGATTCGACCGTGAATTCGCTGGGCTTTGCCAAGCCGCCGGCGCAGACGCGCGTGGTCGTGGCCATGTCGGGCGGCGTGGACAGCTCGGTCGTGGCCGCGATGCTGGCCGCGCAGGGCTATGACGTGATCGGCGTGACCCTGCAGCTTTACGACCACGGTGCGGCGCTGGCGAAAAAGGGCGCCTGCTGCGCCGGGCAGGACATCCACGACGCCCGCCGCGTGGCCGAGCGCATCGGCTTCCCGCATTACGTGCTGGATTACGAGAACAGGTTCCGCGAATCGGTGATCGAGGAATTCGCCGATGCCTACCTGGCCGGTGCGACGCCGGTGCCCTGCATCCGCTGCAACGAGCGGGTGAAGTTCCGCGACCTGCTGGAGACCGCGCGCGAGCTTGATGCCGATTGCATGGCGACCGGGCATTACATCCGCCGCTTCGACGGCCCGCGCGGGGCCGAGCTGCACATGGCGGCCGATCCGGCCCGCGACCAGAGCTATTTCCTGTTCTCGACCACGCAGGAGCAGCTGGATTTCCTGCGCTTCCCGCTGGGCGGGCTGGCCAGCAAGGCCGAGACGCGGGCGCTGGCGGCGCAATACGGGCTTTCGGTCGCCGACAAGCCCGACAGCCAGGACATCTGCTTCGTGCCCGATGGCGACTATGCCGGCGTGATCGAAAAGCTGCGCCCCGGCGCCGCCGATCCGGGCGAGATCGTGGACATGGACGGCAACATCCTGGGCACGCATCGCGGCGTGATCCATTACACCATCGGCCAGCGCCGCGGCCTGGGCATCGGCGGCCTGGGCGATCCGCTTTACGTGGTGCGGCTGGAGCCCGAGACGCGGCGCGTCGTCGTCGGCCCCAAGCAGGCGCTGGCGACCCGGATCGTGCCGGTGACCGAGGTGAACTGGCTGGGCGACGAGCCCTTCGCCGGCGAGATCCCGATCACCGCCCGCATCCGCTCGACCCGGCCGCCGCGGCCGGCCATCCTGCGCGCGACCGGCGAGCGGCGCGCCGAGATCGAACTGCTGGCCCCGGAAGAGGGGGTCAGCCCCGGCCAGGCCTGCGTCTTTTACGCGACCGAAGGGACGCGCGTGCTGGGCGGCGGCTGGATCTCGCACCGCCGCGGCGGCTGAGTTCAGGCCGCCGCAGCCAGCAGGCGGATGCGCTCGACCATGGCGCGCAGCCCGTTCGAGCGCTGCGCCGAAAGATGCTCCTCCAGCCCCAGCCGGCCAAGCTCGGCGCTGGCGTCGATCGCCGCCACCTCGCCGACCGGCACGCCGGAATAAAGCGCATGCAGGATGGCGATCAGCCCGCGCACGATCAGCGCATCGCTGTCGCCCTGGAAGTCGAAGCGGCCAGCCTCGATCCGGGGCATGATCCAGACCTGGCTGGCGCAACCCTCGACCTTGGTGGCGGGCACCTGCAACGAGGCATCCATCGGCGCCATCGCCTTGCCCAGTTCGATGACATGGCGGTAGCGCTCCTCCCAATCCTCCAGGAAATCGAAGGTCTCGGCGATTTCTTCAAAGGCGGGCGTGGCCATCGGGGCATCCTCTCGCATCGGGCGGCACTGGCATAGCGCGACGGGGCGGCAAGGTCAAAGAGGCTTTCGCGCCCGCCCGACTTGGCCTATCACTGCGCCAAAGACTTGGGAAAACGGGGGCAGCCTTCATGCGGTCGGGAACCTTGGGCATTCTTGCCTGTGCGATGCTGGTGCTGGGCGGTTGCGGCCGCATGGGGGACAGCAGCCTGAACCCGTTTCGCTGGTTCGGCGGCGGCAGCGGCGCGCCCCGCCAGCAGATGCTGGAGCCCGAAGGCGGCTATCCGACCGCGATCGAGGACGGCCGCCTGCCGCTGGCGCAGATCACCAGCGCGAAATGGGAGCCGCTCTACGAAGGGCGGATGCTGGTCGTGACCGGGCTTGCCGCCAGCAAGGGCTGGTGGGATGTGGCGCTGGTCACCGAGGTGCCGATGCCCAGGGGACGCATCCGCCCCGATCAGGACGGCGTGCTGCGCCTGCGGCTGGTGGGCAAGCCGCCCCTGCCCGACACCTTCGCCGCCGCCAATCCGCCGCAGCCTGCAAGCGATACGGTGACGGTGGCGCTGACGCTTCCCAACGCCGCCCTGGCGGACCTGCGCGAGGTGGTGATCGCCGGCGCCGGCAACGCCATCACGCTGCGCCGCTGACGCCGGGCCCAGGCCCGGTTCGACAGCGCGAAAGGCTGCAGGCAAACCGCGGCCGGCACGGTTGCGCCATGGGTATTTGAGGAACGAAGAAGACGTGGGCGGCGCCAGGATCTTCTTCGTTCCTCAAATACCCATGGGCGACATTGCCGCATCGCCCTGTCCGTCATCTTGATCGCCAGGCCGGAGTAGCGGGGACGAGGCGCAGGCCATGAGCCGAATGCAGGCAGGGCGGCCGCCGTGGCAGGAAAAAGGCCCGCATGCGTCATGCGGGCCTTTTCGCGGAATGCCGGCGGGTGCGGCCGGTCAGGCCATCTTGCGCAGATAGGTCCAGGTCGGCACGCGGGCGGCGCGCGCCACGGACCAGCTTTCCGCATCGCCGAGATATTCGAAGCCGCAATTGGTCAGCACCCGCGCCGAGCCGGGATTGTCCTGGAACGCCTCGGCAAACAGCGTGCGCGAGCCGTGCGGATTGGCCTCGACCAGGGCCGAGACCGCCTCGGTCGCGAAGCCGGTGTTCCAGAACCCCGCCCCGATCCAGAAGCCGAGTTCGGACTGTTCCTTGTCGATCCGCGTCAACGAGACCACGCCCAGCACCTCGGCCAGCTTGTTGGCCGAGCCGTCGATGGCCCAGACATCCTCGTCCCGGTCAGCCGCCATCGCCCGGCGGACATAGGCTTCGGAGGCGCCAGGCGGCAAGGGATGCGGGATCGAACGGGTTCCCTCGGCCACGCGCCGATCGGCGGTGTAATGTGCGATGAGCCCGGCATCCGATGCCCGCAGCGGGCGCAGGACGAAGCGCTCGGTCACGATCTCGATCTGCCGCGCATCCGAGGAAATCAATTCGTTCATGTCACTATTCTCCCCCAATTACTCGCAATCATATGGGTGCGGCCCCTGAAAACGCGAAGGGGACCGGCCCTGCCGATCCCCCTATTTAGCACCCGAGTGTTGAAATCGGCTTACTCGGCGGCCTCGAGATTGGCGGGAAGCACGGAAATATAGGTGCGGCCCTTGAGGCCCTTCTTGAAAGTCACGTGGCCGTCGGTCAGGGCGAACAGGGTGTGGTCGCGGCCCATGCCGACGTTCTGGCCCGGCCACCAGGTGGTGCCGCGCTGACGCACGATGATGTTGCCGGCGACGGCCTGCTGGCCGCCGAAGAGTTTCACGCCGAGACGACGACCGGCCGAGTCGCGGCCGTTGCGGGACGAACCGCCTGCTTTCTTATGTGCCATGGCTCAGTCTCCTTCTGCCTCAGTTGGCGTCTTCGGCCGAGGCTTCGGCTTCCGACTTCTTGGCTTTTGCCGGCTTGGCGGCCGGCTCGAGTTTGGTGCGCGCGCCGACGGCGGCTTTCACATCGGTCTTGTCGCCGCCTTTTTCAAGCAGTTCGGTGATGCGGACCAGCGTCAGCTGCTGGCGGTGGCCGCGGGTGCGCTGCGACGAATGCTTGCGGCGGCGCTTGACATAGGTGATGACCTTGTCGGCCTTGATGGTGTCGATCACCTCGGCCTGCACGGCGGCGCCGGCAACCAGCGGCGCGCCCACGGTCGCGCCGATCATCAGCACGTCGTTGAACTGGACCTTGTCGCCGGCTTCGGCGTTCAGTTTTTCGACGCGCAGCACGTCACCGGCCTGAACCCGGTATTGCTTGCCGCCCGTCTTGAGAACTGCGAACATTCCGTCTTTCCTTGCTCTGCCGCGTCCTTCGGCCCCTGCCTTGCAGGTGTTGCCGGGGCCAGGCCCCGCCTTCGGACAGCGCACCCATTGTCTCGGGTGAGGTTCAAAATATGATGCCGGCAACGGACATGCGCCCGGCCGGTCGCGGGTATATCGCGGATTCGGCCGGGCAAGTCAACCGAAATGGCGGCTCAGCGCCACAGGTCGCGCGCCTCCTCCACCGCAAGCCGCCGCCCTTCGCGCAGCGCGCCCAGACCGGCCGACATGAGCGGCGCCGGGCGCGGATCGGTGCCGCTATAGGCGCCGCGGGCGCGGTTGTGCGGGTGGCGCGGCGCCTCGTCCAATGACAGCACCGGGGCCGCGCAGGCATCGGTCCCCTCCAGCGCGGCCGCCCAGTCGTCGCGGCTGCGGGTGGCGATGCGCGCGGCCAGGATCGCGCGCAGCGCGGCCCAGTTCGCCGGGTCGGCGCGGTCGGGCAGGTCGGCATCGGACAGGCCCAGTCGCCGGACCAGTTCCGCCCAGAACTGCGGCTCGATGGCGGCGATGGCCAGGAAGCCGCCGCAGGCGCAGGGATAGCAGCTGTAATAGGGCGCGCCGCCGTCCAGCAGATTGGCCTGCCGCTGGTCCCGCCACAGCCCGTTGGCGCGCAGCCCCGAGATCATCGCCATCAGATGCGCCACCCCGTCGGTGATCGCGGCATCGACCACCTGGCCCCGGCCGGTCTCGCGCGCAGCAAGGATCGCCGCCAGCATGCCCGAGACCAGATACATCGAGCCGGCGGCGAAATCGCCGACCAGGTTCAGCGGCGGCACCGGATGATCCGCGGGGCCGATGGCGGAAAGCGCGCCGGTGATCGCCAGATAGGTCAGGTCGTGGCCGGCGGAATGGGCCAGCGGGCCGGTCTGGCCCCAGCCGGTCATGCGGCCATAGACCAGGCGCGGGTTTTCCGCGAAATCCTCGGGGCCGAGGCCCAGCCGCTCCATCACGCCGGGGCGCATGCCCTCGATCAGCGCATCGGCGCGCAGGATCAGGTCGCGGGCGATCCCGCGGCCCTCGGGCGATTTCAGGTCCAGTTCCAGCCAATCGCGGCCGCGGTCGAGCACGTCGCGGTCGAGCGGAAAGATCTGCGGTGCGCCGGGCCGGGCGATGCGCACCACCTGCGCGCCGTGGTCGGCAAGCCACATGGCGGCGAATGGCGTGGGGCCGATGCCGGCAATCTCGATGATGCGCAGGCTGGACAGGGCGCCGGTCATTCGCGGCCTCCGGGGGAATGGTGGGGCGGGAGGGGATCGAACCCCCGACCAACACGGTGTAAACGTGTCGCTCTACCGCTGAGCTACCGCCCCGATTGGGAACACGGCTTGCAGAATTGGGAACAAGCCGTGATTTTGCCTTTAGTTTCCGGGCGCTTCGCGGTCAAGCGTCTCAGTGTAAACGAGACGCTCTACCAACTGAGCTAACCGCCCCCGTGCCGGCTGATAGCGCGATCCCGGCGTCCTTGGCAAGCACGGGCGTCACCGGCGCAGCCGCGCGATCAGCGACGAGGTGTCCCAGCGCCCGCCGCCCATGGCCTGCACCTCCTTGTAGAACTGGTCGACCAGCGCCGTCACCGGCAGGCTTGCCCCGGTCTCGTCGGCGGTGGCCAGGCAGATGCCCAGATCCTTGCGCATCCAGTCCACCGCAAAGCCGAAGTCGAAGCGGTTCTCGGCCATGGTCTGGTGGCGGTTCGCCATCTGCCAGCTGCCGGCGGCGCCCTGGCTGATCACCTCGACGACCTCGGGGATCGACAGCCCCGCCTTTTCGGCGAAATGCAGCGATTCCGACAGGCCCTGCACCAGCCCGGCAATGGCGATCTGGTTGCACATCTTGGTCAGCTGCCCCGCGCCCGAGGGGCCCATGAGTTTGCAGATCTTGGCATAGGCGGCGATCACCGGCTCGGCGCGGTCGTAATCGGCCTGCGCGCCGCCGCACATCACCGAAAGCTGGCCGCCCTCGGCCCCCGCCTGCCCGCCCGAGACCGGCGCATCGACGAAGCCCAGCCCGGCTTCCATGGCGACCGCGGACAGTTCGCGCGTGACCGCGGCCGAGACCGTGGTGTGATCGACGAAGACCGCGCCCCGGCCCATGCCGGCAAAGGCGCCCGCCTCGCCCAGGCAGACCTGGCGCAGGTCGTCGTCATTGCCGACGCAGGCCATGACGAAGTCGGCGCCCCCGGCCGCCTCGCGTGCGGTGGCGGCCAGGCGGCCCTTGTGGCGCGCGGCCCAGGCCTCGGCCTTGGCGGGGCTGCGGTTCCAGACCGTCACCTCATGCCCGGCCGCGGCCAGGTGGCCCGCCATCGGAAAGCCCATCACCCCAAGTCCCAGAAATGCCACCCGCGCCATCAGATTCTCCCTTTCGTGTCGAAAAGGCGCGTTGATCCGGCCCGCGCCCTGCCCTATTCACCCCGATGAATTTCATCACCCGGCGCGGGGGTCAACCTCTCGTGCCCAAGCTCGGGACCGTGCCTTTTCATGGTGACACTTTTCCGCTGGCTTGTGCGCCTGACGGTCGGGCTGATCCTGCTGACCCTGGCGCTGGTGACGCTGGCCTGGTATTTCGCCATCCGCTCCTTGCCCAACTACGACGGCAGCTATGCGGTCCAGGGCATCTCGGCCCCGGTCGAGATCGTGCGCACGACCGAGGACGTGCCGCATATCTTCGGCCAAAGCGACCGCGACGTGTTCTTTGCGCTCGGGCTTGCCCATGCCCAGGACCGGCTGTTCCAGATGACCGTGCTGCGCCGTGCGGCCCAAGGCCGGCTGGCCGAGATCTATGGCATGGGCGCGCTGCCCGCCGACGACCTGGCGCGCCGGCTGGGGCTTTACCGCAATGCCCGCGCCTCGCTCGAGGCCCAGGACCCCGAGGTGCTGGACGCGCTGCAAGCCTATGCCGCGGGCATCAACGCCTGGATCGAGCAGGTCAACCTGGGCGCGCGCGGGCGCGGGGCGCCGGAGTTCTTCCTTTATCCCGACGACATCGCCTATTGGGAACCGGCGGATTCGCTGGCGATCCTGAAGCTGCTGGCGGCCTCGTCCAGCGTGCAGCTGCGCCGCGAGGTGCTGCGCGCGCGGCTGTCTCTGGCCGCGCCCGAACGCGGGCAGGATCTGGTCGCCATGCCGGGCGAGCCGCCGCTGCCCGGCTATGCCGCGCTTTTTCCGGGCGCCCGCTTTGCCGCCCCGGAACGCGGCGCCGGGCCGCGGGACTGGACGGCGACGCTGGCCGGCTATCTGGCGCCGGCGGCGGGGGCCTCGGCCAACGGCTTTGCCGCCGCGGCCGGCCGCACGGCGGCGGGAGGGGCGCTGCTGGCCAATGACCCGCAATTCGCCCTGACCGCGCCGGGCCTGTGGTATCTGGCACGGATCGAGCTTGGCTCGGGCGGGGTGATCGGCGGCACCATCCCCGGCATTCCCGCGGTGCTGTCGGGTCGCAATACCGGCCTGGCCTGGGGCATCACCCCGGCCTGGATCGACGACCAGGACCTGTATATCGAGGAGGTCCAGCCCGGCGATCCCAACCGCTATCGCGGCGCGCAGGGCTGGACCGAGTTCGCGACCCGGCGCGAGACCCTGCGCATCCGCGGCGCCGAGCCGCAGACCATCACCCTGCGCGAGACCGAGAACGGCCCGGTCATCCCCGCCGCGCATCTGGACCTTGCCAGCATCCTGCCGGCCGGCCATGTCGCGGCGCTGTCCTGGACCGGCGGCCATGGCGAGGACCGCAGCATGTCGGCGCTGATCGGCCTGATGCGGGCGCAGGACCGCCAGGCGGCGACACAGGCGCTGCGCGGCATGGTCGCCCCGGCCCTGACGGTGACGCTGGCCGATGCGCGGGGCGTGGGCCAGGTGCTGGCCGGCGCCCTGCCGCAGCGTCCCGCCGGGCACCAGACGGCGGGACGCATGCCCGCGCCAGGCTGGGTCGTGCAGAACCGCTGGCAGGGGCTCGACCCCGCACCGTCCGAACTGGCCGAGCTGAGCCCCGAAAGCGGCATCGTCGCCGCAACCGGCGCGGCCGAGCCGGGCTGGGCCGGGCTGGGCCACGACCGGGCCGACGGCTACCGACTGGGCCGGCTGCGCCACCTGATCGAATCGCGCGAGGTGCATTCGCGCGACAGCTTCATCGCCGCGCAGACCGACATCGTCAGCCCGGTGGCCCGCGGCCTGCTGCCGCTGGTCGGGGCCGAGCTGTGGTTCACCGGCGAACCCGCGGCCCAGGGCACGCCCGAGCGGCTGCGCCAGGATGCGCTGGCGCTGCTGGCCAATTGGGACGGCGCGATGAGCGAGCATCTGCCCGAGCCGCTGATCTATGCCGCCTGGATGCGGGCCTTGCAGGATCGGCTGGTGCGCGACGACCTCGGCCCGCTGGCGCAGGACCTGACCGAGCTGTTCCCCGTTTTCATCGACCGGGTGTTTCGCGACGCCGGCGGCGCCTCGGAATGGTGCGACATCCGCCAGTCCGCCCCTGTCGAGACCTGCACCCAGATCGCCCGGCAGGCGCTGGACGCGGCGCTGCTGGACCTGGTGGCGCGCTTCGGCCCCGACCTTGCCAGCTGGCGCTGGGGCGACCTGCACCGCGCCCGCCATGTTCACCCGGCGCTGGGGGACATGCGCGGCATCTCCTATATCGTGAACCTGATCCAGCCGACCTCGGGCGGCGAGGCGACGATCGCCCATGCCGGCTTCCTGGGCCGGGGCCGCAATCCCTGGCTGAACGTGACCGGGGCCGCCTATCGCGGCGTCTATGACCTGGCCGACCCCGACAGCTCGGTCTTCGTCATCTCGACCGGGCAATCGGGCCATCCCTTTTCGCGCCATTACGACGACATGGCCGAGCTGTGGCGGCGCGGCGAATACGTGGTCATGTCGCTGGACCCGGCGCTGGCGCGGGCGGCGGCGGCGGGCATCACCCACCTGCAACCGGCCGGCGACTAGGGGGCTTGCATCCCGCGCCCGGCCGGGCTTCCCTGCAGGCCGGGACGCAGCGAAGGACAGCCCATGGCGCGCAAGATCATCATCGACACCGACCCCGGCCAGGACGATGCCGTGGCGATCCTGCTGGCCCTGGCCAGCCCCGAGATCGAGGTGCTGGGCCTCGGCGTGGTCGCCGGCAACGTGCCGCTGCACCATACCCAGCGCAATGCGCGGATGGTCTGCGAACTGGCTGGCCGCCCGGATCTGCCGGTCCATGCCGGCTGCGACGCGCCGCTGCACCGCAAGCTGATCACGGCCGAGCATGTGCATGGCAAGACCGGGCTCGACGGCGTCACCCTGCCCAAGCCGACCATGCCGCTCGCCCCCGGCCATGCCGTCGATTTCCTGATCGAGACCCTGCGCCGCGAAAAGCCGGGCAGCGTGACGCTGGTGCCGATCGGCCCCCTGACCAATATCGCCACCGCCTTCCTGCGCGCGCCCGACATCATCCCGCGGGTGCAGGAAATCGTGCTGATGGGCGGCGCCTATTTCGAGGTGGGCAACATCACCCCCACCGCCGAGTTCAACATCCATGTCGATCCCGAGGCGGCGAAGATCGTCTTTGCCAGCGGCGCGCCGCTGACGGTGATGCCGCTCGACGTGACGCATCGCGCCCTGACCAGCCGCGCCTGGGTCGAGGGCATGCGCGCCATGGGCCACGTCGGCCAGGCCGTCGCCAGCTGGACCGATTTCTTCGAACGCTACGACCGCGAGAAATACGGCAGCCAGGGCGCGCCGCTGCACGACCCCTGCACCATCGCCTGGCTGCTGAAGCCCGAACTGTTCACCGGCCGCTATATCAATGTCGAGATCGAGACCCAGGGCGAATACACCCTGGGCATGACCGTCGCCGACTGGTGGCGGGTCAGCGGCCGGACGCCCAACGCCACCTTCATCCGCGAGGTCGAGGCCGATGCCTTCTTCGCGCTGCTGACGGAACGGATCGGCGATCTGGACCGCAGGGTCGGATAGCAGCCCCACCTGCCGCGGGCGGGTGGGGGTTTATTCCTCCGCCCCGCCGGGCCTGGGGTCGGGTGCCGCGGGGGGCTCGGAGGCCGCATCGTCCCGCGCCGCATCGTCTCCCGGCACCGACAGATCCTGTCCCGAGCCATCCTGCGCCGCATCGTTCTCCGTCTGCACCGGCGCATCCGCCTTGGGCGGGTCGGCCAGCGGGCCCGCGCCGTCCCCCGGCTGGGGGTCGGGTTCGGGTACCGCCGGGGATTCGGGGGCCGCATCATCCCGCGCCGCATCGTCCCCCGGCGCCCGCGCGTCCTGTCCCGAGCCATCCTGCGGCGCGCCGTTCCCCCTCTGCACCGGCGCATCCGCCTTGGGCGGGTCGGCCAGCGGGCCCGCGCCGATCTCGCGGTCGATGCGCTCGATCAGCACCTCGGTGACGTCGATGGATTGCGAGGCGACGAAGATCGCGCGCTGGTCCAGCACCACCACCGCGCCCCGCTCGCGCATCACCGCCGCCAGGACCGGCAGCACGGCGCGGAAGAAGGCCTGGCGCTCTTCCTCGGCCTCGGCCTGCAAGGCGCGGGGGGCGGCGTCGCGGGCTCGGCGCACCTCGACCACGCGCTTGTCGAACTCGTCGGCCCGCTTGCGGAACTCGTCGGGCGGCAGGGTCTGGCGCAGCGCCGTCAGCTCCTGCTCCTCGGCGGCGAACTGCTCGACCAGCCGCTCGTTCTCGGCCGCGATCTCGCTTCCGCGCCGCTCCAGCTCGGCCTGCACGCGCTGGCCCCAGCGCGAATGCAGATACAGCGCATCCTGGTCCAGCGTCAGGACCGGCAGCACCGCCTGGCCGTTCGGGGGCGGCGTCTCGACCACGATGGGCGCCGCCTCGGGCGTGGGCGTCCCGGCCTGCCCGGAAGGCTGCTCGGGCACGGGCTGGGCGGGCGCGCGCGCCGGCACCGCCAGCAGCGCGGCCAGGGCCAGCGCCGCGATGCCGCGTCCCCCGGCCATCAGAACCGGGTCGAGATCGTCAGGTCGAAGGACTGCTCTTCGTCGTAATCCTCTTTCTTGAGGGCCTTGGCGAAGTTGAAGCGCAGCGGCCCGATCGGCGTGGTCCAGAAGATCGAGGCGCCGACCGCGGCGCGGACCTTCATGCCGTCGTCGACCTCGACCCCGTTGGTGCCGCTGGTCCGGTCCAGCCCCCAGACCGAGCCGGCATCGGCGAAAAGCCCGCCGGTGATGCCGTATTCCTCGGGCAGGCCCAGAGGGAATTGCAGCTCGGTGCGCAGCGCCCAGAAATAATTGCCGCCAAGCGCATCCTCGTTCGGCGCCGCCAGGTCACGCGGACCCAGGCCGTTCGGCTCGAAGCCGCGGATCTTGCCGTTGCCGGTAAAGCGGTTCAGGAAACGGCTGTCCTCGTCGTCCAGCATATGCACGGCGCCGGTCTCGAACTCGGCCAGCATGGTCACGTTCTCGCGCCAGGCGCGGCTTTCGACGCCGGCGTAAAGCGTGCTGGTGACGGATTTCACGTCACCGCCCAGGCCGGCGAAATCCTGGCCGGCGCGCAGCCGGTAGCTGGTCACCGGGTCCAGCCCGGCGATGCGGCTGTCATAGCTGTAGGTATAGCCAAGCGCCGAGGTGAAATAGCCACCCTGCTCGTCATAAAGGATCTGCGACGAACCGACGAAGTTGCCTTCGGAATCCTCATGAGGCTCTTCGACGTCGAACAGCGTATCCTTGCTGAGCTTGTAGCGCAGTTCCAGCCGGCCGTTCTCGGAAACCGGGAATTCGATTCCGGTCAAGAAACCCACGGTGCGGGTGTTGTAGTCGGAGTTCAGCCGGTCGGTTGTGTTGTACCAGGCCTGCACCCGCGCCCGCAGGTCGCGGCCCAGGAAATAGGGCTCGACGAAGGTCAGGCCCGAGCTTTGCGTATCCGTGCCGGTCGAAAAGGCCAGGTCCACCTGTTGCCCGCGGCCCAGGAAGTTCTTTTCCGACAGCGAGATATTGAAGCCGACGCCGGTCGAGACGCCATAGCTGACGCCGAAGTTCAGGCTGCCGGTCGGCTGCTCCTCGACGTTCACGTCGACGATCACCTGCTCGGGCGTCGAGCCCTGGCGGCTTTCCGCCTGCACGTCGGCGAAATAACCCAGCGCGCGCAGCCGCTCGGCCGAGTTGCGGATCTCGCGCGGGTTGAAGGGGTCGCCCTCGACGGTGGCGAACTGGCGCCGGATCACCTCGTCCAGGGTGGTGGTGTTGCCCTCGATGTCGATGCGCTCGACGAAGACGCGCGGGCCGCGGGTCAGGGCAAAGGTCAGGTCCAGGGTCTGGCTGCGCTCGTTGCGGGTGACGCGCGGCTCGATATTGACGAAGTCCAGCCCCTTGCGCAGCGCCAGCGCCTCCATCCGGCGGATGGTGGTGTCGATATCGGTCGGGTTGTAGACCGCGCCGCGCTTGACCCGGTTCTGGGCGGCGAATTCCGCCGCATCGACGCCGGGAATTTCGCTGACGGTGTTGATGGTGCCGAAGGTATAGCGCGGGCCTTCGTGGATCTGGAAGGTGATGTAGAAGGCGTCGCGTTCCCGCGCCAGTTCCGGCGCCACCGCCTGCACGCGGAAATCGGCATAGCCGCGCGAGCGGTAGAAATCGGTCAGCAGCTTTTCGTCCAGCGGCACCCGCTCGGGGGCGAAGGTGTCGCGGCGGATGAAGGTGCGCAGGATGCCGGCCTGCTTGGTTTGCAGCACGTTGCGCAGCCGGCGGTCGGAAAAGGCGCGGTTGCCGACGAAGCCGATGCGCTCGATCTCGGTCACGTCGCCTTCGCGGATCTCGAAGACCAGGTCGACCTGGTTGCTGCCGCGGCGGATGATGCGCGGATCGACGCGGGCGGCCAGGCGCCCCTGCGAGGCATAGACCTGGCTGATCGCGGCGGCATCGGCCTCGGCTTGGGCGGGGGAATAGACCCGGCGCGACTGCGACTTGACGATCTCGGCCAGGTTCTCGTCCTTGAGCCGCTTGTTGCCTTCGAAGGCGACGGTGTTGATGGTGGGATATTCCGCCACCCTGACCACCAGCGTCCCGCCCGAGGGCACCAGTTCGACCGTCTCGAACAGCCCGGAATTCTGCAGCCGCTGCATGGCGTCGTTCAGCGCACCGGCCGAGACGTCCTGGCCGCGCGGCAGGTCCAGGTAGGAGAGGATCGTGGCCGGCTCGATGCGCTGGTTGCCTTCGATCCGCACGTTGCTGAAGACAAGGGCCGAGGCGGGGGTCGCCACCATCGCGACCGGCGCGGCCACCGCCAGCGCCGAGATCAGCGCCAGCGCGCCCTTGCCGAGTTTCCTATCCGTCATCGCCGCCCCTCGCGAATAATGCATTGCCCGGCGGGTTTGCCCCGCCATATTTGCCCCGATGGATACCGCGAAGCGGGCCATGCTGTCAAAAGCCTAGCGCCGCTCAGGGGCAGAAAAGATCGTTGGTGAGGCCCAGAACCATCAGCGACAGAACCGCCGCCAGCCCCAGCGCCGACAGGATGTCCATCACCCGGTCCGAGGGGCGCCGCCCCGCCACGGCCTCGTAGAGATAGAACATCAGGTGCCCGCCATCCAGCACCGGCACCGGCAAGAGGTTCAGGAAACCGATGGCCGCCGACAGCACCGCGATCCACCAGATGAAGTTGCTGCCCCCCGCCGAGGCCGCCTGCCCCGTGGTCTCGGCGATCGAGATCGCGCCGCCCAGGTTGCAGCTGCCGATCTGGCCGGTGATCATCGCCCAGAGCCCCGAGACGGAGGAGGCGATGATGTCCCAGGTGCGCGCGGCGCCGATCCCCAGCGCCTCGGCGGCGCCGGCGGGCCGGGTCGCCGGTTCGAAATAGGTGCCGCCGCCGGTCACGCCGATCAGCCAGCGCCGGGTATAGCCGTCGTCGGTGGGCAGATCCTGCTCGCGCGCGGCCAGGGTATAGTCGGCCTCGCCCTCGCCCTCGCGCCAGACCTTCAGCAGCACCGGCCGGCCCTCGGCCTTGGCCACATGCTCGCGCAGCTCGTCGAAGCGCGAGACGGGGGCGCCGTCCATGGCCAGGATCACGTCGCCCGGCTTCAGCCCCGCCGTGGCCGCCGGGCTGCGCGGCGCGATGCCGATGACCAGCGGCGGCATCGGATGCGGGCCGGGCACGGTGATCTGCGCGCCGTCGCGCAGCACGGTCCAGTCGTGGCTGGCCCGCGCGGGCAGGTCGGCCGCGGCCGTGCCGAGGTCGCGCCAGCTTTCGACCGGCCGGCCGTCCAACGCCAGGACACGGTCGCCGGTCTGCAGCTGCATCTCGATGCCGGGCGGCGTCGGGTGCAGCCGGCCTACCTCGACCTCCTCGACCGGCAGCCCTTGCCAGATCGCCATGCCGGCAAAGACCAGGATCGACAGCGCGAAGTTGAAGACCGGACCCGCCGCCACGGTAGCGAAGCGCGCCCAGAGCGGCGCGCCGGTCAGGCTTTGGCGCGCACGGGCCGGCTTGACCGGCACTGAGCCGGCGCTGGCCGCATCCGCATCGCCCAGGAAGCGCACATAACCGCCCAGCGGGACTGCCGCCACCTGCCACAGCGTGCCATGCCGGTCGCGGCGCGAGACCAGCCGCGGCCCGAAGCCCAGCGAAAAGCACTCGGCCTTGATGCCGCAAAGCCGGCCGACGATGTAATGGCCATATTCATGCACGGTGACGATGACCGACAGCGCGACGACAAAGGCCGCCGCGGTCCAGAGGAATCCGCCCATCGCGTCCAGAACCAGGCTCATGCCGCCCCCTGCCATTGCGCCGCCGCACGCCGGGCGAAGCCGTCCCAATGCAGCACCTCGGCAAGGTCGCGCGGGCTTTGCCCGAAACCCGCCTCGCGCGCGGCCAGCGCCAGCGCATGCTCGACCGCCGGGGCCATGTCGGTAAAGCGGATGCGCCCGGCGATGAAATCGTCCAGCGCCTGTTCCTTGGCGGCGTTCAGCACCGCGCCGGCGGCGCCGCCCGCCTGGATCGCCTCGCGCGCCAGGCGCAGGGCGGGCCAGCGCGCCTCGTCCGGCTGGGCAAAGGTCAGGCTGCCAAGCGCCGCCAGGTCCAGCGCCGGCACCGGCAGCGGCGCGCGCGCCGGCCAGTTCAGCGCATAGCCGATGGCATGGCGCATGTCCGGCGCCCCCAGATGCGCGATACTGCCGCCGTCGCGATGCGTGACCATGGCATGGATGATCGACTGCGGATGCACCAGCACCCGCAACCGCTCGACACCAAGGCCAAAGAACTCATGCGCTTCAATGACTTCCAGCGCCTTGTTGAACATGCTGGCGCTGTCGATGGTGATGCGCTGGCCCATGTCCCAGTTCGGATGCCGGCTGGCCTCGGCCACGCTTGCCTGCGCCAGCCGCTCCAGCGGCCAGTCGCGGAAGGCGCCGCCCGAGGCGGTGATGGTCACATGCTCGACACTTTCGAGGTCTTCGCCATGAAGTGCCTGGAATATCGCAGAATGTTCGGAATCGACCGGCAGGATGCGGGCGCCGGTTTCACGGGCGCGGGACATGACCAGCGGCCCGGCGGCGACCAGGGTTTCCTTGTTGGCAAGCGCCAGCGTGCCGCCGCGGTTCAGCACCTCCAGCCCCGGCGGCAGGCCGGCGGCGCCGACGATGGCGGAAAGCGTCCAGTCGGCGGGACGCGCGGCGGCCTCGGCCACGGCCTGCGGTCCCGCGGCGGCCTCGATGCCGCTGCCGGCCAGCGCCGCGCGCAGCTCGGCCAGGCATTGCGGCCAGGCGGTGACGGCGATCTCGGCCCGCAGCGCGCGGGCCATCTGGGCCAGGCGCGCGACATTGGCGCCGCCGGTCAGGGCAATGGTGCGGAAGCGCTCGGGCCCGCCGGCCCGCATCACCAGATCGAACGCGCTTTCGCCGACCGACCCGGTCGCGCCCAGCACCGATATGCTGCGCATGCTCTCAGCCTCCGATCACGGGTAAAAGATTGCCGATCAACAACACAAGCGCCACCAGCAGCGCCCCGGCCATGGCGTCGAACCGATCCATCGCCCCGCCGTGGCCGGGGATCAGGTCGGAACTGTCCTTGACCCCGACCCGGCGCTTGAGCCAGCTTTCCGCGATGTCGCCGAACTGCCCGGCCAGCGCCAGCAGCGGACCCAGCACCAGCACCGGCCAGGGCGCCTGCCCGGCCAGCAGCAGGACCAGCGCCAGAACCAGCGCGCCCGCCCAGCCGGCGATGGTGCCGCTCCAGGTCTTCTTGGGGCTGATGGCGGGCCAGAAGCGCGGACCGCCAAAGCGGCGGCCGATGAAATAGCCCAGCACGTCCGACAGCACCACGGTGCCGACGATCCAGGCCAGCGTCGGCAGGCCCATCACCTCGCGGATCACCACCAGCGCATAGCCAGCGCCCAGGATCGCCAGGGTGAACAGCAGATAGGCCGGGCGTTCGTGTTCATGCGTGCCGTGCCAGCCGGCGATCATCGGCACCAGTGCCAGCGCCATCGGCCAGTCGCCCGGCAGCACCAGCATGGCCAGCATCACCAGCCCCGACAGGATGCCGATCAGCACCGGATGGCGCGGGCTGCGGAACTCGGGGTGGCGCCAGCCGGTCAGCCGCGCCAGTTCCCACATCATCACCCCGATCACGACCGAGACGCCCAGACGGATCCACAGCCCCGAGGACAGCAGGAGCAGCAGCCCCAGCACCGCCAGCACCACGCCCGACAGCAGGCGCGGCCACAGGTCGGCCCATTTGTCGCGCCCGCGCTGCAAGGCGCCGCGCAGCCGGCCCGGCCGTGGCCCGCCCCCGCTCATGCGCCGCCGAAGCGCCGTTCGCGCAGCCCGTAGCGGTCGAGGATCTCGGCCAGATGCTCGGGCGTGAAATCCGGCCAGAGCGTCTTGGTGAACTCATATTCCGAATAGGCCGCCTGGAAGGGCAGGAAATTCGAGGTCCGCGTCTCGCCCGAGGTGCGGATCACCAGGTCCGGGTCAGGATGGCCGGCGGTGTCCAGGCAATCGGCCAGGTCGGCCTCGGTCGGCTCGGCCACCTCGCCCCGCGCGATGCGGCCGGCCAGCCGCGCCGCGGCACGGGTCAGCTCGTCGCGGCCGCCGTAATTGATCGCCACGGTCAGGTTCAGCCGGGTGTTGCCGGCGGTGCGCGCCTCGATCCCGGCCATCAGCCGCTGCAGCTTGGGCTCCAGCCGCTCGCGCCCGCCGATGAAGCGCATGCGCACGCCCTCGGCGGAAAGCCCGTCGGCCTCGCGCTCGATATAGCGGGCGAAGATGCCCATCAGGCCCAGCACCTCCTCGGTCGAGCGCTTCCAGTTCTCGGTCGAGAAGGCATAGACCGTCAGCCAGTTCACCCCCAGGTCGGGACAGGCGCGCACGATCTGCTTGACGCGCTCGGCGCCGCGCCGATGCCCGACCAGTCGCGGCCAGCCCCGGTTCTTGGCCCAGCGGCCGTTGCCATCCATGATGATGGCGACATGACGGGGCCGCTGGTCCCCTCCGCCGGGCTTGGACAGGCTGGCTGCGATCTCGGCCATGCGTCAGACCTGCATGATTTCGGCTTGCTTGGCCTCGAGCGCCTGGTCCACCGAGGCGATCATCTTGTCGGTCAGTTCCTGCACGGCGCCCTCCCAGAATTTCTGGTCGTCCTCGGACATGCCCGAGGACTTGGCCTTCTTGATCTGGTCCATGCCGTCGCGGCGCACGTTGCGGATGGCGACGCGGGCGTGTTCGGCATATTGCGCGGCGACGCGGGTCAGTTCGCGCCGGCGCTCCTCGTTCAGCTCGGGGATCGGCAGCATGATGATGGTGCCGTTCAGCTGCGGGTTGATGCCCAGGCCCGATTCGCGGATCGCCTTCTCGGCCTTGCCCACCAGCGCCTTGTCCCAGATGTTGATCGTGACCATGCGCGGCTCGGGCACGTTCACCGTGCCGATCTGGTTGATCGGCGTGGGCGAGCCATAGGCATCGACCATGATCGGCTCGACCATGCTGGCCGAAGCGCGGCCGGTGCGCAGCGAGGCGAATTCATGGCGCAGGGATTCCATCGCGCCCTTCATGCGGCGTTCCAGGTCGTCGGTGTCGATCTCGATCTCGTCGGACATGCTCGGTCATGGCCTCTGTGCTGTGATTTTCGCCGCTTTTAGCCGAGCCACGCCGGCATGGCAAAGCCTATACGGGTTTTTCAGCCATGCACGCGCGTATATGTGCCGGTGCCGGCCAGAATCCCGCGGAAACCGCCCGGTTCGTCCAGCGAGAAGACGATGATGGGCAGGTCGTTGTCGCGCGCCAGCGCGATGGCCGAGGCATCCATGACCCCCAGGTGCTTTTGCAGCACCTCGTCATAGGTCACGTCGTCATAGCGCCGCGCGTCGGGGAATTTGTTCGGATCCTTGTCATAGACGCCATCGACCTTGGTGCCCTTGAAGATCGCCTCGCAATTCATCTCGTTGGCACGCAGCGTGGCGGCGGTGTCGGTGGTGAAATAGGGGTTGCCGGTGCCGGCGGCGAAGATGCAGACGCGCTTCTTCTCCAGATGCCGGACGGCGCGGCGGCGGATATAGGGCTCGGCCACCTCGTCCATGCGGATGGCCGAGATCACGCGGGTATGGATCTTCAGCGCCTCCAGCGCCGCCTGCATGGCCAGCGCGTTCATCACCGTCGCCAGCATGCCCATGTAGTCGGCGGTCGCCCGCTCCATGCCCTGCGCGCTGCCCTGGAGGCCGCGGAAGATATTGCCGCCACCGATGACCATGCAGATCTCGACGCCCATGTCGTGGACGGATTTGACCTCCTGCGCGATGCGGGCGACGGTCGGCGGGTGAAGGCCGTAACCCTGGTCCCCCATCAGCGCCTCACCCGAAATCTTCAGCATCACGCGCGAATAGCTTCCGCGGGTCTTGGACGCGCTTTCCGACATGGTTCACCTTTTTTGCGGCAGTTTCATTGCCGGGCAAAATGTCGCAAACAGGCCCCATGTTCAACCACTGCCGACCCGACCCGAAATGACCCTGCGTCACCCGATCCTGGCCGGGCTGGACCCGGCGCGCCATGTCCTGATCGCCGGGCCCACCGCCAGCGGCAAATCCGCCCTGGCGCTGGAGATCGCTGAGCACCAGGGCGGCACCATAGTCAATGCCGACGCCTTGCAGGTCTGGTCCTGCTGGCGCGTGCTGACCGCCCGGCCCACGGCAGAGGACGAGGCGCGCGCGCCGCATGCGCTTTACGGCCATGTCGCGCCGGGCCGCGACTATTCCGTCGGCGCCTGGCTGGCCGAGGTGGCGGCGCTGCTGGACCGCGGCCGGCTGATCGTGACCGGCGGGACCGGGCTTTACCTGAACGCGCTCAGCCGCGGGCTGGCGGCGATTCCCGCCACCCCGCCGGAAATCCGCGCCTGGGCCGACCAGCTGCTGCGCGAGCCCGGCGGATTGGCGCGCATGGTCGCGGATCTGGACACCCCGACCCGCGCCCGCATCGACCTGAAAAACCCGGTGCGCGTCCAGCGCGCCTGGGAGGTGCTGACCACCACCGGCCGCGGCATCGCCGCCTGGCAGGCCGAGACGCCGCCGCCGCTGATCGACCCCGCCGCCGCGCATCTCTTGGTGCTGGACCCCGACCGCGACTGGCTGGCCGGGCGCATCGACCGCCGCTTCCGGCTGATGCTGGACCAGGGCGCGCTGGACGAGGTGCGCGCCCTGCTGCCGCGTTGGAGCCCCGATGCGCTTTGGGCCAAGGCCATCGGCGCGCCGGAACTGGTCGCGCAGCTACGAGGCGAGATCGACCTGGACGAGGCGATCCGGCGCGCGGTCATCGCCACCCGGCAATATGCCAAGGCGCAGCGCAGCTTCTTTCGCGGGCGGCTGGGGGACTGGCCCCGCATCGGCATCGGCCCCTGACCGGCGCGCCCACGCAAGCAGGAGGGCGCGCGGAGGCTCTGTCTCCACATTGATCCCCTGACCGACGCACCGCGCAAGCAGGGCAAGACATATTAATCTTTTAGCAACCCTGGGATGACTATATCCTTCATCGACTCGCGTCATGAGGATAGCCTTTGGTCATGGATTCGCTGAAAGCCGCGGCTGATGGATGAAGCCCGCCACCGCATCGTCCCGCCCGATCCCGTCCTGGCGCGGCTGGCCGCGGCGGGCGTCAATATCGGCACGATCCTCGAGCCGGCGGATACCGATCCCCGGCTGCCGGCGCCTGCCGCCCCCGCGGGCCGCCCGTCGGTCCTGTCGCCCACCGTGGTCGGGCTGGCCGATGCGGGCGGGCCCCGGCCCCGTTCCCTGCTGCCGCAGGGCCGGGCGGGCGACGGGCTGCGGCTGATCCCGCTGGCCGGCCTTCACTGGGGCGGGCCGGTGCGAAGCCCGGCTGCGCCGCGCAGCCCGCGGGTCCGCGGCGACCATGTGCTGCTTCGCCCGACCGGCGGCATGGTCGCGATCATGTTCCCGCGCCACCACCATGCGCTGCCGGCCGGCCGCGTCGCCTTCATCCCCGCGGGCACCGCCTTTTCGCTGAAGCCGCCGCCCGAGGTGCGGGGGCTGGCGCTGCTGATCCCGCCCGCCCTGTGCCGCGGCCTGGCGCTGCCCGCGCAGATGCGCCACGGCCTGCCGGCGGGCGCGGATGCAGATGCGGATCTGCTGGATCGGGCCATGGCCGCGCTGGGATCAAGGGCGCCGCACGACAAGGCGCAGGATGCCGCCACCGCGCGCGAACTGGCGCAGATCGCCACGGTGCTGTCACGGCTGGACGAGGGGCCCGGCGGGGGCCGATCCACCCCCTCGCCCGCCAGCCTGGCCGAGGCGCGGGCGCTGTCCGGGCATTTCCTGCAACTGGCGCGGGCCGAGCTGCAATCCGGCCAGACCATCGCCGAACTGGCGCGGCGGCTGGGCTGCTCGCTGGCGCAGCTGGACCGCGCCTGCCGGCTGAGCCGGGGGCGCAGCGCGCTGGAGCTGCTCTACGACCTGCGGCTGCAATGCGCGACCGAGGCGCTGCGCGACGGCACCCAACCGGTGGCCGAGATCGCGGACCGGCTGGGTTACAGCGGGCTTGGCCATTTCATGCGCACCTTCCTGGCCGCTACCGGCCGCACGCCCCAGGCCTATCGGGCGCTGATGCAAGAAAGCCGCAGCCGCCCCGGCGATCGCCCGGCCGGCTGAACCCCGCGCATTCTGGTGGCGTGAACGCCCCCGCGCGGTTCCGGCATGGGAACCCGGCCCGCCAGACCGACGGCGGGAAACGGCGTCGCGCCCCGTCGGAAAAGGCCGAGGTTGAACGGAAAAAAAAGCCCGCCGGCTCGCGCAGTTGCGCCACCATCGCGGGCTTCGACAAGAGGCCGCTTTGCGGACCGCGGCAATGGGATCACGGAAATCGGGACGCAGATGAAAGACCCGATGGCGCAAAGGCTCGCCGGGGCGGGCGTGCCGCCGCCGCGCGGGCTTCGGCAAGCCAAGGCCCGATGCTTGCCGCGACCGAGAGAGGCTGTCAAAGCCCCTCGAAGGCCGCCCTTTGCCGGTCCGTCCAGCGCAGCCGCAGCCGCACGCCCTCTTCGGCCACCTCCTCGGCGACGACCACGCCCTGCTCATGCAGCCAGGCCCGGCGCCGGCCGTCCGAATGCGGCAGCACCAGTTCGGCCTCGCGGCGCGGCTCGTCCAGGGCTTCGGCCAGCCGCGCCTCGACGGCGGCCAGCAAATCCTCCAGCCCCTCGCCGGACAGGGCCGAGATCGCCTGCACGCCCTGGGTCCGCGCATCGGTGCGCCGCAGGGCGGCGCGGGTCTCGGGCGACAGCGCGTCGATCTTGTTCCAGACCTCGATCAGCGGCACGTCCTCCTCGACGCCCAGCGAATCGAGGATCTCGCCCACGTCGCCGGCCTGCTCCTCGGTCTCGGGATGGCTGATGTCGCGCACATGCAGGATCAGGTCGGCGGCCAGCACCTCTTCCAGCGTGGCGCGGAAGGCGGCAACCAGCTCATGCGGCAGGTCGCTGATGAAGCCCACCGTGTCCGACAGGATCACCCGCCGGCCGCCGGGCAGCACCATCTGCCGCATGGTCGGGTCCAGCGTGGCGAAAAGCTGGTCCTGGGCCAGGACCTCGGCTCCGGTCAAGCGGTTGAACAGCGTGGATTTTCCTGCGTTCGTGTAGCCGACCAACGCCACGATGGGATAGGGCACCTTGGCGCGGGCCTTGCGGTGCAGCTCGCGGGTCTTGACCACGCGCTCCAGCTGCCGGCGCAGGCGCACCACCTGCTCGTCGATGGCGCGGCGGTCGGCCTCGATCTGCGTCTCGCCGGGGCCGCCTACGAAGCCCAGTCCGCCGCGCTGGCGTTCCAGGTGGGTCCAGGCCCGGACCAGCCGCGTGCGCTGATAGGCCAGCGCCGCCAGTTCCACCTGCAGCACGCCCTCGCGCGTCTGCGCCCGGTCGGCGAAGATCTCGAGGATCAGCCCGGTGCGGTCCAGGATCTTGACGCCCCATTCCTTTTCCAGGTTGCGCTGCTGGACCGGCGTCACCGGCCCGTCGATCAGCACCAGCTCGGCCCCCTCGCCCTCGGCGGCGGCCTTCAGGTGCTGGCCGATCTCTTCGCGCTTGCCCTTGGAGAACAGCATGCCCGGATCGGGGCTGCGCAGCCGCGTCACCTCGGCCCCAGCCACCTCGATGGCGGGCAGCGCATGGGCCAGGGCCACGGCTTCCTCAAGCGCCAGTTCGGGCGAGCGGCGGGTGCGCGAATTGCCCAGATCGGGATGGATCACATAGGCGCGTGTCGGGCGCTCGCGGGTTTCCGTCGGTTCGCCCAATCAGTCCTCGCCCTCATAGAGGCTGATCGGCTGCCCCGGCATGATGGTCGAGATGGCGTGCTTGTAGACCAGTTGCGACTGCCCGTCGCGGCGCAGAAGCACGCAGAAATTGTCGAACCAGGTAATGACGCCCTGCAATTTCACACCATTGATAAGAAAAATCGTCACCGGAACCTTGCCCTTGCGGACATGGTTCAGAAAAGCGTCCTGGAGGTTCTGTTTGTCGCCGGCCATTCGATGCACCTTGTTCTTATCGCTGGTTTTCAAGACTTAGGCGAGCGGGCGGCGGCTTGCAAGCATGTGATCCCGCCTAGCGCCGCCAATATTCGGGCGAAACCAGCGCCAGGATCGCCAGCGTCTCGACCCGGCCGACGACCATGGCGCCGGCCAGCACCGCCTTGGTCAGCGCCGGCAGCCCGGCCCAGCCCGCCCATGGCGCCCCCGCCATGCCGGCCGAGCCCTGGAAGGTCGGGGTCAGCGGAATCGCCCCGGCCAGCGGGCCGGTATTGGTCAGCGCCGCGATGGACAGGATGGTGGCCGAATCGAACTCGATCCGCTGCAGCGAGATCAGCATCACCGTCACCGCGATCGAACTGGCGAACAGCATGAAGAAGATGAAGGCCAGATAGGCCCCCTCGCGCCGCAGCCGCCGCGCCATCAGCCCGCCGCCGCCGACCGAGGCGGGATGCACGATCCGCTCCAGCTCGCGCTCGGAATGGCGGGCCAGCGCATAGACCCGGAGCAGCTTGACGCCGCCCGCGGTGGTGGCGACGCCGCCGCCCATCATCGCCAGCCCGGCCAGCATCAGGCCGGGGGAACTCAGCCCCGACCAGTTGCGCGCGCCCTGCCATTCGACCGAGTTCCAGCCGGTCGTGGTCAGATAGCTCAGCCCGTTGAAGATCCCGCCCCAGGCGGCCGAGGCGGCGCTGTCGAGCGTGTCCAGCACCCCCTTGGCCCCGGTCGGGGAAACGCCGATGGCCCCGGCGAAATGCCGCGCGAACAGCAGGGCCGAGACCAGCAGCACCACGCCCGCGGCCATGCGCAGCTCGGGATCCTCGATCCAGCTCTCGCTGGCCTTCAACTCGCCCCCGCCGGGCCAGAAGCGGCGCGACAGCGCCGGGATCAGGAACAGGAAGATCACCACCTCGCCGGCCATGCCGCTGCCCTGCCCGGCGGGGCCGGCGACGGGGCTGATGCCGCTGGTCGACAGCGTGCCCATGGCGCGGGTCAGCGCCACCAGCCCGGTCTCGCCCAGCATCAGAAGCAGCGTCCACATCAGCAGCGTCAGCCCGGCATAGACCGGCAGCACCACCCTGCCCGCCCGCATCACCCGATGCACCGGGTCGGCCAGTTCGGTCTGGAAGGCGGGATGCGACCGCTGGCCCAGGATCGAGGGCTCGGCCGAACGCGGCAGCCGCTCGAACCTTTCGCTGCGGCCATAGGGCGAGGACATGATCTCGAAGCCCCCCACCCGCAGCGGCGCCAGCAGCGCGATGGCCGCGACCAGCATGAACAGCCCGCCCAGCCAGCCGACGATGGCGCGCCACAGGTGCAGCGGCGCCGGCAGCAGGTCGGCCGAGTAGAGCGAGGCGCCGGTGGTGGTCAGGCAGGAGATCATCTCCCACCAGGCATTGAAGAAGCCGGTGTCGGGCAGGGCCATGGCAAAGGGCACGGCCAGCATGGCGGGCAGCAGGACCATGGTGCCCAGCATGGTCAGAAGCACGCTGCGCGCCCGCGGCCCTTCGGGCCGGTCGGCGGTGGCCAGGCCCAGGATCGCGGCCAGGATCACGAAGATCCCCGCCGCACCCAGGAAGATCGAGCCGGTCTTGTGCTCGTCCAGCGCATGGGCGTAGAGCCCCGGCAGCACCATGGCCAGCGCGCCGATCCCCCCCAGGATCACGATCAGCGGCAGGCGCAGCAGCAGTCTCATCCCGGCACTCAGAAGAAGTCGATCGAGACCTGAAGCAGGCGCTCGACCTCGGGGATGTCGGAGACGAGGGCAAAGATCACCACGATGTCGCCCTCCTCGATGCGCAGGTCGCCCGTGGGCTTGACCACGCGGTCGCCCTTGCGCACCGCGCCCATCAGCGCGCCTTCGGGAAAGTCGATGTCGCGCACGGCCCGCCCGGCGATGGGCGAGGTCGAAAGCACCTGCGCCTCGATCACCTCGGCCTCGGCATCGCCGATGGAATAGATGTCGCGCACCCGCCCGTGCCGGATATGGCGCAGGATGGTCGAGACGGTGCTGGCACGCGGGTTGATGAAGGCGTCGATGTCCAGGGGCTCCATCAGCGACATCAGCGTGGGGTCGTTGACCAGCGAGATCGCGAGCTTCGCCCCTGCCTGCTTGGCGCGCACCGCGGCCAGGATATTGGTCTTGTCGTCGTCGGTGATGGCCAGGACCGCATCGGCGCGCGGCACGGCCGCCTCCTCCAGCAATTCGGCCGACAGTCCGTCGCCGTTCAGCACGATGGTGCGGTTCAGCGCATCGGCGGCATCCTCGGCACGCGCGCGGCTGCGCTCGATCAGCTTGACGCGGATGCGCTCGGGGCGCGCCTCGAGCGATTGGGCGACGGCAAGGCCCACGTTGCCCGCGCCGATGATGACCACGCTTTCCTGCTTGGCCATGGGCTTGCCGAAGATCTCGAGCGTGCGCGGCACGTCCTCGGCCAGGGTGAAGACATAGACCTGGTCGCCCTCGAAAAGCTGGTCGCCCGGCTCGGGCGCGAACAGCTTGCCGCCGCGCCGCACCCCCGCCACGATGGCGCTGAGGCTGATGAACATGTCGTTGAGCTGGCGCAGGGGCGTGTTCAGCACCGGGCTGTCGGGCTCGAGCGAGATCCCCAGCAGATGCAGCCGCCCCTCGAGGAAGGTCTCGGCATCGAAGGTCGAGGGCGCCGAAAGCCGCTGCATCGCCGCCCGCGCCACCTCGCGCTCGGGGCTGATGACGACGTCGATGGGCAGGTGGTCGGTGCGGTAGAGATCGGAATAGATCGCGTCCAGATAGGCCGAGCTGCGCAGCCGCGCGATCTTGCGCGGCACCTGGAAGACGGAATGGGCGACCTGGCAGGTGACCATGTTGACCTCGTCCGAATGGGTCGCGGCGATGATCAGGTCTGCGTCCCGCGCCCCCGCCCGGTCCAGCACGTCGGGGTGGCTGGCAAAGCCGGTCACGCCCTGCACGTCCAGCGCATCGGTGGCGCGCCGGATCAGCTCGGCATTGGTGTCGATGATGGTGACATCGTTGCGCTCGCCCGCAAGATGGCGTGCGATGTGCCAGCCGACCTGCCCCGCCCCGCAGATGATGATCTTCATTCCGGCCCCGGTTCATGCCCTTCGTGAGGCGCGATCCTAGCGCGCGGCGCGGGCGACGGATACAGGGAAAGCGTCAGGACCACCCGTGCGCCTTTGATGCGTGCTGGACGGTCGCATGGGTATTTGCAGAACGAAGAAGTCGTTAAGGGTTTTTCAATCTTTTGCGCCTAGGGTCAGGATGCATTGATTTCTGTTGCTCTGCGTGATTCACGCCTCCGAAAACGGAGCGGTGACATGAGCGATCTCTTCTGGCTGACCGACGCG
>JAANMV010000342.1_pt1 | contig 57870 bp, 40 predicted proteins | sample 7279661 | NCBI WGS metagenome assembly JAANMV01 (sample SAMN14094540, study PRJNA606508) | bioreactor metagenome | isolation source: A lab-scale SPAN reactor treating ammonium-rich wastewater day 121 | place: Ireland: Galway | collected 2017-05-16 | reverse complement strand
CTCCTTGCAAGGAGGGGAAAGGCTGGTCCCGGTCGAGAACTGGTGGCTGAGTAGTAACTCGTCTGGCGATATTCCGCGGCTACCTCCAAGTCAATTCCCCGTCAACTTGCCGCTGGCTTCCCGCGGGCGGTTCGGCGATAATCCGGACGAGAGGCAATCTGGGTGGGAGGGGCGGCGTCACCGGCCCTCCCGGCAAGGAGTGGAAGCCATGAAACGACGCGGATTCACGCCGCGTGAACGGCCAGCGTTCACGCTGATCGAGTTGTTGGTGGTGATCGCCATCATCGCCATTCTGGCGGCGATCCTCTTCCCGGTCTTCGCCAAGGCGCGGGAGAAGGCGCGGCAGTCGAGCTGTCAAAGCAACCTGAAGCAGCTCGCGCTGGCGACGCTGCAGTACGTTCAGGACTACGACGAGCGGCTGCCGGTGCGCTGGAACGGGCGGTTGGGCCAGACCGGCTTCAACCTGACGGACATGATCTACCCGTACGTCAAGAACCGGCAGCAGTTCACTTGCCCGAGTTGGAGCACGGACGTCACCTACTTCAATGGCGCCATGAAGCTCAGCTACACCTGGCCGGGCGGCTCGCCGGTGCACCTGTCCGGGGTGGCGGCGGGTTCGACCTGTAGCTGCGGCAAGCGGGTGCCCAGCAGCAACGCCTACCCGTTCGACGGCTACACGGCCTATGCCCTGAGCGTGTTCAACTACCCGTCCAACACGATCATCATCTGTGAGTTGAAGGTCGGCCAGGGCGGCACCGACTGGGACGGCACCACCAGCCTGTACGACCGGCTCTGGGACCGCGAGCGGACGGTCACCAACAACCCGCACAACGACGGCAACAACTACGCCTTCCTGGACGGCCACGTGAAGTGGATGCAGCGCTCGCAGCCCGGCATGTGGTCGGTCGGCGGCGAGGACGACTGAGCACTGCGGCTGGCCTGACCTGCACGGCGCCGGCAGCGACCGCCGGCGCCGTGTCCTTGCCGGCCAGTCGCCCGTTCAGTTTCGGTTCAAGTTGGCCACTGAACACTCCGTGTGATCCGGCGTACTGACCGCCAGGGAGACCCGACACCGGCGTGACGTTGACGGCGGTCGGGCTGGAGGTCAGACCATGCGGAAGCGTGCCTTCACGCTGATCGAGTTGCTCGTGGTGATCGCCATCATCGCGATCCTGGCGGCGATCCTGTTCCCGGTGTTCGCCAAGGCGCGGGAGAAGGCGCGGCAGTCGAGCTGTCAGAGCAACCAGAAGCAGCTCGCCCTGGCGACGCTGCAATACGTTCAGGACTACGACGAACGGCTGCCGATGCGCTGGCAGGCGGTGCTGGGTCAATGGGGCTACAACTGCGTGGACATGGTGTACCCGTACGTGAAGAACGTGCAGCAGTTCACCTGTCCCAGTTGGAGCGTCGACCGGACCACCGGCAACGGCGCGATGAAGCTCAGCTACACCTGGCCCGGCGGTTCGCCGGTGCACCAGGTTGGCGTCGCGGCCGGCTCGGCTTGCGCCTGCGGTCGAACCGTGCCGAGCAACAACGCCTATCCGTTCGACGGCTACACCGCCTATGCGCTGGGTGTGTTCGACTACCCGGCCAACACCATCATCATCTGCGAGCTGAAGCTGGGTGAGGGCGGCACCGACCACGACAGCGTCTCGGGCGGCTCGTACGACTACTACTGGTCGCGCGAAACAACCGTGACCAACAACCCGCACAACGACGGCAACAACTACGCCTTCCTGGACGGCCACGTGAAGTGGCTGCAGCGGTCGGAGCCCGGCATGTGGTCGGTCGGCGGCCAAGACGACTGACGTTCAACGATTGACCTGTCTGCCACGGCGCCGGCGGTCTCCGCCGGCGCCGCGCTTTGGGCAGGAGCCCGACCGCCGCCCGCGAACCGCGCCGCATCGGAGACAGCGGTTGAGCGAGGTGGACATCCTGATCCGCGGCGGGCGGGTGATCGACGGGACCGGCAGCCCCTGGTTCCACGCCGACGTGGCGGTCAAGGACGGCCGGATCGCGGCCATGGGCCGGTTGCGCGACGTCAAGGCGCACCGGGTGATCGACGCCGAAGGGCTGTTCGTCGCGCCGGGGTTCATCGACCTCCACACCCATAGCGACCTCCGGCTGCTGGAGAACCCGCGGCACGAGCCCAAGGTCATGCAGGGCATCACCACCGAGGTGATCGGTCAGGACGGGCTGAGCTACGCCCCGGTGACCGACGAGGCGCTGGAGTACTTCATCGAGATCTGCTCGCCGATCAACGGCAAGCCCGACCTCGACTACTCCTGGCGCTCGGTGGCCGAGTTCCTCGCTCGGTTCGACCGGCAGGTTGCGGTCAACGTCGCCTTTCTGCTGCCCCACGGGCCGATCCGGGTCTCCGCCATGGGGACCGAGAATCGAAAGGCCACCCCCGCCGAGCTGGCGCGCATGGGCGAGCTGGTGGACCAGGGCATGCGCGACGGCGCGGTGGGGTTCTCCACCGGGCTGACCTACGCCCCCTGCGTTTACGGCGACACCGCCGAGCTGATCGCCTTGTGCGCCGCCTCGGCCAGATGGGACAGCGTGTTCATGCCGCACCTGCGGAGCTACGGCACCGGCGTGGTCGAAGCCACCGAGGAGGCGCTGACCATCGCCCGGGAGAGCGGCATCGCGCTGCACTACACCCACCACCAGGTGGTCTTCCCTTGCAACGAGCACAAGCACGAGTACTACACCGAGGTGCTGGAGCGTGGCCGGGCCGAGGGTCTCGACGTGACCTGCGACTCGTACCCCTACGCCGCCGGCTCGACCTCGTTCATCGGCATGTTCCCCGGCTGGGCCCAGGGTCAGGGCCGCGCCGCCGTGGTCCGGCTGCTGCAGGAGCCGGAAGCCAACGAGCGGATGCGCCGAGACGTCGAGGTGACCGGCTGCGACGGCACCCACGGGGTGCCCATGGACTGGACCCGGGTGCAGGTCAGCGGGGTCAAGCACCCGGCCTGGCGCGAGGTGCTGGGCATCCGGGTCAACGTGCAGGCCGAACGGCGCCAGCAGACGCCCTGGGAGTATGTCACGCAGTTGCTGGTCGAGAACGAGGGCGAGGTCAATCTGGTCAGCTTCTTCGGTCACGAGCACGCGATCCAGCACATCATGCGCCACCCGACCCACATGGTCGGGAGCGACGGGATCCTGGTCGGCGACAGCCCGCACCCGCGGGTCTACGCCACTTTTCCGCGCTACCTGGCCCGCTACGTGCGCGAGTTGGGGGTCTTGAGTTGGGAGGAGTGCGTGCGGCAGATGACCGGGGCCAGCGCGGCGCGGATCGGGCTGGTCGACCGCGGCGTGATCAAGGTCGGGTTGTGGGCCGATCTGACGCTGTTCGACCCCGACCAGGTCCAGGACACGGCCACCTTCGAGCAGCCGAAGCAATTCCCCGCCGGGATCCCCTACGTGTTGGTCAACGGCCAGGTGCTCAAAGACGATGGCGAGCACACCGGGGTGACGGCGGGACGGGCGCTGAAGCGGAATCGGCCGACCGAGGCGTAGCCGCTCAGTGGACCAGGAAGCCGCGCTCGCGGCCGGGCAGGGGCCGCCAGCGGAGCAACGGGAGGGTGGCGACGTCGACGTGCGCGCCTGGCGGGATCTGGATGGGGTAGCCGCTGCGCAAATTGCCGCGGCGGATGACCAGCGTGACGGGTCCGGTGGGAACATTCTCGACCGTGAACCGCCCGTCGCCGTCGGTTTGGGCCAGGCAGGCGCGACAGCCGTAGACCTCGATCTGGGCGCCCTTCGACGGCCGGTCCTCGAACATCACCTGGCCGGAAATGACCCCGTTGCCGCGGCGGCCTTCGTAGCCCAGCACCAGCACCGTGACGACGATCGCCGCGACCACCCCCAGGGCCACGATCACCCAGGCCTGGGCCTGACTGACCGGCCGTTGCCCGTGCGTTTGCAACAAGGATGCCGCACCCTTCGCCTTCACGTCCGCGCTCCCATCACCGCACGCCTGCCTTGAAGAAGTAAGTGTACGAAGCCGTGACCTGGCCGGTGCTCTGATCCTCGACCTCCAGGTTCATCACCAACGGCGCCCGGTAGTGCGGGTCGAACCACACGGTGGCCTCGAACCAGCCGTTGTCGTCGACCGCGGCGATGGGCTGCGGGAGCCAGGTTTCGCTATACAGCCAGGGCCGCACCGCCAGCTTGCGTCCGGCCGGATCGAGTCGGCCGACCACCCGGCGCGAGAGCGACGATTCGGCCAGCCATTCGGCCAGGACAGGATCCTCCCAGTCGATGATCATCCCGTTCGGGATGGGTGGGAAGACCAGCGCCAGGTGGTGCAGCTCGTTGTCCCGGGTGGCCAGCATCTGGACGTCGGTGCGGGCCGGCATCTGCCATAGCAGGATGGCCAGGATGACCGCGAGGACGGCGATGGCCAGGTCGAACGTGTCCGGCCGCTTGCGCAGTCCGGGTCGGCCGAGGCCGAGATCTTGACGAGGGGTCATGGTCGGCGACCTCATCCTTTGTTCCCAGGGTTGTTGGTGCCCTGGTTGGGCGAGTTGCCGGTGCCGCCGCCCTGGCCCGGGTTGGTGCCGTCACCGAGGCCGGACTTGTTCTGGCTGGTGCCTCCCTGCCCTGCCTTCTTCTTGGCCTCCTGCTCGGCCTTCTTCTTGGCGGCCTGCTCGGCCTTCTTCTTGGCGGCCTCTTCCTGAGCCTTCTTCTTGGCCTCCTGCTCGGCCTTCTTCTTGGCCTCCTGCTCGGCCTTCTTCTTGGCGGCCTCCTCGGCCTTCTTCTTGGCGGCCTCTTCCTGAGCCTTCTTCTTGGCCTCCTGCTCGGCCTGCTTCTTCTCCTTGTCGGTCATCGCGGGCGTCCCGCCGGCGTCGCCACCGCCCTGATCGGCGCCGGGGTCACCGCCGCCCTGGCCGCCAGCGCCCTGCTCGCCGCCCTGGCCGCCAGCGCCCTGCTCGCCGCCCTGGTCGCCAGCGCCTTGCTCGCCGCCCTGCCCGCCGCCCTGGTCGCCAGCGCCCTGCTCGCCGCCCTGGTCGCCGGTGTAGACGCTACCGTCACCCTCGGGCCACTCCGGCGGATCGTCAGCGTATTCGGCCGGGCCGTCGGGCGGTGACTGCTCCAGCGCCCCTTGCGGCGCGCCGTCGCCCTGGCCGGCCGGCTCGCCGGCTCCACCCACGCCGCCTTCGGCGCCTGCTTGCTGGGCTCCGTCGTCGGCCTCGTTGGCGGTGGCCATCGCTTCGGCCACGGTGGCGTGCGTGTCACGAACCTTGCGGCCGACGACGCTGGCCGCCGCCCAGACTACTGCCGCCAAGAGGCTCAGCAGGATGGCGTACTCGATCACCGTCTGGCCCGCCGTCCTCTGCTTGGAGCCGAACACTGGTAGACTGCCTGTTCTCATCATAAGCTCACTGTGCGGCGGCCGGACCAGTAACTTCCTCCGGGACGCCCTCGACCACTTCCGCCCGGCCCGCGGATTCCGGCGGCCCGGTCTGGTAATTGCGACATACCACACTTGTTGCGGTTCTGTGGCGCGGGATGTTGTCGCTCAGGTTACCTGGACGGAGAGTCGGGCCGGCGGAGGCTCAGCGGAGGCGGTACACCGCCCGCGATCCGGCCGGCGGCGCCTCGTCCGGCGGCACCAGGTCCTCGTCGAGCCGGTAGACGGGCAGATCGCCCAGGTCCCATTCGGCCCAGCGCGGCACCTTGATCGGGAACCCGGCGGTGACCGTCGCCGCCGACACGGTCAAGGTCACGCAACCGACCGGGACCTTGGGCAGCCGGAACACCCCGGTCGCGTCGGTCCGCGCGGACTCGCGCCAGGCGTTCACCCCGACCTCGGCGCCGACCAGCGGCTCGGTGCCCAACATCAGCCGGCCGCTGACCCGGCAGGTGGCGTGGCTCTCCTGCCATTCCAAGACGAAGGTGACCAACAGCGCGACGAGTCCGACCACCGCCAGGGTCAGGAACAGCGGCCGGTCGTCGACCGACCGTTTCCGGCGGCGCGACACGGCGGCGAGCGTGGCGCGTCGGTTCATGGCGCCGTCCCGGCCGGGGCGCCCAGATAGAAGTCGCGACCGCCGTGGATCTGACCGGAGGCGGCATCCTGCAATTCCAGGCGCAGCACCATCGGTTTGTCGTACAGCGAGGCGAAGTGGAGCCGGGCCTCGAACCGGCCGATGCGGTCGACGCGGGCCAGCGGCTGAGGCACCCAGCAGTCGGTGCGCAGCCACGGCCGAAGGTACAGGTTGGTGCCGTCCGAGGACCAAGCCACGTGGCCGCGGATGGTGTGCCTGAGCGGGTCCTGAGCCAGCCAGACCTGAATGGCCGGGTCGTCGAAGGGGGTGATCCGGTCGGGCTCCACCGCGGGCTCGCGCAGCTCGATCACCACCGGTTCCAGGACCGGGGGCGGCTCATCGGTGTGGCTGCGCCGCGCCAGCGCGAGGACGGCCGCGAGCGCCACCAGCGGCCAGAGCAGGCCGAGGCTCCGGGCCAGCCGGCCGGCCCCGTCAGGCGACTTGCGACTCCGCTCGGTCGACACCGCGGCGCTGGCTCCCACGCGCCGGTATTATAGCGGCCACTCGGGCGGATCGTCGCGTCGTTCGGTCCGGTCCGGCGTGTTCGCGGCGCGCGACCCTTCGAGGACCGGCACCGACGGTTGCGCCACCCCGGCCGCGGTGGCGGTGCGGGCGGCCACCGTGAAGTTGCGCGCCGCGGGCATCAGGGCAATCACCATCAGCCACACCAGCAGGGCGATCTCGTAGGGCGGCTGAGCAACATGCGCGGCCTGTAAAGCTGACATCGTCGTCTCCAAGCCAAGTACCGAGCCCAACCCACCCGGGCGGGCCACTTCTCTACTCAGGCCATCGTCGTCCGGCGGCCCGGCGACGTGGCCCAAACGGGCCGTCTTGCCGGCGCCGCCGAAGGAGCCGCGCCGTCGATTGCCAAGAGCGCCGGCGAGGCCGCTTGATGAGCCACCAACCGAATCTCCTGGTGATCCTGGCCGATCAGCTCCAGCGTCAGGCACTGGGCTGCTACGGCGGGCCGGACACGCCGCACCTGGACCGGCTGGCCGAGCGCTCGGTGGTCTTCGACCGCGCCTACTGCGCCACGCCGTTGTGCGTCCCGACCCGGCCCTCCATCCAGACCGGGCTCTACCCGCATCGGCACGGGTCGCGGAGCTTTGGGGCCGACCACCAGGTCCTCCGGCCCGGCCAGCCGTTGCTGGTCGACCACCTGGCGGCGGCCGGGTACACCGTCGGGTACGACGGCATCTGGCACGTCAACCGGGCCGAGTCCGACCGGCCGCGGCAGGAGCAGACCTTCGCCATCCTCCGCGAGGGCACGTTTCCGTACCAGCCGTTCCGTGACCTGTTCGTCCGGCAGGGCGGCCGTGACGGGGCGCAGCGGGCGCCGGTCCGCACCCGGACCGACCACGGCTGGCACGACTGGACCTTCAGCCTGCCGCTGCCGGCGACCTGGACCGGTCCGCCCGCGGAGCACCCGGACCGGGCCCGGGCCGAGCGGGTGGCGACCGACCTGCGGGCCGCGGACGGGCCATTCGCCTGGTTCTGCTCGTTCGCCGCCCCGCATCCGCCGCTACTGGTCCCCGCCGAATATTGCGGCCGGCGCGACCCGGCGCGCTTCGCGCCACCGGTCAGCCTGGGCCAGGACCCGGCGACGCTGCCGGAGCAGGTCCGCGAGGCGCCGGGCGCACAGGCCACGCGCGGCTGGACCTGGGCCGAGTGGGCGTGGTGTGTGGCCGCCTACCACGATTACGTGGCCTTCCTCGACGACAACGTCGGGCTGCTCCTGGCGGCCCTCGACCAGGCCGGCCTGGCCGACTCGACCGTGGTCCTGTTCCTGGCCGATCACGGCGAGTGTCTCGGCGCGCACAACCTTTACCAGAAGGGCGTGGCCTACGAGGAGTCGAGCGGCATCCCGCTGCTGCTCGAGGCGCCCGGCCTCGGCGCGGGCCGGCGCGGCGAGCCGGTCAGTCAGGTCGACCTGGCCCCGACGCTGCTGGAGCTGCTGGGCTTGCCGGCGCCGGACGAGGGTCACGGCCGCAGCCTCTTGCAGCCCATTCGGCGCGAGGCGGTGGGGATCGAGTTCAACGGTTATCTCGACGGCGGCCCGGCCTGGCGGGCGCTGGCCTCCGAACGGTACAAGTACGTCTGGTACACGGAGGGCGAAGAGCAGTTGTTCGACCTGGCCGACGACCCGGCCGAGCAGCGCAACCTGGCCGCCGAGCCGGGCCGGGCGATGCTGCTGCGGGCGCTGCGTGGCGCGTTGCGCGAGTGGCAGGCCGAAACCGCCGACGACCTGCCCGGCCCGGAGATCGGCTGATGACTCCGGCGCCGGGGCGGGCGGTGCTCCAGGTCGGCGACGGCTGGCGGCGGTACGACCGGCCGGCCGGAGCGGTGGTGGCCCGGACCACGGCCGAGGTCCGGCCCGCGTTGGCCGAGGTCGAGGCCGCCGTGGCCGCCGGCCGGCACGCGGTCGGACTGCTCGCCTACGAGGCGGCGCCGGCCTTCGACCCCGCTTTCGTCACCCACCCGCCGGGCGACTTCCCCCTGGTCTGGTTCGGGCTCTACGACTCCTACGAAACCATCGACGAGCCGGCGGACGAGGGCGACGCCGCGCCCGATTCGACGCCCTGGCAGCCCTGCCTGGAACGCGCCGCCTACGAGTCCGCCATCGCCCGGATCAAGGACTACATCGCCTCGGGCGACACCTACCAGGTCAACTACACCATCCGCCTCCACCACCCGCTGAGCGAGGACCCGTGGCGGCTGACCCAGCGTTTGTGGCGGTCGCAGCGCGCCCGGTACGGGGCCTACCTCGACCTGGGCGACCACGTCGTCGGGTCGGCCTCGCCGGAGCTGTTCTTCAGGCTGGACGGCGAGTTGGTCACCGGCCGGCCGATGAAGGGCACCGCGCCGCGTGGCCGCTGGCCGGCCGAGGATCGGGCGCAGGCCGCGGCGCTGGTGGCCTCGGCCAAGGACCGGGCCGAGAATCTGATGATCGTCGATATGATCCGCAACGATCTCGGGCGACTCGCCGAGATCGGGTCGGTGCGGGTGCCGAACCTGTTCGCCGTCGAGCGCTACGACCAGGTCTGGCAGATGACCAGCACGGTCACCGCGCGGTGCCATCTGCCGGCGACCGGCATCCTTGCCGGCCTGTTCCCCTGCGCCTCGATCACCGGCGCGCCCAAGGTCCGGACCATGGAGATCATCGGCGAGCTGGAGCCCGAGCCGCGCGGGGTCTACACCGGGGCCATCGGCGTGCTCTCGCCGGGCCGGCAGGCGCAGTTCAACGTCGCCATTCGCACGGTGCAGATCGACCGCGCCGCCGGCCGGGCCACCTTCGGCGTGGGCGGCGGCATCGTCTGGGATTCCACCGCCGCCGCCGAGTACGAGGAATGTCGCACCAAGTCCCTGGTGCTGACCCGGCCCACCCCGGAGTTCAAGCTGCTCGAAACGCTGCTCTGGTCGCCCGACGGCGGCTACTTCCTGGGGGACCGACATCTCACCCGGATGGCCCAATCAGCGGCGTACTTCGGCTTCCCGCTGGACGTCACGGCCTTGGTGGCGGCGCTCCGGCCCGACTGGTCGGACCCGCGCCGGGTGCGGGTGACCTGCGACCGGCGCGGCCGGATCGAGGTCGAGTCGCGGCCGGCTGACCCGCCGCCCGAGCGGCCCTGGCGGGTGGCCCTGGCGGCTGAGCCGGTGGATTCTGGCGACCGGTTCCTGTACCACAAGACCACCTGGCGCGGCGTCTACGAGCGGGCTCGAGCGAGCCGGCCCGGCTGCGACGAGGTGCTCCTGTACAACGAGCGTGGCGAGCTGACCGAGGGCACCATCGCGAATCTGGTGATCCGCATCGATGGGCAGCCGCTGACACCGCCGGTGGCCTGCGGCCTGCTGCCCGGCACGTACCGCCAGGAGTTGCTGGACTCCGGCGCTATCACCGAGCGGGTGCTGCGGCCCGAGGACCTGGCCGAAGCCGAAGCCGTCTACCTGATCAACTCCGTCCGGCGCTGGGTCGAGGTCGAGCTGATCGCGCCGGCCTGACCGCACAGCGGAGGTCGGTGGCGGTCCGGCCGCGAAGGACTCACCCGGGAGCAACAGCCATGTGGGCCCTAATGCTGGGCGGTGCGATGATCCTGGCGCTTCCGGTCGAGTCGGGTTTTGAGCAGGGGGACGACGGCTGGACGCTGCAGCTCAACCGCGGCGCGCTGGCGACCATGGCGGTGGACGACAGTACCGCGGCCACCGGCCAGAAGTCGCTGAAGGTGACCATCGAGCGACTGTGCGCGCCCGACGACCGCGCGGCCACGACCAACGTGCATCTGCGCCACGGGCCGCACCACCTGGAGGCCGGGAAGTACTACCAGCTCCGCTTCTGGGCCAAGGCCCCCGAGCCGCAGCGTAGCGTGGTGGTCCGGATGCTGCTCGCGGACCAGTCCGGCTACGTGGACGGCAGCCTGACCAAGTTCACGGTGGGCACCACCTGGCAGTCCTACCGGCATCGGTGCCAGGCCCCGGAGGGTGTCGAGGCCATCGTGCAGATTCAGTGCGGCGCCCAGGACAGCCCGGTGTGGTTCGACAACATCGTCTTCGGCGCGGTGTCCGAGCCGTGCCCGCTGCGGCCGGCCGACCGGCTGTGGGCCGACGACGTGCTCTTCCCCCTACCGGTCTGGAAGGCCGACGGCCAGGACCGCTGGGTGGACCACGAGCTGCCGTCGGACTTCACCCTGGACACGCAGATCGAGTCGGCCGGCGGGCCGGTCACGCTGCTCTTCCGCCGCGCCGACGGCCCGCCGGTGACCGCCACGCTGGGACCCGACGCCTGCGCGCTACGCGCGGGTGACGAGGTCCTGGCCAAAGGCCCCGGCGTCGACCAGCCGGCGGCGGACGAGGCGCTACCCATCGCCGTCACGCGGTACCGCCGGCGGCTGGTGGTCGAAGCCAACGGCGGGCCCGCCGTGGAGGCCGACGTGCCGGGGACCATCACCAACGCCGGCACCCGCGACGTCGATCCCACCGCCGTGTGGACCTTCGAAGCCCGGCTGCTGTTGCCGCCGGACCACGTCGAAGGCGGCCACGAGGCGACCGCCTACCAGGACCCGACCACCGGCGTCACCGTGCGCCGCCTGACCCGCTCGCCCCGTCACGACAAGCATTCGTACTACGACGTCTCGCCCTGGAGTCCGGACGGCAAGCGGCTGGTCTTCACCTCGGCCGAGCCGGGGGCCAGGGCCTCCGAGATCTGGATCATGAACGCCGACGGGTCGGGGCGCAAGCGGGTGGCCACCAACGGCACCTTCAGCATGCACACCGGCGCCTTCCCGCAGTGGGGCGCGGACAACCACACGGTGTACTACACCGGCCGGCCGGACGAAGGGCCCACCGGGGCCATCGCGGTCAACGTGGACAACGGCGAGACCCGGATCATGGGCCCCAGCTCCCGGATGATCAGCCCCGACGGCAAGCGGTCGCTGTACGGGCAGAAGGGCGACGGCAAGTACCCCGACCTGGCCATCGTGAACACCGACGGCACCGGCGGCAAGGTCATCGCCAGGCTGAACGACGTGATCGCCCTGTCGCCGGAGCAGGAGGCGGCCAAGGCCAATCCGCCCAACTTGACCAACTACAAGTGGGCCCCGGACGGCAAGACCATCCTGTTCGGCCTGGTCAACACCAGCCGGCCCGGCCCGCCGCTGAAGGAGCTGTACACGGTCAAGCCGGACGGCAGCAATCTGCGGTATCTGTGCCCCTACAACCACCACCACATCTGGGTGCCGGACAGCCGCCGGGTGCTGTTCAACGGCAAGGAGGCGATGATGATCATCAACGCCGACGGCACCGGTCTGCGGCCCATCGCCCCGCTCAGCTCGGGCCACCCCAGCTTCAGCCCCGACAGCCGGTTCATCGTCACCGACGTCTACGGCGGGGCGTGGGGCCCGTGCCTGGTGTTGATCAACGCCGCCACCGGCGAGGTGCGCAAGCTGGTCAACGTGCCCAGCGCCCTGGGCTATACGCACGAGGAGGGGACCCACTACCATCCCGTCTGGAGCCGGGACGGCCAGCAGATTCTATACGACTCGGACCAGACCGGGACGTGCCAGCTCTACGTCCTGGATCTGCCGAAGTGGGACGACCTGCCGGCCGGTCAGCCGGACGAGACGAAGACCTGGCAGCTCCAGCTCAACCGCGGCGCCCAGGCCCTGTTCCGGCCCGACACCAGCACCGCCGCGTCGGGCCAGCGGTCGATGCGGGTGCTCATCCAGCGCCTCTGCTCGCCCGCCGACCAGGCCTTCCCGACCAACATCCACCTGTTCTACATCACCACCTTCAAGCCCGGCCACAAGTACCGCTTTTCGGCGGCGTTGCGGGCACGGGAGGAGAAGCGGCCGGTGACGCTGCAGTTGCGCACCGTGGGCGGCAGCTCGCAGACCTTCGAGGTCGGCCCGAAGTGGCAGGTCTACACCACCGAATTCGACGGGCCGGACCAGGAGTTGGAGGAGCGCCTGCAAGTCCTCTTCGCCACCGGCCGCGCGCCGGTCTGGGTGGACGACCTGAAGCTGGAAGAAGACGGCAAGGTGATCCTGTCCGAGGGGTTCGAGGAGAAGGACCGATGAAAGCCTTGGTCTGGGTCTTGCTGGCCGCTGTGGCTCAGGCGAGACCGGTCAGCTACATCATCGACTACACCGAGCCGCTGAACGCCGACACGGCCTATCCGCAGCGGTACGCCGCGTACCCGCCCGACGTGCTCCACCTCGGCGTCGGCGCCGCGCCGCTGCCCAGCTACTGGTTCGGCAAGACCGGCGAGCCCGCCCCCTCGCCGGAGCAGGTCGCCGCGCACCTCGAGGTGCTCAGGAAACAGCTCGCGGCGCTGCACCAGGTGGGCATCACCACGGTCATGCCGTACCTCTGCGCCATCACCATCGGCGGCGATCCCGAACCGCCACTGGGCTGGTTCGCCTTCTTCCGCGACTGGGACCGGTACGCCGCTTTCGGGCTCGGGCCGAAACCGACCGGCTCGCCGCTGGACTGGCTCCAGCGCCAGCCCGACGGTCAGCCCAGGTTCTTCTACCGGCACGACCACCCACCCTACGCGCCGGTCCACCGCTGGGCCATCTCGGCCGCCAATCCGGGTTGGCGGCAGTTCCAGTCGGCGGTGGCCGCCAACATGGCCGCCGTCGGCTACGACGGCACCTTCGTCGACAACCCGTCGAACGACGATTTCGGTCCGGACTCACAGCGCGAGTTCGCGGAGTGGGTCGCCGCGGCCGTGCCGGCCGACGTCCGCCAGGCGGCCTGGCCGGACGGGCAGGTGGCCTTGTCCAACACCAAGGACGCCCTGGCGGCGACCATCACCCGGCGCTATTTCGCGGTCAGCATGACCCGGCTGCTGGAGACCATCCGACAGGGCGGCGCCAAAGGCGGCCAGCGGGACTTCCAGGTCAATCCCAACGCCGCCGGCTGGGCTTCCGGCCAGTACCGCCGTGGCTGGGACCTGCGCTGCATGAGCCCGGCCATCGCCATGGCCATGGACGAGGGGGCGGTCTGGCCTGGGGTCGAGCGGCAAGTCACCGCCGGGCCGGTGGTCCGGCAGAAGGTGCGCGACAACCTGTTCAGCTACCTCCGCGGCGCGATGCGCGGCCGCGACCCGGTCAACTGCCTGGCGCAGTCGACGCAGATGGTCAGCGACGACCAGTTGCACGTGGCCACCGCCGCCGCCGCCGCGTTCGGCGGGTTGTGGGATCACCGCTATCGCGACGACCCGGCGGTCGACGGCTGGGAGCGGTTCGTCGGCTTCGCCAGGCGTCACCGGGAGCTGTTCGACGACCTGGAGTTGACGTCCGAGGTGGGCCTGGCGTACTCGACGCCGGACATGACCGCCGACTTCCGCGAGCACTTTGACGCGTGCAGCGAGGTGGCCCACCTGCTGCTGCGCGAGCAGATCCCGGTTCGGCTGGTCGAGCTGACCGACGCCGACGCGGCCGAGCTGCGCGGGTACCGGCTGCTCATCCTGCCCCGCGTGCGCTGCCTCGACGACGGCGCCGTGGCCAGACTGCGCGCCTGGCTCACCGCGGGCGGGGCCCTGCTGACCGTCGGCCCGGCCGCCACCCACGACGAGTGGGGTCGCGAGCGGACTCGGGCCGCCGACCTGCCCGGCGCCGTGGCGCTTGACTGGCCGACGGACGAAGCCGGCTGGCAGGCGCTGCGGCAGGCGGTCGCCGGCAAGCTGCCCTCGGGCGGCTCCGTGGTAGCCGAGTCCGTGCCGGGGCTGAGGCTGGCGGCCTGGCGGACCGCCGACGGCCGGCGCGAGGTGCTCCATCTGCTCAACTACAGGGTGGACGCCACCGTGGGGGTCGAGCCGCGGCCGACCGCCGCGCTGCCTGGCTTCACACTCCAGCTCCACGGCCGGCGCCCCGGGGCGGCCCGGCTGCTCTCACCCGGCGCCGAGCCGGTGGCGCTGAAGGTGTCCGGCGACCGGGTCACGGTGCCCCCGGTGCCGCTCTACGCGGTGGTCGAGCTGAGCGGAGTCGAGGCCGGGCCGCCACCGGCGCCGGTGGCGGTGGCCGGGCTGAGGCCGGATGTGCCGGAGCTGGTCGCCAGCGGGGCCGCTCCGCCGCGCCCGGCCGCTCCGTGGCGCGGCCGGCCCAAGCTGGAGGGCGGCCCGACCCGCTGGCGATTCGCGCAGATGGCGCTGATCCAGTCGTCCGGCGGGCCGCTGGAGGTGACGGTCGAGTCGGTCAACGAAGGGTACGGCGGGCAGTGCCGGGCCAAGCTGCTCTCGCCGGAGTGCCGGACCATCGCCGACGCTACCGCGGACATCGGCCGGACGATCGTCCTGCGCGCCGAGTCCAGCCGGCCCGGCGACACGTTCCTGGTGCTGGCCGATCCGGGCCGGAACTCGGTCGAGCTCGAGGCTGACGCGCCGCTGACGGTGTTGGGCAAGAACCACGTCTTCGACGTGACCACGCGCGTGCGGCGGCTCTACTTCCTGGTGCCGGCGGGCGTCAAGCAGTTCAGGCTGACCGCCTCGGCCAACTCGCCGAACGAGACCGCCACGGTGGTGGTCCTCCGCCCGGACGGCACCGAGGCCGCCCGGGTGGCCGGGGAGCTGGATACCGACGAGACGATGACCATCCCGGTGCCGCCCGAGGCGGCGGGCAAGCTCTGGAGCCTGGGGATCAGCAAGGGCCCGACCGGGGCCCTGTCCGATGTCAAGCTGACCTTCGACCCGCAGATCCCCACCTACCTGGCCGACGACCCGTCGCGGCTGTTGCTGCCGGATTGAGGGGCGGCGGGGTCGGCGGACGGGGGCCAGGGACGCAAGGGACGTAAGCGACGCAAAGGACCGGTGCGTACCAGGCCGTTGGTCAGCAGCCGCAGGCCGTAGGCCGCTCGGAACAGGGCGATCAGCAGCACGTAGATCGCCGGGTTCATCACCGGTCGGTAGTGCTTCTGGTAGTACCGGAGCAACGCGTCGCGGCTCTCGCGGAGCATCGCCGGGCGGACCTGCCGCGTGCTGCCGCCGCCGTGGTGGAGGATGGCCGCAGCCGGCTGGTAGTCGATCCGCCAGCCGTCGCGGCGCACCCGCCAGCACAGGTCGACGTCGTTGAAGAAGATGCGGAAGTCGGGATCGAACAGCCCGACTCTCTGGAGCGTCCGCCTGCGGAGCATCAGGCAAGAGGCCATCGGCTGGTCGACGGCCCGGGCGGTCAGGTGATCAAAGCCGCGCAGCCGATACGAGCCCAACCAGCTCGGGAAGAGCCTGGCCAGCCCGCAGAACTCGGCGGCCAACGCGCCGGGCGTGGGGAACCCGCGGCAGCTCGCCTGGGTGGCGCCGTCGGGCTGGACCAGTCGGGCCGCCACCGCACCGCAGAAGGGCTCCGCGTCGAGGTGCGCCGCCAGCGTGTCGAACGGGTGCGGGTCCAGCGCGGGCGCGATCTCGGTGTCGGGGTTGAGCAGCAGCAGGTACCGGCCGGAGGCCGCCCGCAGGAGCTGGTTGTTGCCCTCGGCATAGCCCAGGTTGTCGGCGTTGGCGAACAGCCGGACCGTCGGGAACTCGGCCGCGACCATGGCCGCGCTGCCGTCGTGGCTGGCGTTGTCCGCCACCAGCACCTCGTGCGACCGCGCCGGCGGGCAGGCGTCCAGCGACGCCAGGCAAGCGCGCAGCAGCTCCCTGGTGTTCCAGTTGACGATGCAGATCGAGATGTCCACCGGCTATCCCCCGTCACCGGAAGGTGCCGCGGGCGGCACGGAGCATTTCACGCCCGGAGCCAAGCGATGCGTGTTACCAAGGTGGACGTCTGGAAGGTGGTGGTGCCGAACCGCCCCAACGTGGTCAACAGCGCGTGCTACCCGGACCCGGTGCTGGACACCTTCGACCAGGTGCCCAAGCACATCGTCCGGATCCACACCAAGTCCGGCTACACCGGCATCGGCGAGAGCAGCCGCGGGGTCACCACGGCGGCCGTCGACGAGTGTGCCAAGGCGTTGATGGACCAGGACCTCAATCGCCTGCCGCTGATGGAACTGCCGCTGCCGCGCAACGGGGCGTGGGACACGTTCGAGCAGTGCATCTTCGACGCCTTGGGCAAGGCCCGCGAGGTGCCGGCCTACGTGCTGCTGGGCGGCCGCTACCACGACGTGGTGCCGGTCGATTTCTGGATGGGCCTGTGCACCCCCGAGGACAGCGCCGAGCGGACCTGGCTGGCCGTGTCCGAGGGGTTCCACGGGGTCAAGTTCAAGTGCAAGCTCGAGCAGCACCCGGCCGAGCGGGTCAAGGCGATCAAGGAGGTGGCGCCACACTGGACCATCACCTTGGATCCCAACGAGCGCTTCTACCGGCCGTCCGGTGCGTTCGAGTTGGCCCGGCAGCTCAGCGGGTACGAGGGCATCCTGTTCGAGAGTCCGGTGCCGCAGCGCCGGCTGGACTGGTACCAGCGCATGCGCGACGCGATCGGCGTGCCCATCGCGCTGCACCTGGCGACCATCCGCGACCTCATCCCGGCCCTGGAGATGGGCTGCGCCGACGTCTACAACCTGAACGGATCGATGACCGAGTTCGTCGCCTCGACCCGCGCCGCCCACGCCGCCGGGTGTCCGGTCTGGCACGGCTCGGGCAACGACATCGGCATCCGCGGCGCCAGCTTCGTGCAGGCCTGCGCCGCCACCCCGGCCGAGCTGTGGCCGTCGGACATTCTCGGCCAGTACCTGCGTGAGGACGATCTGCTTGAGGAGGCGCTGCCCTTCGTCGACGGCAACATCCCGGTGACCGACAGGCCCGGGTTGGGAGTCGAGCTGGACGTGGCGGCGGTCGAGAAGTACCAAGTGCCCTGAGCATGGTCGCGCCCGACCGGCGAGAGACCGAGGCCTGGCTGCGGCTGGCGTTCGGCGCGCGGCTGCCGGCCGGCGTGGCGGTGGCCACCGCCCGGCGTTGGGCCGGCACCTGCCGGTCCATGGCCGAGCTGTTCGAGGCCGACGAGTCCGAGCTGCGAGTGCTCGAGCTGACACCGCGGCGGCTGGCCGCCGTGCGCCATGCCGCGCCCATCGATCAGACGCTGATCGCCCCGGTGCTGGCCGCCGGGATCGGGCTGCTGCCCTGCACCGCGCGCGACTACCCGCCGTTGCTCGACCGCGCCGCCGGGTATGCGCCGCCGCCGCTGCTCACCTGGCGCGGCGACCTGCAGTTGCTGCACCGCCCGGCGGCGGCCATCGTCGGCAGCCGGGACGCCTGCGAAGAGTCGCTGGTCTACGCCCGGAAGCTGGCCGGCTGGCTGGCCAGGGCGCACGTCAACGTGGTCAGCGGCGACGCGCGCGGGGTGGACCGGGCGGCCCACGCCGGCGCGGCCGAACGCGGCGGACCGACCACCGGAGTGCTGCCGATGGGGCTTCTCACCCACGAGGGCAATCCCCACCTGAACCTGGTGCTCTCGCCGTTCGAGCCCTGGGCGCCGATGTTGCCCCGCCGGGCGCTGGCCCGGAACGGGCTGATCAGCGCCCTGTCGATCTGTCTGGTGGTGATCGAGGCCCGCGCCGTGGGCGGCACCTGGAACGCCGCCAACCAAGCCTTGCGGCACGGCCGGACGGTGCTTGTCCGGCCGTGCGCCGAGGCGGGCAACAAGCTCCTCCTGGAGCGCGGCGGCCGGCCGCTGCCGAGCCAGCCGCTGGCGGCGGCCGAGGTGGTCATGCGCCACCTGGAGCAGGCCCCGTCCCCGCCGCCGGAGGACCCGCGGCTGCCGGGGCTGTAGGATTGGGGTCAGGTCTTGCAATCGCACAAATGTGCGATTGCAAGACCTGACCCCAGCGGTTCATGCCGCCGGGTTGGCCGCTGCCCAGAGGGCGATCACCTCTTCCGCCGCCAGCGCCCGGGCGTGGAGGCGGACGTCGGCGATGGTGCCGTGGAAGATGTCCTGGGTGCCGCGCCCGATCCGCAGCGGCTGGCCGTTCTTTAGATCCAGGACCGTCTGGCCGTCGTGCGCCGCGCGGAGCTCGCCGTCCAGGTGGAGCTCGATCCGCCGGCCGCGCCGGATCGCCGCGACGTGGTGCCAGCCGGCGTCCAGGGTCCAGCCGTCGCCGGCCACCTGGCCGCAGGACAGGGCGTGGACCGTGCCCGAGGGCAGCGTGCCGACGTACAGCCGGCCGTCGTACACCGCCATGCTCCAGGCCCGGCGGTAGACCACGTCCGGCGTGTGATCGACCGCGCCGACCCAGGTCCACTGTTCGTCGCCGTCGTAGCGGTAGACGTCGGCCGCCGGGAGGGTGCCGCCGTAGAGCTTGCCGTTGTACACGGCCAGCGCCATGACTTCCTTCTCTTCGGGGTGGAGCCGGCCGGTGGAGTGCCAGCCGATGCCGGTCGAGCGGCACACCAGGCCGCTGGGCCAGGTCCCGCAGTACAACTCGCCGTCGTACACCGCGAAGCCGTACATCTGCGTCTCGCCGCCGATCAGCCCGCAGCCGGTCCAGGCGTCGGCGGTGTCGTCGTAGCGGTAGACCGAGTCGGCCTCCGGCAGCGCCACCGACTCGATGGTCCCGTCGGCAGCCACCCGGCGGCGGCCCTTGTTGGAGGCGGCGTAGAGGTGGCCGCGCCACTGGGCCAGGGCGATGAACCGCGGCTCCGGATCCGCGCACGGCGCCCAGTCGCGACCGCCTTCGTAGCGGTACAGCCCGCCCAGGTAGTACGGCACGTGGTACAGCCGGCCGCGGTAAACGCCCAGGATGGCCATGTCGTCGCCGGGCGGCGGACTGCCGCAATCGGTCCACGATCCGTCCGCCTCGAGCCGCCAGATGCGCGAGGTCGAGTCGACATTGCCCGCTTCCCCGATGGCCGAGCCACGCGAGTCGTAGCAACCGGACGAGGCGTAAAGATGCCCATCGCAGACCGCCATCGAGGGCACGCAGTTGGCCGTCGCCGGCAGCTTCAGATCCTCCCAGACCTCCTCGCCGCAGTACCGCCAGACGTGGCCGACCTGCCCCTCGCCGTGCTCGAAAGTGGCGGCGTAGAGCCGACTCTGGTGGACCGTCAGGGCGAACACCATGACCGCCCGGCCGGGCCGGCCGCACTTCTTCCAGACGGGGTCGGTCCCCGCGTCCAGCGAGAACTGCAGGTGGCGGTAGTTGGCCTGGCCCGTGGTCACGCCCAGGTTGTCGGCCACGCCCAGATCGAACCCGATCCGCCGCGCCGGGTCCCACTGGCTGACCAGGTTGCCGAGCACGTCCGGCACGTCGGGATCGCAGCGGAACCAGGCAGTGATCGAGAAGTCATCCCGACCCACCTCGACGGCGCCGGCGGGCACTTCCAGCCAGGCGCCCTGACCGTCGAAGGCGGCACCCTCTGCGGTGAACCGCACCTCTCCGGCGGCATGCCGCCCGTGACCGGACACGTCCCGGCCGTCGTCGGTCAGCGGCCAGTGGCCGAGCACACTGTCGTGCGGCGTGTCGGTAGCCATGTCCCTAGTGCTCCCGCGGAGGCCGTCTAGCGCTCCGGACCCATTATGAGCTTCGCTGGCGCTGTCTGTACTCATTCAGGCTGGAACAAGCCACGAGCCGGTCCAGGGTCTGAGTGGTGAAGACCTTGCCGCGAGTAGCCAGCAGCAGCTTGCGCATATCCTCGCGGCGCACGGCGAATCCCCGGCCGCCGATGCAGGCGACCACCTCAAACCCCGACTTGCCACGGGCCTCCCACTGTCGACTCAGGGCGGCCAGGTGCTGAATGCGTGTCACCTTGTCTCGGGCGGTGCCGTCGTCCTGCGTGATCTTGGCCTCGATCACAACCCGGGCGTTGAACGGATCCGGTACCGTGAAGTCCGGAGCTTGGTCGAAGTCGCCGATCCGCTCTGCCCGCTTCGTCTTCTGGAAGCCAATCCCGGCTGCGACGAGGATATCCTCGATCGCGGATTCCAGCCGATCCCCGATCTTCTCGCTGACCGAATCACGAAGCGTTGCAAACGGCCGGCCCAGGAACCGCTCGTACAACAGCATCGCGTAAGGGACGCCGGTGACCGCCATCGCCCTACCGTCGGCAATACCGTGGCAGGTGTCGGCCTTATGAAGGCGATGAATGCTGTCATCGCCCACATCTGGCGCCGGCTGCGCAAGAAGGTCGCAGGCACATTGGATGAGCGCCGAGACGCGATCCCGCTGGAGCTCCGTCGGCAGCATGGTCTGCATGGGCTGTGACCGGATCCGTCTGTCGAGTTGACGCACAGCACTTTGCGTTACTGGCACACCGGTGCGCTCGGTCGCCAGCCAAGCCCACTCGGGCGGACTCAAGCCCAGGATGCAGCGGATCACCGTTAGGGCCATCGGGCACTCGAAGACAATGGGGAGAAGCCTTTCAGGGGTGAAGTCGCGGAACGTGTTCGTCTCGCGCTTGAGCGCCTCGTACCCCTGTTCGAATATCGGGTACTCAATGAAGTCGGAGCCTTTCGGCACCGTCAGGAACTCGGATTCGAGGGTCGCGAAGACCGCGTCAACGAACCGATCCGGGTTCTCCTGGACCTCCGCGAACTCGGCCTCGAACGGGAACCGACTTGCCTCGCCCATGTGCCCTGACTACCTTGCCGGCGCCTTGACTGCTGAGCGCAGGCGCCTGAGAACTGCTTCGGCTGACCCAAACCGTCGCCACCACTTCAGTACGAGGCTGATGCGCTCGTCCGTCGCCAGGTCCCGTGTCCAGCCATCGGCTAGTGCGGCGATCGCGAGCCGGGCCAGGTGGCCGTGAACGACGCAACGGATGTCGCCTGCCGTCGGCTTGACCGAGCCATCCCGGAGCGAATCCAGATCCTGCTCTACTCGGCCGACCACCGCGGAGATGTCCTCCGCGGTGCTGGCGTGGGCTTCCTGCCGGCAGACAAACACGGTATCGATGATCGACGAGCCGGTGCCGTTGATGTGGATCGAGGCGCCCATTTCCGCCGGGCAAGGTAGGGACGCCGTGCATGCGAGCCCGGAATCGAGGATTGCCACCACCAGTGGCGCGTAGGCGTCCAGCTCGTTGTGGTGGTAGGTGAAGACGAACGGCGCGCCGGGCTTCAGCGCTATAGCCATCCGGCCGAACACGGCGGACAGGCCGTCGGTGAACATCCCCAGGCAGCGGCCAAGCCGGCGGTTGCCGGTCAACTCCTGTTCGTGTCGCGTCGACGAACGGTCAAAGCCCTCATGGTCCGGCCCGACGAGTCGTCGCAGCCAGACGAAGCAGAAGTCCATCAACTCGGCGTACTGAACATTGTCGAAGTAGGGCGGGTCCGTGAACACCCCATCTAGCGAGTTCGCCGGGATGGACGCGGTTGTCGCGTCGGCGCAGTGCAGCGAGAACGACCTCACCGGCCGCTCGAACAGGCCGTCCGACACGTCGCCGATGTACTCGTCTTCGAGGTACACCAGTCGCTGCCGTGAGCCGTTGCGCACGATCTCGAACGGCTTCTCACAATACGCCTTCGCGGCCTCGTATTTCGTGGCGATGTTGAACCAACCGCCGCTCCCCACCGGCCCGCCATCGGCTCCGCGCTGTATCCCGAGCAGATTCGACTCGCACTGCACCAAGCCCACCGGATACCCATGCACGGAGAAGATGTCGAGGGACTTCAAAGCCGTCGTGTCGTAGCGGCACAGCATGTTCTGGTACCGGAGCAGGTCGGAAAGGTTGGTGCTCAAGGCGGCCCGAAGCCGCTCGTCGCGCTCGGCCGCGATCAGCCGGCAACTCACCTCAAGTCCGAGGAGCTGCCGCGAGTTGAACATCTCCCGGTAGCGGCGGTAGCCCCAGCGGTGCAGACGATCCGTCTCCGCCCCAGACGGTATCTCGTCTTCAGGGACGAACTCCCGTGCCATCGTCCGCCACCGTTCAGCGGCACGGCTGAACCGGTCCAGGTCGGCAGCGTCCGGGGCCTTGAAGAAGCGACCGGTGTGGTCCGGGTGGCAGTTGGCGCAGAAGTACTCAACCGCAAACAGCCGATGCTCTGGCGGGCCGGGCTCCCCGCGCCCATAGCGGCTCCGGCAGCCACAGTGCGAGCAAGCGCAGGTTCCGTTTCGGGCCGGGCCCTTGACCGCGAGGGCTGCGCCGCAGGCGCCACAGCGGCCCGGCCCATCGAGGGAGTCGGTCTCGTTCAGCTCTCCGCACTGGCGACAGACCAACACGTGTCGCGGGTGACGACCTTGGTGCGCCAGAACATATCCTGGGAAGAGGGCGACTTCGCGCCCGCACTGCGCGCAGGGCTTGGTCTTCACCCACAAGAAGTACTTGACCGGGACGTCGGCCCCACACTCGCGACAACGGGTTTGATGGAGATCCCCGACTTCCCCCGCCAAGCCCTGCCGTAGCCGGTCGACGGCCTCGCGGTACCGGTCCAGGTTGAGTCGCTCAAGCTGTTCGCGGACGATCCAGTACGAAACTGGGTTGATGTCGTACCCGATCACGTTGCAGCCGACCCGGTTGGCCTCAATCAAGGGCGTCCCGCCACCCATAAAAGGATCGGCGATGGACAAGCCGGAGAGGTCGTTGGAGCGGTAGAACGATTCCCGCAGCGGACGATCAACGAACTCGGCGAGCAGCAGGCCGCGGAACAGCGTTCCCGGCCTCCGAGCGAACCACTTGTGGATGGCGATGATTGGACGATACGTCTGCTGGATCTGCTTCTCGCGCTGAGCCAGTTCAGCAATGAACGGTATGTCGAAGTCTCGCTCAATCATCCGGAGGCTTTCGGCGGCACGCGGTCGGGCTGCAATAGGTCGCTAGACAAGGTGGTTGTCCGTTCATGCGCTTCCCCCTCTATGATGACGCCACCGGCGCTCAAGTTCCCGTGGCGCCGGCCTCGCCCAACGGCAAACTGGCCAGCGCTTCGTCCAGCTCGGCGGCGGCCATGAGGCGGTCGACCGCGTCGGCCAAACGCGAGCGCTCCTCGGCCAGGTCGGCCGCGTCGGTGATGGGCGTGCCGGCCTCGAAGGCCGTCTCCGCCCGGCGCACCGCCACCAGCGCCTCCAAGTCGCGCCGGTAGGCCAGGAAGTCGGCCAGCAGATGCTCGCGCTCGCGGACCTGGTCGTCGAGCAGCTTCACCGCCCGGCGGTAGGGCTCGGCGCGCTCGCGGAAACTGGAGCGCTCCAGCTTCTCCCTGGCGGCCCGCACCACCGCCGTCCTGGCGTCGCGGTCGCGGACCTGGCGGACCAGTTGCCGGATGCGCTTGTCGCACTCGGTCAGGTGCTCGCCCAGGACCGCATCGCCGGCACCGATTCGTCTCCAGCGGCGGTCGCGCTCGGCCTCCCACCGCCGCCGCGCGAGCGACTTGCGCCACGGACCGTAGCCGCAGATGGGGATCAGCGCCGCGGCGACCACCGCGGCCGCGACCAGGAGCCGGTCGTGCGGCGTCGCCGCCGCCCACCACAGCGCGCCGGCGATCAGCGCCGGGAAGGCCACCACCGTGGCCAGGCAGCCGCCCAACTTGAACAGGCCGACCACCCCGCGCGAGACGGCGCGGGCGATCATCCGCAGGCCCAGCGGATCGCTGAACCGTTGCGGCGCGCCGTCGATGGTCAGGCGGCTGGCACAGGAGGGGCAGACGCGGGCCGGTTCGCGGCAGGTTTCGACGGCGGTGCGGTCCAGTTCCGCCAGGAGTGTCGGCCAGGCCTCGACCGTCGTGGCGCAGTACGGGCAGTTGACCCGTTGCGGCAGGCTGCCGTCCAGGGCCAACAGCTCGCGCGCCAGCTCCTCCCTCATCTGCCCGGCCACTCCCACACCGGCGGTGAGTTCACACCGGCGGCACCGATCCCCTGCCGTGAGACTCGCCGGTCACGGGCGCGGCTCGAGGGCGCGGGTGAGATCGTCGGCGCCGGTGGGCCGGGCGAAGCGCACCCAGTCGTAATCGGCCAGCAGGTCCGGGTTGTTGGTCCAGCCGTTGCACATCAGCCCGACCTGTAGCGTGGCCGGCAAGTCCGGCCGCCGGAAGACCCGCAGCCGGCGCCAGGAATCCTCGCCGCGCAGGCGCCGCAGCAGGTGAAAATCCGCGCCGAGCCGGACCATCCGCACCTCGCCCTCGGCCGGACCCTCTTCCAGGAAGAGCTGCGAGTTCGAGTTGGCGGTGGTCTTGACCTCGGTGCCCAGGAAGGACTGCTGCCGCCCGACGTTGACCACCACCCAGTTCTGCCGCCCCGGCTGCGAAGCGGGATCGCGCGCGATCAGCCCGGCCGAGTTGAACGCCGCCGAGGGCGCCTGATCCGGTTCTCGCCGGGAGCGCGCCGTGGCGTACACGGTGGCGATGTAGTCGCCGGTGATGGACTTGTAGAGCATCGGCCCCATCCCGTCCCGGTACCAGGCGCCGGGTCGCGGGACGATGCTCAGCCGCCCTTCTCGCGTGGTGCCCACGTCCAGTTTCGAGTACGGCGCGGCCAGCCCCAGCGAGCGGTGCAGGTCCGTCCAGCCCGAGAGAGTCTCGGCGCTCCCGAACTCGTCGGACAGCGCCTCCAGATCGTCGGCCGCGAGGACCGGTAGACACAGCGCGAGCATCATCAGCCAGCGGATCATCAGCCACCTCACCTCGGGCCGCGCCCGGAATTCCAGACCCCAGTATGGGTTGATCGGCACGCCAACGCGGGGTTGGGCTCGCGGCCCTGCCCAAACCGCGGCGGGTGTGGCATCCTTGGGGGAGAGGCGGGCCGACGACATGAGTGTGGGCAAGGTCTATCTGGTCGGGGCCGGGGCCGGCGACCCGGGTTTGCTGACGCTGCGCGGGCGCGAGGCGCTGGAGCGCTGCCAGGTGGTGCTGTACGACCGGCTGGCCAATCCGCGCCTGCTGGACTTCGCGCCGCCGACCGCCGAGCGCGTGTTCGTCGGCAAGCAGCCGGGGCGGGTGGCGTACACCCAGGAAGAGATCAACCAGCTCCTGGTCGATCACGCCCTGGCCGGGCGGACGGTCTGTCGGTTGAAGGCCGGCGACCCGTTCGTCTTCGGCCGCGGCGGCGAGGAAGCGCTGGCCTGTGTCGAGGCCGGGGTGTCGTTCGAGGTGGTGCCCGGCGTGACCTCGGCCATCGCCGCGCCGGCCTACGCCGGGATCCCGGTCACCCACCGCAACGTGGCCACCTCGTTCGCGGTGATCACCGGGCACGAGAACCCGGACAAGCCGGAGACGCAGGTGGACTGGGCCAAGCTGGCCGGCGCCGCCGATACGCTGATCTTCCTCATGGGCGTGGGCAATCTGCCCGAGATCGTCCGCGAGTTGACCGCTCACGGGCGGCCGACCTCGACGCCCGTGGCCCTGGTCCGGTGGGGCACCTGGCCGCGACAGCAGACGGTGCAGGGCACCCTGGCCGACATCGTCGAGGTGGTCGCGCAGTCCGGATTGAAGCCGCCGGCGGTGACCATCGTCGGCGAGGTGGTGGCCTTGCGCCAGCAGCTTCACTGGTTCGAGGATCGGCCGCTGCTCGGGCGACGCGTGATCGTCACCCGCTCGCGGACTCAGGCCTCCGATTTGGCCGAGCGGCTGGCCGAGCTGGGTGCCGAGGTGATCGAGTTCCCGGTGATCGCCATCGAGCCGCTCGACGCGGACCAGGCGGTCCGCCGGGCCGTGGCCGACGGGCTGCCCTATGACTGGGTGGTGTTCACCAGCACCAACGCCGTCGAGCTGTTCTTCGCCGCGTTGGACCGGGCCGGGGCCGACGCCCGGTTGTTCGCCGGGCGGCGAGTCGGCGCGGTGGGTCGGGCCACCGCCGACTCGCTGCGCGCTCACGGGTTGCGGGCCGACTTCGTCCCGTCCAGCTTCAGCGCCGAGGACTTCGTGGCCGAGTTCCCCGACGCCGCCGCCGGCCGGGTGCTGTTCCCCTGCGCCGCCCGAGCCGCCGAGACGATTCCGGCCGAGCTGACCGCTCGCGGCGCGACGGTCGAGGTGCTGCCGCTCTACGAGACTGTTCTCGACCGCGGCGACGTGGAGGCCGTGCAAGAGCGGTTCGCCGCCCGGGAGATCGACGCGGTCACGTTCACCTCGTCCAGCACCGCGGAGAACTTCCGCGAGCTGCTGCCAGAGGTGCGCCTGGACGGAGTCTGCCTGGCCGCCATCGGGGCCAAGACGGCGGCGACCCTGGAGAGACTGTCGATGCCGGCCACTCATGTCGCGGCGGAAAGCACGATCGCCGGGCTGATCGACACGCTGACGGCGCATTTCGCGGGGAGTTGATGAGTGACCGAGGCGGTGTGCCCGCACCGCCTCGGTCCAACGGCCCGGCGCGCCGTTCCAAAGCGCCCACGCCTTGGCCGTTCACCTCACCAGACGGTTGCCCCACCGCTGGTGACAACCTGAGAAAGGCAGTGGGAAGCAATCCGTGCCGGCGACCCTTTCTCCGCTGGAGAAAGTGGCGCGAAGCGCCGATAGAGGCGCCCACGGTCGGCCCTGAACCGTTCCGGACCACCTCTTCCGGCGCTGCGCGCCACCTTCTCCAGAGGAGAATGGATTCGCGGGAGCAGGCCCGTTACGTTGCTTGACACCCGCCCACCCCCTCCCTATCATGCCGCCATGCCGACCAACCCCAGTCGTGAGCTGGAGACGGTCCCGAACCCCAAGCCGGAGCGGGACTACTTGATCCAGATCGAGATCCCCGAGTTCACCTGCGTCTGCCCGCGGACCGGTCAGCCGGACTTCGCCACCATCCGCCTGGAGTATGTCCCGGACCAGGTGATCGTTGAACTGAAATCGATCAAGCTGTACATCTGGAGCTACCGCGACGTGGGCACTTTCCACGAGGCGGTGGTCAACCAGATCCTGGACGATTTCGTGGCGGCGGCCGCGCCGCGCCGGATGAAAGTCAGCGGCGACTTCAACGTCCGCGGCGGGATCCACACGGTGGTCACGGCCGAATACGTCGCTGGTGAGTAGGGAAATGCCGAGGGCGGGAGTCGAACCCGCACGTCCGGTGAAGGACACTGGATCCTGAATCCAGCGCGTCTACCAAATTCCGCCACCTCGGCGAGGCGACGGCCGAATTGTAGCCGAGACGCCGCTTGGCGTCAATCCTGAGGGCGGCCCCGAGGCCGCCGTGGGCAGGTCTGGTGATGACCCGTGTGCGACGCCTCTGTCTGTGTCTGGCGGCCGGCGGCCTGCTGACCCCGCTCCGCGCGGCGGACTACCGCTGGGCGGCCGAGACGGCCGAGGGCACGACCTGGGCCGAGGCGGCCGGAGCGCTCCCCGCGGCCGTCTTGACCGGCCCCGTCACCACCGCCGACGGCCGGCGCGTGGTGCGCTTCGAGGACCGCCGGCCCACCCTCCTGGCCGGGCCCCTCGGCGACGGGTGGCCGCGGTTGACCGTTTCCACGGTGGTCCTGCTGGAAGCCACCGGCGGGTACCAGGGAGTCGTCTGTCGCGACCGCTTCGGCGGTGCCGCGGGCGACGTGTTCGGTCTCTTGCTCGACCCCGCCGGCAACTGGGCCGCGCGTTTGACCACCGCCACCGGCGCCGCCTCGGTGATCGCCGCGTCCACCGCCGGCTGGCACCACCTCGCCTTGACCTACGACGGCGCGCGGCTGCGGCTGTTCGTTGACGGCGTGGCGCGCGGCGAGAAGCCGCTCGGCGGCGCGTTGGCGGCCGCGCCCGACACCCCGCTGGCGGTGGGCGACTACTCCAACGGCGGCGGGCGGCTCCAGGGCGCCGTGTCGTGCGTCCGGGTGAGCGACCGGGCGCTGTCGCCGGAAGAGATCGCGGCGGAATGGTCGGACTGGCGGAGGAGCCACCCGCCGCCGAGCGCGTTCAGCTTCGCCGAGGCCAGCGACATCCACGTCACCGATACTCGCAGCGTGGAGATCGTCAACGACGCGGTGGACCAGATCAACGCCGATCCCCGCGTGGCCTTCAGCCTGTGGTTGGGCGACGTGACCCAAACCTCGACCGCGGACCAGATGGTCCTTGCCCGTCTGGCCCTGTCCAGGCTTCAGCGCCCACGCTACGTGCTTCGCGGCAATCACGATCAGACGGGCGGATTCTACCAGCGTGAGTTCGGCCCGTTGCGCCAGTCCTTCGAGTACGCCGGCTGGAAGTTCCTGCTGGCCGACAGCAACCCGGGCGACGAGACGCCGATGAGCGCCGAGGACTTGGCTTGGCTGCGCGCGGAGCTGGCCGCCACCGATCCGCGGACGCCGCTGGTGCTCTGCACCCACCACCCGCTCATGCCGCACACCAGGTCCTACCGCCTGGCCGGCGCGGACGAGGTACTGGCGCTGTTTCAGGGCTACAACCTGAAGGCGGCCCTGTCCGGCCATTACCACGGCAATCAGTCGGAAGTGATCGACGGGGTGTTGTTCACCACCACCGCCTGCCTGGCGACCACCCGCGAGAACTTCGACGGGACGAAGGCCAAGGGCTACCGTCTGTTCCACTGCCGCGACGGACAGATCACCACGGAGTTCGTGACGGTCTCGGACGGTGGGCAGCGGACGGACAAGTGAACGGGTCCCGCCGGCCGGCGGGACCCGAGGATCGGGGCGACTGGACTTGAACCAGCGACCTCTTGACCCCCAGTCAAGCGCGCTACCAAACTGCGCCACGCCCCGGCGGACGGCAGTATAGCACGGCCCCCCGCGACGGACAAGCCGCATAAACCAGGGACGCCACCCTATTTCTCAACTAGCTGATAAATAGGGTGGCGTCCCTAATTTATCGGCGTCAGCGACTCGATCGCTGCCGCCAGCGCCGCCCGGCGGGAGAGGACCGGGCGCGGGTCCTTGGTGAAGGTCACCGCGTCGGTGGTGATGTCGGGCGGCACGGCGAGCAACGCCTCCAGCTCTGACCGGCGGGCGGCCGGGAGGGACTGGCCGCGTTCGGCCAGCAGGCGCTTGAGCATGACCAGGTACTCGTAGTCCTCGATCCCGTCGCGGAGCATCTCGAACCGGATGCTGTCGACCGGCCCGGCGATCACCGGCTGGGCCGGGTGGCCGTCGGCGGCCGCTTCCGGGGGATAGACGAACCGGCCGTCGCCGTTGCCCCACGGCCGCCGGGTCCCGGCCGGCGTATCGTACCCGGCCACCCAGCCCATGGGATCTTCATACGGATTCTGTGGTTGGTCCTTGTCCGGATAGGCCGCGGGACTGGTCCAGTAGTTGGTGGCCCAGACCAGGATACCCTTGATGCTCCGCTGCCAGGTCTGCCACAGCCAGACGCGCAGCTCGGTCGCCGGGTGGTCGATGAACAGCGTGCAGTACGGCGCCTTGGGGCCGGTGCAGACGTACCACCAGAACTCCTCGCCGGCGGCCATCCGCGCCGCCGCCCGGTCGGCGTCGTAGCTCGAGGAGACCGGGCACCAGATGGTCGGCCCGCCGAACAGCCCCGGCTCGGGCTGCTCGGTGAGCATCCGCCGCAGGCCCGGCGCGTACTCCTTCAACTTGCGGAAACCGTTGCTGACGAACTCGTAGTCCTTCGGATCCGGCTCGTCGAACCAGTAGACGAAGGCCTCGTCCAGCCAGCCCTTCTGGCGCAGATGGCTCTCGACTTCCTTGAGATAGGCGGCCATGGCGGCGCGGTACTCGGGCGAGTCTTCGGCGTAGCCGAGCAGCGTCGGCTCGCTGCGGGCGTGGAAAGTTCCGCCGCCAAGCCCCTGGATGGGCAACCGGAACGAGTTGAACCGGTAGTGGTCGATGGCCCGGGCCATGGCCTGGTCCCAGCGCGACCAGTCGATGGTCGGGCGGAGCGCCTCGGGCGCGATCGGCTCGAAGTCGGCGCTGACCAGGGCCTTGCCGGTCCCGGCGTCGGTCAGCGTCAGGTCGTCGTACCAGAGGGTGCCGGTGGTCTTGCCCTCGTTCGAGTAGAGGCATGGCCACAGGGTCAGCCGCACTCCCTTGGCGCCGTCGGGGAAGCGGGTCACGGTCCGGTCGAACTCCTGCCACTCGCCGTTCCCCTCGACCCGCATGTCGTTGTTCCGGCCCGACATCCATTTCCCGTCGGCGTCGTAGTGGTTGAAGGTGACGATGAACGGGTGGCCGGCCGCTCCGGTCCGATACCACAGCCGCAGTCGCAGCCCGCCGGCGGGGATGGGGATGGTCTGGCCGTAGCCGGCGCCGCCGCCGCCGGTCTCGCTGCGGTCCTCGATCTTCAGGGCGCTCTGCCCGGCGTGTTTGACTTCCCGGTCGCGCACCCCGCCGCTCCAGGCGTCGTCCTTCGGCCACTGGACCGTGAACGGGTCGAGCTGGGCCGGGTCGTAGGGCGAGATGTGGTGGGCGCTGTAGTCGGCCAGGTAGAGGTCCCAGACCCGCCGCCGGTCGGCCTCGCCGGTCAAATTGTGGTAGCGGAAGATGGTCCCGGCCGAGAGGCCGAAGGCGGTGGTCAGGGTCATCCGGTCCGGGAGATCGAAGTTGCGGACCTTGACCACCAACGGCACGCTCGCCCGCCAGCCGTCGGCGGTCAGGGCGATGGTCCCGCGGTACTGGCCGGCGGGGATCCCGCGCGGCGGGGTGACCCGGACCCAGACCGGCTGGTTGCGGCCGGCCGGCAGGTCGAGCGGCGCGGTCAGCGGCGGCAGCGGGTCCGGCCAGGGCGCCGCCACGCCGGTCCGGTCGGTGGGCTGCTCGACGTTCACGTACCGGACCCGCAGCAGCTCGATCCGCTCGGCGGCGATGGCCGCGCCGCGCGGGCCGTTCAGCGACCCGGCGGTGAGAGTCAGCTTGCGCAACGGCTTGGCCGGCCGAATCACCAGTTGCGCCGCCTCGGCCTCGTTGCGGGCGGTGTCGATCTCGACCGCTTCCCCGGCGGCGGAAGGCACCGGCCGCACGTCGCTCACCTTCCACCCCGACTCGCAGGCCCACAGGCCGACCTCGTCGCTGGAGCCCGGCAGCCGTTGGCCGTAATCGGCGCGGTACAGGTCGGCCACGTAGAGCGGCATCCGGGCGAGGTACGGACTGTCGCCGCCGAGGGCCACGGTCAGCTCGTAGTCCCCGCTGCCGGGCAGTTCGTAGGGCAGGCTCAGGCGGTGCTCGCCCGGCGCTAGAACGACCTTCTCGGCCGCGCCGGCCGGGCCGCCCGGCGCGAGCGTCACCACCGGCCGCAGCGACCGCGGCCGGTCGCCGGTGTTGGCGACCAGAGCGGTGAGCTGGTTCCGCCCGCCCGGCAGGGCGTCGCCCAGGCTCTCGAACCGGACCCGCAGCCCCGGATCGGTGACCGGCACGGCAACGAAGCGGGTCTCGCCGGTCAACTCGACCGCCGGCCCGTCCAGAGTCGCCTCGTAGTGGTAGCCGTAGAGCTGGAACGAGCCGGGGTCGGAGTCGGTCCCCAGCTTGGCCTTGGCCCGGGCCTGGAGCTTGATCCAGACCTCGCGCGCCGGGAGCAAGTCGGCGGGGAGCTCGAGCCGTCTGGTGCCCAGCCCTTCCTGCGTGCCCAGTTCGCGCCAGGTCTGACCGTCGGCGGAGGCCGACACGGCGAGCAGCCCGCCGGCGTACCAGCCGACGTTGACGGTCACCGCCGCCGCGCTCTGGCGCCGGTCGCCGAGCTGGTGGCGGTAGATCAGGTCGGCCTCGGCGCCGAACACCCACCGGTTCGAGTTGAACCCGCACTGGTGGCTGTCGAGGGGCCGGCAGTAGCTGCCGGAGGTGGACAGCGGCGCGGTGAAGGCATAGGCGTGGCCGCGGACCGACTCGCCCTGACCGAGGACCAGGTCACCCGCCCGGACATGGACCGGCTCGGCGGCCACCAGCTCGACGTGGTCGAAGGCCACCGTGCCGGAGACGTGCCATTGCCCGAAGCGCAGCCAGCAAGAGTCCGGATTCACCGCGCGCGGGGTGACCAGCGTCTGGTTGTAGCGGGTCCAGGAGGCTGGCGGCACGCCGACATCGCGGTTGCTGAAGACCAGTCCGGTCACCGCGGTGCCGCCCGCGGCGCCTTGCGAGCGGGCGCGGTAACGCAGGTAGTAGAGCATGTTCGGGGCCAGTTGGAGGCCGGCGGTGCGCCAGTAGTTGGTGTCCTGCCCGGTGCCCGTGACGGCCACGGCGCGCCGGCCGTCGGCGCCCTCGGTCAGCCACTCTCCGGCGCCGCCGGAGAGAGTCCACCCGTCCGGCCGAGCGGCGCCGGACTCGAACGACGGATTGGCCACCGGCACCGTCTGCGCCCCCGCCGCGAGCGCCCAACAAGCACCGAGTCCGAATCGCCACAGGGTCTTCAAGTCCGCTCTCCAGGCCGACTCCAGCGGCCGCATAGCTCGAATTCACTATATTGTTACTCCGCCGCCGGCTCCTCCATGGTACGGACCAGTTGGTGGAGCCGTAGCGCCGGTGACGGCGGCCGGCGGCAAGCCATAGAGAAAAATAGCCATCTGGTACGGCACTTGCAGGTAGGGCTGGTAGGGCCGCAGACCAGAGAGGGACGATGCAAGCCTACCAAGTACAGCTTCAGGAACCGGCGTCGGTAGTCACCGGGAAGCCCGTCTACCGCAGTTACGACCAGGTGCGGCGAGCGGTGGACCTGACCGTGGCGACCGTCGGCCTGCTCTGCGGGCTGCCGGTGATGGCGCTGATCGCTCTGGCGGTGAAGCTGGACAGCCCCGGCCCGGTGTTCTACGGACAGGATCGCGTCGGCCGCAACCGCCGGCGCCTGCAACGCTCGATGCGGCTGTTCGGGAACGTCTTCCGGATCGACCTCCGCCGCACAGACGAGACGGGCAAGGTCTTCCGGATGTACAAGTTCCGGACCATGCGGCAGGACGCCGAAGCCAAGACCGGCCCGGTCTGGGCCACCGCCAACGACCCGCGGGTGACCCGTTTCGGGCGGTTCCTGCGGAAGACCCGGTTGGACGAGCTACCCCAGCTCTGGAACGTGTTCAGGGGCGAGATGACCTTGATCGGGCCGCGGCCGGAGCGGCCGGAGTTCGTCCGCCAGTTCTCGGTGGCCATCCCCGGGTACAGCGACCGGCATTGGGTCACGCCGGGCATCACCGGCCTGTCGCAGATCCGCCAGGGCTACGACCGCTGCCTCGACGACGTGCGCCGCAAGGTCGGGCATGATCTCGAATACATCCGCAACCGCAGCCCACGACTGGATCTCTACATCTTGTGGTGCACCGTCGCGGTGGTCTTCACCGGACGCGGTGCCCACTGAGCGTACTTCCTTGAGTTGTCGGACCCGAGCCGGCCGCGACCCGCGGCCGGCTCGCCTTGTTGGGGCGGCCCGGCAGACGCCGACGGGAACCGATCGACCTCGGCCACCGTCGTCACAGGTGGCCGGCACGGTCCTGCTCCGACAAGGGTTCCGGCGCCGGCCTCACAATTAGGGCGACGGACACGGTGATGAGTGACGGCATCGGATACGAAGAACGCGCGCCCGGCTCGTCGCTGACCGGGTACTTCGGCGCGACCCGCGGGGCCTGGTACGGGTTCCTGTTCGCGCTGCCCATTTTGGCGGCGTACGAGCTGCTGGAGTTCGTCTTCCAGCCGCGCTGGCTGAACGGCGCCGACGCCATGCTGCGGACGCTGCTGGCCGGGTTGGGACCGCACCAGCGGTCGACCGTGATGCTGGTCGTCTTGGCCGTCTGCGGCCTGCTGTGCTGGATTCTGGACGGCTCCCGGCTACGCCGCGAGGGGCGCGGACTGCACGGCCGGTACTTCGTCGGGATGCTCACCGAAAGTGTCGTCTACGCCCTGTTCCTGGGCCAGGTGGTAACCCGCATCATGCGCCTTCTGGCCGGCGACTGGTCGCTGCAGATGGCGCCCCAGGGCGGTGGCTTCCTGTTCAACGTGACCATGGCCATGGGCGCCGGGATCTACGAGGAGTTGGTCTTTCGGGTGCTCATCCTGGGCGGCCTGATGCTGGTCTTGGCCGAGCTGCTGAAGATTGAGAAGGTGCTGGCCTGGGTCCTGGCGGTGCTGCTCAGCTCGCTGCTGTTCTCGCTGTTCCACTACGTCGGCTTCGGCTCCGAGCCGTTCGGGCTGGAAAGCTTCATCTTCCGGTTCATCGCCGGCGCGGTGCTGGCCACCCTGTTCGCGTTGCGCGGATTCGGCATCGCGGTGTGGACGCATTCGCTGTACGATCTGTTGGTGATGTTCCAGCTTTGACGCCGGTCGGCGGGCGCGGCCGGCCCCGGACCAGGTGTCCATGGACAACATACGCCGGCTGCGGCAGAGGGTGCGCACCAGAGTCCGCGGCGAGGCCGGCGACCCGCGTTTGGCCCGCGGCTGGGACGAGCGGGTGGTCGCCCTGGCCACCGTCCTGGACACCGGCCAGCCGCACGAGATCGCCGTCGCGTTCTACCTGCTGGACGAGGAGAAGGCCGCCGAGGCGGGCGGCGACATCGCCGTTGCGCCGACCCGAGCGGCGGTCACCGACGAGGAGCTGGCGGCGGTCTTGGCCGCCCTGGCGCTGAGCGAAGCATCCGCCGAAGCGGTCCTCGACCAGGCGCTGGCGCTGCCCGACGAGCTGGGCGAACTGGCCCTGCGGCTGGCCCTCGGCCAGCTCGCGCGCCATGAGGGCGGGGCGCGGCGCGAGCAGGCTATGCGGCACGCTTACCAGCGGCTGGGACGGGTCTTCAGCCCGTACGGCCGGTGGCTGCTGACCCGCGAGCTGGCGCGGCACAGCGGCGATCGCGAGGAGGCGGCGAGGGCCGACGAGGCGTTCCGCCGCGCGGCGACGCTGCGCCTGAGCGCCACCGGGCCGGGCGATCTCCTGGTCGATGGCTACCCGGCCTTCGGCGAGCCGGGCACGGCCGTCAGGGTGGCGCATGGCCGGCACACGGTGGCGCTGACGACAGCGACTCAGACCACCTTCCAGGTGCTCGACCTGGCGCCGGGCGAGACGCGCCGCGTGCGGCTCGCCGCGCAGCGCCTGATTGCCGGGTTCGAGCCGCTGGGGGTCGAGCACGACACCCCGTCAGGCCTGCCGCTGCGGATCCGCTCGGAGATCGACGGCGCCGAGATGCTCTACGTCCCGCCCGGCACGTTCGAGATGGGCTTCGACTCGCGGCTCGACCGGCCGGAGCTGGCGAGCATTCCGGGACACACCCTGGCCTCGGCCACACCGGCGCGGGAGGTCGACCTCCACGACTTCTATATCGACGCCCGCCCGGCCGGCCACGGCGCCTTCCGGCGCTTCCTCCAGCGCGGCGGGTACGCGAATCGGGCCTATTGGTCGGAGGCCGGGTGGAAGGTGCACCACCCGGCCACGCAGGCGGACCGGCTGGCCTGGGAGAAGTGGGTCCACCGCGAGGGCCGGCGGCGGCCGCCCGACGAGCCCATCGTCCACGTCACCTGGTACGAGGCCGCCGCCGCCGCGCGCTGGGCGCACAAGCGGCTGCCAAGCGAGGCCGAGTGGGAGCGGGCCGTGCTTCACCTCGGCGCGCGGCGGCTGCGGCTGACCCAGGCCGAGTGGTGCGCCGACACTTTCACCGCCGGCTACGACCCCGGCCCGGTGGCTGATCCCTTCGCCGACGGCGACGAGCACGAGGCCAAGGTGCTGCGGGGGACGCTGCTCAGCTACCATCCCGACGCGGTCACGGCGCGGATCCGGGCCCAGTCCGATCCCGCCGAGCGGCTGTGGACGGTGGGCTACCGCACCGTCTGGGTGCCGTGACCGGCGGCGACAGGAGGCGGGGGACAAGGCGCGAAGGCACCGGGCAAAGGTGTTCGGGGAGGTTTGACATGAAGCTCCAGGTGGTCGGGTTGGCGGTACTGCTGGCGGGGCAGGCGCAAGCGATCGAGCTGTTGCCGGGCGGTTTCTTCGCCCCGGCCGAGGTGGGTTCCTGGCCGGAGCCGGAGACGCACAACTGGCTGCGGTTCGGGACCGACTACCTGCTCTTCGTCGACCGCCCCGGTGAGGTCGGCGTGACCCTGACCGGCCGGCAGGTGGGCAAGTTTGCCGACCTGCCGAGCCTCAAGGTGAGTGATCCCGCCGGTGCCGACGTGGCCGCGGTCAAGGCCGGGGCGGTGGGCGAGCCGGCGACGGCCAGGTTCACCGCCAAGGTGGCCGGCCCGTACCCGGTGACGGTGCAAAGCGCGCGCAATCCGTACGAGCTGACCGCCTCGGGCGCCCGGCTGCTGTTCCCGATCGGCGCCGGCGGGCAGGAGCTGCACGGCGTGACGCGCTCGGCGCCCGTCTACCTGTTCGTCCCGGCCGGCGCCAAGAGCTTCACCATCAGCTTGAGCGGGCAGGGCACCGGGGAGTCGGCTCGCGGCGAGCTGCTCGGGCCGGACGGCAAGGTCGTGGTCACCCTCGACACCACCGACAAGATGATCGATCAGCACACCGTCACCGTCCCGCCCGGCGCCGCTGGCCGGGTCTGGTCGTTGTCCCGGCTGACCAAGGCCGCGAAGGGTATCTTCGAGGATTTCGGCGTGGCCGTCTCGGGCGACATCGCGCCGTACGCAGCGGAGCGCGCGGCCGACCTGCTCTGTCCGGTCCTGCGGGCCGAGAGCCGGTTGGTCTCGCGGGCGGAGCGCGACCCCAACCCGGCGGTCGACGTGACCCTGTACGCCAATCTGGCCGACATCGCCGGAGCCGAGCTGAGCCTGACCGTGTTGCCCGCCCAGGGCCGGCGCGAGCCGCTCTATGAGGACGTCAAGACCCGCACCACCGCGCGCCGGCTGGCCCTCGGCCCGCCGCACCGGCTGGAACCCGGCCGCTATCGGTGGGAGCTGGCCTTGCGGCAGGGCGACCGGGAGGTGAAGCGGATCGAGGGCACCTGGTGGTACGTGCCGGCGCCGAAGAACCTCACCGCCGACGGCGGGTTGCTGGTCAACGGCCAACCGTTCTTCGCCCGCGGTTTGTACCATGTCGATCCCAAGGACTACGAGCTGGTCAAGGCAGCCGGGTTCAACTGCGTGCAGGCGCACGCCCGCGACGTGCCGGCGGCCGGGGCGGCCGGGCTGAAGGCCGGTGTCGCCCTGTACTGGGGCTCCCGGCCCGACTCGGAGCCGTGGCGCCAGAAGGTGGTCGAGCTGCTGGACCACGAGGCCGTCTTCGCCTGGTGGATCCAGGACGAGCCGGACGGGCAGCGGATGTCGACCGAGACCCTGGCCAGCGCCTACCTCTACCTCCGCACGACCGACCCGAACCGGCCGGCCTACACCTGCCTGTGCGTGCCGGACCGCTACCCGGAGTACGGCCCCCAAACCGACATCGTGTCCATCGACGTGTACCCGGTCGGGCGCGGCCCGCTGACGCAGATCTCCGACACCTTGGACCACGCCCGGGCGACCATCCCGAATCACGTGCGCTGGTTCATCGGCCAGGTTTGGTCCTGGCCCAAGGGCCGAGCCGTGGCCGCCGCCGAGCACCGCTGCATGACCTACCTGGCCCTGGCCCACGGCGCGCGGGGGCTGTTCTGGTACTCGTTCCGCGACCCGGACTGGTACCTGCCGGAGAGCAACCCGGGCGTCTGGGCCGCCTGCCGGACGGTCAACGACGAGCTGACCGTCCTCGAGCCGGCGCTGCTCACGCCGAATGTCGGGGCGAAGGTCTTCCGGCTGGCGGACGGCCAGGTCCACGCCTGCGCCAAGCGGGTCGGCGACGAGTTCACGGTGATCGCCGTCAATCCCAACGGGACGCCGGCGCTCGTTGGCCTGGCGCTGGCCGAGCTGGGAGTGGCGGCCAAGGCGAAACAGGCCGAGGTGTTGTTCGAGAACCGGACCGTGGCGGTCGCCGACGGCGTCCTCAACGACTCCTTCGAGGGGCTGGCCGCGCACGTCTACCGGCTGCGCTGAGAGCGGGCGAGGAGAACCGATGTCGAGAACCGTGGCGAGGTCCGGGTGGGTCCTGCTGCTGGCGCTGCCACTGCTCGCCCAGGAGCCGACTCTGCCCGACCAGCCCGGCGCGCGGCTGCCGCTGGCGCCGGACGACTGGCGGCTCGAATTGAAGGCCGAGCGCGAGTTCCGGTTCGTCGCGCCGGCCGGCCGGCGGGCGGTGCTGCACTTCCTGGCGCGGATCGACAACCCGACCACCGTCGGCTCGACCAACATGGTGCGGATCGAGGTCAACGGCGCCGTGCTCGGTTACCGCACCCCGCGCCGGCAGGTGCGGCTGCTGAACAAGCCGAACCGCTTCGCCTGGAGCGACCCGCCGACGCTGAGCTGGTTCCTCCGCTCCGGCGAGTGGCGGCTGGCCTACGCGCCGAACTTCGAGATTCTGGCCAAGCTGCCGTACTACGGCGCCGAAGCGTACCGCTTCGACCTGGACGTCAGCGATCTGGTCCAGCCGGGCGAGAACCGGCTGCGGCTGCTGCACACCGGCAACGAGGACATCGCCAAACACGCCGGGAGCGACCTGGCCGTGGTCTTCCGCGAGCTGTCGCTGGAGGTCCGCGAGGGGCCCTGCTTGCTGCCCGGCGAGCCGGCCGTCTACCCGCGCGACGCGCCGTTCACCGTCGGGGCGCCGCGGGCCACGCCGATCGCGCTGACCGCCCGCGCGGACCAGCCGTCGGCGCTGGTGGTCAAGGGCGCCCGGTACGAAGTGGAGTCGGTGTTCGTCACGGCCGGCGAGAAGGAGCGCCAGCCGCGGCGCCTGGGCCTGGCCGACGGGCGGGTCGAGGCCGGGGCGTGGAGCCTGGAGCGCCGGATCGAGACCTCCCGCGAGGGTCGGGTGATCGTTCGCGACACGTTCCACAACTTGACCAACCAGGCGGTGGCGATCAAGATCGATCACCGGTTGCGCAGCCTGGGCCGGCAAGAGCGGGTGTACCTGGCCGGGATGGACGATCCCAGCCTCGACGAGGTCAGCCAGGGCGCGTCGCCGTACCTGTTCTGCCCGGCCGCCGATCACGGCGTCGGGCTGGCCGCCTGGGACGACGTCCTGCGGGTCCACGGCGTGCTGTCGTTCGACGACGTGCACCAGGTCGGCAGCCTGCGCGACGACTGGTTCGGCCTGCCGCCGGGCGGCCGGTACCAGATGACCTGGGCGGTCTACGCCACCGCTTCGCCCAACCGGTTCGACCTGGTCAACCTCCTCCGGGCCGACTGGTTCAAGCCGTTCCGCCTGGAGGGCGGGATCAACTTCTTCGAGGCCGACGCGATCCTGGCCTACGACGAGCAGGCGTTGGCCGAGCACCTGGCCCGGCTGAACATCAACGTGGCCATGTCGCAGGGCGGGTGGGTCGACCGCAAGCTGGCCGTGGCCGGCCGGAAGAACGTTGGCCATGGGCCCATCGTGTTGAGCGACCTGTACGCCGACTACCGCCGCCGGCTGCGCGAGGCGACGGCCAAGCTGAAGCGGGTCCGGCCCGGGCTCAAGGTGCTGATCTACTACGACCCGCGGCTGGTCAGCGGCGACGGGCTGCTGGAGCGGTACGCCGACAGCCTGCCCCGCGACGCCGGCGGCCGGCCGCGTGGGTACGTGGCGGAAACCGCCTTCGGGATGTCCATCGCGGTCGTCTGCCCGACTCTGGAGAACGGCCTGGGCAAGGAGATCCTGGCCCGCATCCCGACCATGATTCTGGACGAACTCGGGGCCGACGGGATGTACTGGGACGAGATGGCCTGGGGCTTCGACGGCATCGTCGACTACGCCCATCCCGACGGCTACACCCATGTCACCGACCCGGTCACCGGCGCGGTCCGGGCCGGTGGCGCGCCGGAGCTGGTGGTGCTGCCGTTCAAGCAGGCCCTGCTCCAGGCCTTCGCCGGTCGCGGCGCCATGGTCAACGGCAACTGCGCGCCGGCGACGCTCAGCGAGTACGCCTTCCCCATGGTCCGGTTCTCGGAGACCAAGATCCCGCGCCGGCCGTACACGGCCCGGAACACCCAGCTCTTCAGCCCGGTCTCCTACGCCGGCTACAGCGTCTACCGCCAGCCCGGCGTGACCGAACAGGACTTCCTCGACGATATCCGCGACAAGCTTTGGGACGCCAACCTGTACCTCTTCTCGTCGCACCTCTTCTACTCCCTGTTCACCCACGAGAACCTGGCCACCTACCAGTACCCGATCACGCCGGTCGAGCTCGACGCCGGGGTGATCGTCGGGCGCGAGCGGATCCTCACCCTCCGCTCCGGCCGCTTCGGCTGGCCCGGCGAATCCTGGACCGGCAAGCTGCTGCGGTTCGACGCCGAGCAACGCCTGGCCGGCCAGGAGTCCATTCACCCCGAGGCCGATGGGCTTCTGTCCCTGAAGGTTCCCGAGAACGGCGCGCTCGTGCTGGTCCGTGACCAACCGTGACCGTTTGTGTCCCCTGAACGAAGGATCGCTCCGTACCACCGTGGAATCCAGGACCATCCCGGTCCCAGGGAGATCGCCATGTCCGCCAAGGGGTTGCTGCTCCTCCTCCTGCCCGCCGTCGCCGTGGCCGAGGACTGGTCGCTGGCCGACCACATCGACAACGTCCTCATGTACGACGCCCTGACGTATGCCGAGTACGGCCGGCAGGCCAACCACATCCAGGGCGCCGCCTCGGCCCGGCTGATGCGCACCGCCACGCTGCGCGACGGCGAGCTCGTGCCGTATCTCGACGGGATGCAGGTCGACGGCGAGTTGCGCCAAGGCCAGATGCTGATCAGCCCCGACTCCCTGCCTGGCGCCTGGGCCGAACTGGTGGTGACCGACGGCACGAAGCTCAACTTCCAGTTCGGCCTGTGCGACAACTCCCGCCAGAAGCACACCCGCGGCATAACCATCGACCTGACCTTGCTCAAGGACGGGCAGGAGGTCGGCTCCAAGCGCTTGTCGCTGACCGAGAACCGGTGGCAAACCGACGATCTGGCCCTGCCCGGCGGCGAGGTGCTGATACGCATGTTCGTGCGCAAGGTCGGCGCCCAGTCGGCCAACTGGGTGGCCCTGGTGATGACCGGCGACGGCGCGCTGGCGCCCCTCGAACGGGTGCGCGAGCTGAGCCCGGACCGCGACAAGATCGGCACGATGTCCACCACGCCGAAGCCGACCAACCTGCGCGTCACCGCCAAACCCGGCTACGACAACCTGTTCTACGACGGTCACCCGTTCATCAGTTACGCGACCAAGGGCCACACCACCGGCACCGAGGAGCAGCAGCAGAAGGTCGGGGCCAACCTGTACTACCGCGAGGGCAATGCCTTCACCCGCTACTGGAACGAGAAGAACGAGGCCGCCGGGGTGGTCGTCCCCGAGAACTCGAACATCGCTCTCGATCTGGCTTTCTGCCAACGGGCAGGGATGCCCTACAAGACCGCCCTCAGCTTCGCCCACTGCGTACCGTTTCTGCCGGACTGGCTGGTGTCCAAGTACCACCTGGAAATGGAGCAGCACCAGATCCGCCAGGGCGGCGCGACCCACGCCTCGTTCATCAAGGCCAAGACCGAGGAGTTGTACAAACGCGGGCTGGAGGGGTTCATCAAGCCATGGATCGGGCAACCGGCCATCTTCGTCTTCGGGCAGGAGGATGAGATCGATCTCTGGGACGACCAGGGCGCGGAGTCCCAAGGCAAATGGCGGGCCTGGCTGCGCAAGCGTTTCGGCGGCGACTTCCAGGCCTTCTCGGACCATGTGGGCGGCGTGCAGGGCGCAACCGGTTTCGACCAGGCGCCGTACCTCAAGCAGTTCGAGCACGACCCGGCCTACGGCTATCCGCACCGGGCCGCCTGCCTCAAGCTGCAGTGGCAGGTCGACGAGTACGCCGCGTTCCTCAAGCGGATGAAGGACTACGTCCACGGCCTGGCGCCGGAAGTGCCGCTGACCCAGCGCTACGTGGCCGACCCGTGCGGTCGGGCCATCTCGAAGCTGGTCGGGTTCGACTACAACTACTGCTACGGCCACCTCAGCGAAGAGGGCACCTCGGGCCGGTACGGGTCGGGGAAGAAAATCTGGACCGGCATCTACGGCCACTGCATGATGATGCCTTACCCCCGCGGCGGCTCCATCGGACTGACCGTCAGCCGGGAGATCCGGCGCGGGCAGATGACCGAGCAGCAGTGGGCACTGAACGCCTACACGCAGGTGGCCAACGGCAGCGTCGGGTTCGAGGCCTCGCCCTTCCTGGGCACTTGGGGCCCGGCCTGGGAGCCGGGAGCGCTGATGAACGACCGGTTCGAGCTGACGCCCAGCGGTCAGGCCTCGCGCCAGGTGATGACCCAGGTGCTGGCGCTGGCGCCCTACCTCGAGCACCACGACCGGTTCGAGGACGTGGCCGTGTACCACGACGAGACGTACCAGTGCCGGCCGCCGCTGGGCACCGAGCTGAGCGCCTCGAAGGTGGGCGGATACACGCTCATCCGCGAACTGGGCTACCAGCCCGACCCGCTGACCGCGTGGGACATGACCGCCGACAACCTGCGCGGCCGCAAGGTGCTGATGCTGTTCGGTAGCGTCCCGCTGGCACCCGAGATCCAGTCAGCCATCCGCGACTATGTCCGCAGTGGCGGGCTGCTGCTGGCCTGCTACACCGCCCAGGGAGCCGGCTTCCCCGGCTGCAACGGCTACGAATTCACCGGCCCGGTGGCCACCTGCGCCACCGAACGCAGCTTCGACGACCCGGCCTCCGTCTGCCACCTGGGTGACGTGTTGGGTCTCACCGCCGGCGGCGGCGCGTTGCGGCGCAAGTCCGTCCAGGGCCAGGGCTGGAGCCTCGACCTGTCCGAGTTCAACGCCCTGGTGGATGAGGGCCGCTGGGTCAACGAGGAAGCCTGCTGTGCCACGCTCAGCCCCGCCGCCGACGCCGAGGTCCTGGCCCGCTTTGACGACGGCTCACCGGCCATGGTGGCGCACGCCTTCGGCCAGGGCCGGGCGATCACGTTCGGCTTCGACCCCGGACTGATCGCCGGCAACCTGACGCCGCTCGAGCTGTACCGCGCCCTGGACGCCATGCTCGCGGCGCGCGGCTGCCGGAAGGTGTTCGACACGGGCAGCTACTTCGTCGAGTCCGGGCAGTGGCACAACGACCGCGGGCAGCGGCTGCTGATCCTGATCAACCACGACGACCAGCGTGCCCACACGGTCAAACTGCCGGACGGCAAGAGCGTCGCCATCGCCCCCGGCGCGGTGCATTGCTGGAAGTCTGGGACGTAGGGCGGCCGGTCAAGTCGCCGGTGGGGCGTCCTTGGGCTTGGCCGGCGACGGCTCGGGCGCGTTCTGCATGGCCGCCTCGGTCGCCTTCGAGTTGCCCTTCTCGGCGGTTGCGCCGGCCGGCGGCTCGGTCTTCTGCTGGGCCGCCAGATCGGCCACCGCGACCGACTGGTAGCCGGCCTCACCGCGCTGGTAGAGGACCAGCTTGCCGGACGCGCGGCCGACCAGCAGCAGCTCGCCGGCCACCGCCAGACAGCTCGCCGGCTCCTCCAGATCGATCGCCAGCACCGGCTTCAGCTTGGCCGCGTCCAGCACGTAGACGCGCCGGCCGAGGTTGAAGATCACGCGCTCGCCGTCGACCAGCAGGCGGACCACGGGCGCCGCCGACGCGGCGGGGGGTTCGGCCGGCGCGGCCGTTTCCTTGGCCGCCTCGCCGTCCTTGGCCGGCTCCACCTTGGCCTCCGCCGCGGTGGTCTTGGCCTCGGTCTTGGCCGGCTCGGTCGCGGCGGTGGCCGGGGCCACGTCGACGGCGTTGATCATCGCCGCGGAGTTGGCCCCACCGGCCGGCGCGTCGGCCTTGGCGCCCTCGGCCGCCGCTTTGGCGGTCGTCTCGGCCGGCTGGTCGGGCTTGGCTTCGACCGGCTCGGCGGCCTCGCCGCCCAGGGCCTCGAGTACCGCGCTCATGGCGATCTCGGCGGTCCGCAGCGGTCGCTCCGGGGTGCGCAGATTGAGCACGTGGAGGTACTCATCGGCCAGGAGCACCGTGTAGGCGCCGAACCCGGCCACGTCGCGAAGGGTCTCCTTGACCTGGTAAGTGCCCACCAGCGCGGCCTGCGTCGGCTTGGCGAGGTCGACGATGGCCAGGTCCTTGCCGAGGACGTAGGCCCGGTCCTCAAAGATGGCGAGGTTGTCGACGCGACCCTCCAAGGGGACCATCTTCTGTTCGGACGGCTGCGCCGGATCGCTGACGTCGACCACCGCCACGCCGCTGCCCGGCACGCCGACCACGGCCACGCCGTTGTGCACGGCCACGCACGAGACAGCGCCCTTCTCCGGGGCGTAGGCGCCGATCAGCTCGGGCTGCCGCGGCCGGCCGACGGCCACGATCTGCAACCCGCCCTGCTCACAGGCGACGTAGGCGTGCACGCCATCGACGGCCAGGCGCACCGGCGTGGCGGCGACCACCTGCCGGCTGACCACCTCCGGCTTGGCCGGATCGGCCAGCGACAGGACCACCACGGCGTCGGGCACCAGCGCGTAGGCGTAGCCGTTGCGGATCGCCACGTCCCGGACTACCGGCCGGGTGGGCCCCGTGGCCTCGCCAGGCTTGCCCTCGCGCTGATTCACGCCGTCGGAGAGCGTGGTGTTGTCGCGGATGGTGCCGGTGTCGCGGTTCTGGCGTTCGGAGTTGCTGGTGCTCTCGCCACAGCCGCAGACGGCCCACAGCAGAGCCGACGCGAGGACCAGACGGGAACTCGTGGTCATGGCTGTTCTCGACCTCATTATACTCCGCCCGACGGCTACTGCTTGGCGACCTGGAACATGAAGATCTTGGAGACCTGCTGGTTCAGGACGAAGAAGCCGAGGCCGGTGCGCGGGTAGAGCCAGATGTCGTAGGGGCTCTGCTTGCTGACCGCCGGAGGCGGGCCGTACTTGGTCTTGATCTCGTCCAGCGAGTACCCGACCTGCACCCCGCGCTCGGTCTTGGCCTCGTGGCCCGGCGGCCGGCCGGCCACCACGCGGTTGACCTTGTTCGAGACCAGCTCGACCACCAGCCCATACTGCGACCAGCCGACCAGACTGGTGTCGGCGATGGGCAGTTGCCGCTGCTGGTCCGGCGTGGCCGCGACCATGGCGAACAGCTCCCGGCGCGGCGAGGTCAGCGCGAGTCGGACGCGGTTCCACAGCTCCAACTCGTCTTCGGCCACGAGCACCGGGCCCTGCCCGGTGGGCTGCCGGGCCGCCTCGCCGCGGCCGAGCGCCCGCATCGCGTCCACCGCCTTGGTCCCGTTCGGGGCCAGTGCCAGGTACCGGGTGTAGGCCGATTCGCTGCCCGGCAGGGCCAGCTCGGCCCGGGCCTGGCCCAGGTTGAACTGCGCCTCCGGCATGGTCGGATCCGCCTCGGCGGCGGCGGTGAAGCGTGCCAGGGCCTCCTTCGGGAAGTCGCCGGTGGCCTCTTCGGCCAGCGCCACGCCGTAGTTGTTGAGCGCCGGCGCGTAGTCGCCACGCTGGGCCAGGGCCAGGTCGTAATAGTGCCGCGCCTTGGCATAGTCGCCGCGCACCGAATAGAGATTGCCCAGGTTGTTCAGCGCCTCCACTCGCAGCGGGTCGATCATCGCCGCCCGGCGGTAGCTGTCCAGCGCCGCCTGCCACTGCACCATGTCCGGCTCGCGCTTGCCACGGGTGAAGTACGAGGTGTCGAACTCGGCGATGGCGTCGGCCAGCAGGAACCGGGGCGGACCCAGTGGCTCGACGGCCAGGTGGTAGTAGCAGAGGCCCAGGTTGTTCCACCCGGCGTAGTTGTCGGGCAGCACCTGGAGGAAGCTCTTGAGCCGCGGGATGGCGTCCTCGTACCGCTTCTCGACCAGGTCCATGATCGCGAAGTCGAAGTCGGTGGCGGCCTTGATCAGCTCGGCCGCGTCGCGGGTCGACTGGACCTTGCGTTCGAGCAGACTGGGCATCTGGGTCCCGGCGGTCGTGACGCACAGGTTCTTGGTGCCCAGCCGGCCAAGCTTGTCCAGAGCCCGGACCGCCTCCAGGGGAGGCATCCCGGCCCGGGCGAGACAGAGCATCGCCAAGCGGTCGGCCTGGTGCACCCGCTCGGCGGTCAGGGTCGACTCGACCGCCTGGATGAAGGTCGCCGGCAGCGGGCCGCTGGTGTCGGCCACCAGCTTGCCCACCGTTTCGTCGTCGCGGGTCTTGCCGTCCACGGCCAGCGCGCCCAGGGTGGCCAGCAGGTACGAGACCTGCTCCGGGTCGCCGGCCAGGGCGGTCAGCACCGGCCGAGCGATGTAGACCGCGCCGTTGGGCAAGCTCAGAACCGCGGGACGAGCGGACTCGACCGTCACGAAGCGGAGCTTGAGGTCTTCCGGCTTGTCGGTGTAGGCGAGGATCTCGTCACCCATCTTCTGCAGCGCCGCGTCGGGCTTCAGCGCGCCCAGCGCCGAAGCCGCCAGCGCGTCGCCCGACTGCTGGGAGACGGCCTCGACGGAAAACGGCAGTCCGACCGCGTACGAAGAACCGCAGGCGGCCAGCACGGCCAGCCCCAACCACGCCCAATGACGCTTCATCGCTCGGCTCCTCTGCTCGCAACGGCGGCGCCGGCGCGAGCCTGCTTGCCCATCAAACGACGCCCGCCGGGCCGGGTATGTTGACGCCATGTTGCCGCGCGCCACGGAGGGCCGGACGGATGGCCTATACTCCCAAACGAAGCGCGTCGCCGCAGGTTCCCAATCCGGCGTGGAGCCCGCCGCACCTCCCGCCGTCAGCCGGCGGCAAGATCGCGCGGGAACCGGCGGCCGGCCGATGAGTCCATCTTACCGCATCGGCAGGCGCCGAGGCGCGGACAGCCAACCGGACCGCCGCAGGTGCGAGACGCCATGACCCGAGTGCTGCTGACCTGTGCGCTGCTATGCGTGGTATCGGCCGGGGCCGACGACTACTCCTGGTTCGACGAGGTCCAGGCCGCGCCCGATGCTGCGGCCCGGCGCGCGGTGCTGGAGAAGCACCGCGCCAGGCTGGGGTACGGGACGGTCAAGGGCATCGCCCGGGTGGCCGAGCAGTTCGCCACCGAAGAGCGCGGGCTGACCACCATCGAGTTGGCCGAGGCCATCGCCGAAGTGGTCGGCGAGGAGCGCGGCCGGGCCTACGCCGCCCGGATGCGCGGGCACATCGCCGCCCTGCGCGAGGATTACCGGGGCGCGCTGGCGGCGTTCGAGCGCGCCGCCGGGTTCGCCCGGGCCGGCGAGCTCCGCGGCGAGGAGGCCACCGCTCAGGCTTGGGCCGCTCTGTGCGCCTGGCGGCTGGACGACCGAGCCACCGCCGCCGAGCGGTTCACCGCCTCCCGGGCCGAGCTCGGCCGGACCGCCGACATGCTGGCCGCCGCGCCGCCGGGCCTGGACCTTCTGACCGGCTGGGCGGCCCGCCGCCGGGCCGGTCTGGAAGAGGACGTGCAGCGCTGGCCGGCGGCCGAGTTCTGGTACCGGCAGGCGGCCGAAGCCTACCAGCGCGCCGGACTCGACCTCCCGCTGGCCGAGGCGCTCGACCGGGCGGGCTTGATCAGCTACTACCAGAGCAAGCTGGACCAGGCCGAGGAGCTTTACCGGCAGTCGCTTGCCGCGGCCGAGCGGGCCGGCAGCGATCACCAACTCGGCCGGGCGCACCTGGGCTTCGCCGAGATCGCCATCGACCGCGCGCGGTTCGACCAGGTCCTGGCGGAACTGGACGCCGCGGTGCCTTACCTCACCCGCGCCGAGTCGCACGTCGACCTGGCCCGGGTCTACTGGCTACGGGCCACCGCGCGGCAGAGCACCGGGCGGCACGACCAGGTCGAGGCCGAGTTGGTCCTGGCCGAGGAGCAGTACCGGCTGGCCGACAGCGCCGGCGGGCTGGCCGACTGCAACTTCGTCCGGGGCACCAACTGGCTCCTGCTGGGCGACCGGGCCCGCGCGATGAACGCGCTCGAGGACGCCGGCCGGACGTATGCCGAGACCTCCAACTACCTCGGCCAGGCCAACGTCAAGCTCAAGCAGTCGCACGCCTGCCGGCTGGTCGGCCTGGACGAGCGCGCCAAGGCTTTGGCCGAAGAGGCGTTGGAGCTCTACCGCATGGTCCACGACCGGGTCGGCGAGGCCAACTGCCTGCGCGCCCTGGCGCGGCTGGCCAGCCGCGCCAACGGTGCCGCGGACGCGGAGAAGCTGAACCGCGAGGCGATGGACATCTACACCGCCATCGGCGACCGGCTCGGCGAGGCGGCGGCGCGGTGGCAGATCGGCGTGGCCATGAAGACCCGCGGCGCCGACGCGGCGGCGGCCATCGAGATGCTGCTTTCGGCGATGAACCTGTACCAGGATATCGGCGATCAGCACGGCGCGGCGTTGCCGGCTCTGGAATTGGGCGAGCTGATCGCCCAACACGGCGATGCGGCGCTGGCGTACAAGGCCTTCTCGAAGGCCCTCGCCCTGGGCGAGGCGAGCGGCTCGCGGGCGACCATCGCCTCGGCGCTGCACCACCTGGGCCGGCTGGCCGAAGCCCTTCAACCGCCGAAGCTGGAGCTGGCCGCCGAGCTCTACCGCCAGGCCATCGACGTGGTCGAGGAGATGCGCGAGCGGGCCGGGGAGCAGGAGGCGCGGCAAGGGCTGCAGGCGGCCTATCTCGACTATTACGAGGCGCTGATCCGCGTGCTCCTGAAGCTACAGCAGGCGGCGCCGGCGCTGCACGTGGCCGAGTCCGCCCGGGCCAGGACCGTGCTGGAGCTGGTGGCCGACGCGGGGGTGAATCTCAGCGCCGGCATGAGCGTGGCGCAGCGCGCGCAGGAAGCGGCCAAGGCCTGGGCGCTGACCCGGGCCAACGTCGCCCTGGGCCGGCTGCTGGCCGCGCCCGAGGCGGACGAGCAGGCCCTGGCCAGCGCGCGGGAGGAGGTCTTGACGACCCGCCGGGACCTGGAGGACTACCGCGCCTCGCTCTACCGCGGCCTGCCCGAGCTGCGCCGCCGCCGCGGCGAGCCGCCAATCCAGGCCGCCGACCTGGCCGCCGACCTGACCGCCGACACGGCGCTGATCGAGTATTGCCTGGGCACCGAGGAGTCGGTCGCCTTCGTGGTCACCGCGGCCGGCGAGGTGCGTGTCACCGCGGTCACGCTGAAGGTCACCGCCCAGCAAGCCTGGGAGCTGGCCGACGCCTTCCGGTCCGCCTGCGCCAACCCGCGGCGGCGGTATGCCGCGCCGGGCGGCGAAGCCTACGACGCGCTGGTCGCGCCGGTGCTGGCGCAGGTGCCCGCCGGCGTGGGCCGGCTGGTGATCGTCCCCGACCAGGCCCTGTTCGAGCTCCCGTTCCAGGCCCTGCCCGCCGGCGACGGCTTCCTCTGGGACAGATACCGCATCAGCTACGCCGCCAGCGCCAGCCTGCTGCACCAGATCCACGGCGCGCCCAAGCCGGAGACCACCGGCCTGCTGGCCTTCGCCAACCCCCACTTCGGGCCGCTGGTGAGGTCGCCCGAGCTGGAGCGCGGCACGCCGCTGGCGCAGCTCCCCGGCGCCGCCGCGGAGGTCGCCGCGCTGGCCGGCTGCGTCGCGGGCCCGACCATGCTCCTGGCCGGCCGCGAGGCGACCGAGGACCAGGCCAAGCAGCAGCTCGGCGACTACCGGCTGATCCACTTCGCCACCCACGGCGTCCTGGACAGCGGCAGTCCGCTGTACAGCGCGGTGATTTTGGCCGAGCCCGGTCCGGACAGCCGGGAGGACGGACAGTTGGAGGCGCGCGAGCTGGCCGACCTCCGGCTGCGCGCCGACCTGGTCACGCTCAGCGCCTGCGAGACCGGGCGCGGGAAGGTCCAGCCGGGCGAGGGCCTGCTCGGCCTGTCCTGGGCCTTGACCGCCGCCGGGGCACGGTCGCAGGTGGTAAGCTATTGGAAGGTCAGCGACGAGGCGACGCGCGACCTGATGGTCGGCTTCTACCGCCGGCTGAACGACGGCGAAGGCAAGTCCGACGCCCTCCGCGCGGCGGCCTTCGCGGTCCGGGAAAAGAGCCGGCACCCGTTCTACTGGGCGCCGTTCGTGCTGATTGGGGAGGGCTGATGCGGTCGCGGTGGTGGACCGTGCTGGTCGTGCTGGCGACTGGGCCGGGCCGGGCGGCGCTGCCGTTCGATCTGGTCGGCACCATCGACGCGCCGCGGCCGGCCTGGCGGCTGGACGGTGTGGTCCCAGGCGCCACGGTGGTCGCCTTCGAGGGTGACCAGGGCCCGCTGTTGGTGATCGGCGGCCCGCGCGGCGAGGGTGCCGCGCCCGCGCTCGGCGATATCTGCATCGCCTCGCCGCTGGGGTGGGGTATCCGGCGCATCGTCGCGCGCCACGGCGTGGTGGGGTTCCCGGCCATGTTGCGCAGGGTGGTCCTGGCCGGCGACGCCGGCGGCGCGCTGCACGCCTGGCCGCTGGGCTCGACCGACCGGGACAAGTCGCCCTGGAGCGTCGACACCCGGGGGCCGGCGCGGGTCGGGCCGGTGGTGGTCGGCGGGACCTTGGTGTTTGCCGCCGGGAGCCTGATCTACTCGGTCTCCGACTTGGTCGAGCCGCGTTGGCAGGCGGAGCTGGGCGCGCCGGCGACCGTGCCGCTGGCCAGCGACGGGGCCCTGATCTTCGCCGCCACGACCACGCACCTGACCGCCCTGGACGCGCTCAGCGGCGACCGGCTGTGGCAGATCGAGCCCGGCGCCGAGCCGCGGACCGGGCTGCTGGTGACCGCCGGCCTGGTCGCCGCCGGGTTCGCCGACGGCTCGCTGCGCGCCTACGACGCGCTGACCGGCGAGGCGGTCTGGCGGCGGGCGGTGGCTGGGGCCGAGCTGTCGCCGGACCTGGCACTGGGCGGTCCGTGGCTGATCGCCACCGACGCCGGAGGCGGGGTGGCGGCGGTCGAGGCGCTGACCGGTGAGCCGGCCTGGCAGGCCACGGCGCCGGTGCCGTTGGGCAGCCCGACCATCGGCTTCGGCCACCTCTTCGCGATCGGCAGTGACGGCAAGCTGTACGGGATTTCGTTCGCCGCCGACCGCCCCGTCCGCGCCTACGCCCCGACCACCGCCGATGGCCGGCCCGAGCCGTTGGTGGGCTATGCCTCCATCCACGGGCCGCGGCTGTACGTGACCACCGTTTCGGGCGCGCTGCTGGCCGTGGACCTGGGCGAGACGGTCGGCCCGGCTCCCTGGCCGGTCCCCGGCGGCACCTCCGCCCGCAACGGCCGAGTCCTCCCGCCCGAGCCCGACTAACAATGGGGACGGAGCCCTTTTTCTTCTCAATTAGGCGGCGCAATTGAGAAGAAAAGGGGCTCCGTCCCCATTGTTGTGGTACGCGGTTTGGGGAGGCTGTAGTATGCTAGGCGCGGCGCCGGCGGCGTGCGGTGGTTGGGCGCTCGCGCGGGCGGCGGCGCGGGAGGTGACATCGTGGGAGAGCGCGTGATTCGGGTCGGCATCATCGGCCAGGGACGCAGCGGGTACAGCATCCATGCCAAGCATCTGGTGACCGACGACAAGTACCAGATCGTGGCGCTGTGCGATCAGATCGAGGACCGGGTCAAGAAGTCCGCCGAGGAGTTCGGCTGCGACTTCTGCACCGACTACCGCGAGTTGATGAAGCGCGATGACCTCGATCTGGTGGTCAACTCGACCTTCAGCCACCACCACGCCCCGGTCTCGCTGGACCTGCTCGAGCATGGCTTCAACGTCCTCTGCGAGAAGCCGCTGGCCCGCCGCGCCATCGAGGTCGACGCGCTGATCAAGGCCGCCCGCGAGTCCGGCGCGGTGTTCGCCATCTACCAGCAGTCGCGGTACGCGCCGTACTTCCAGCAGGTCAAGAAGGTGATCGACTCCGGCGCGCTCGGCCGGATCGTGATGATCAAGTGCGCCTTCAACGGCTTCTCGCGGCGGTGGGACTGGCAGACGATGCAGGAGTACAACGGCGGCAACCTGCTCAATACCGGCCCGCACCCGATGGACCAGGTGCTCCACCTGTTCGGGCCAGGGATGCCGCGGGTGACCTGCTTCATGGACCGCGCCAACACCTTCGGCGACGCCGAGGACTTCGTCAAGGTCCTGCTGACCGGGCCCGGCCGGCCGGTCATCGACCTGGAGATCTCCTCCTGCGACGCCTTCCCACTCTACACCTACCACGTCCACGGCACCCGCGGCGGTCTGACGGGATCGACCAAGGACATGAAGTGGCGGTACTTCAAGGCCGAGGAGGCGCCGGCGCAGCAGCTTCTGCCCGAGCCGTTGCCGAACCAGGCCTACTGCGCGGAGCAGTTGACCTGGCACGAGGACAGTTGGACCGTGCCGCCAGCCTCGGAAGAGCTGTTCGCGACCATGTCCGCCGCGTTCTACCATGACCTGTACCGCACCCTGACCGAAGGCACGCCGCTGGTGATCACCCCGCAGCAGGTCCGCCGGCAGATCGAAGTGATCGACGAGTGCCATCGGCAGTGCCCGCTGACTCGGCTCGGCGAGTAGCCGCGGACCGCGCCTCAGCGCGGTCCGACCCGGTGGTGCGCCCGGCGAGGAGGTCGGGTCGCGTGCGCCTGGCAAGAGCTGGACAAGACGATCAGATCGGCCTCTGGCGCAAGCTCAAGCGGCTGGCGGTGTTCGGCGCCCTGTCCGGCACCCAAGCGGTCGTCGAGGCGGCCCCGCGGCGGTGGGACGGCTGGCTGGCCCACCTCGTGCAACGCCTGGTGCGGTTCTTCTCGCCCGGCATCGGGCGCCGTATCGAGGACCACCTGCGGCTGATCTACGGGGGCCGCCGCGACCGCGCCGAGCGGCACGAGCTGGCCGAGACCGTGGCCGAGAACCTGGGCCGGTCAGTGGTCGAGTTCATGCGGCTGAGCCGGCTGAGCCCGGACGAGCTCCGGCGCACCGTCCGCTGCTACGGCCGCCGGCGGATCGAGCGGCTCCTGGCTGCCGGGCGGCGGGTGGTCGTGATCACCGCGCACTACGGCAACTTCGAGTTGATGGGCGCCTATCTCGCCTCCATCGGGCTGCGCACTGTGTTCATCGCCCGCGCCAGCGACGCCGATCTGACCGAGCAACTGGTCAACGGCATCCGCGCCAGCCACGGCATCGAGGTGGTCCACAAGTCGGCCTGGCGTGACGCGCTGCGCGCCGTGCGCGGCGGGCGCATCCTGGGCATTCTGGCCGACCAGGCGGTGATGACCGGTGGCGTCATGGCCGACTTCCTCGGCCGCCCGGCGGCCAGCGCCATCGGGCCGGTCATGCTGGCGCGCCAGAGCGACGCCGTGATCGTCCCGGTGTTCATCACCCGCGATGCCAACCAGCGGATGACCGTCGCCATCCACCGCCCGTTCGAGCTGCCCCGCACCGGCGATGCCGAGGCGGATCTGCGCGAGGGCGTGCGGCAGATCAACGAGGTCATCTCCCGCCAGATCGAGCACCGGCCGGTCGAGTGGCACTGGATGCACCGCCGGTGGAAGACGCCAACCTCCCTGCGCCACCGCGCGCCGCGTCTGCGGCGGTCGGTCGGCGACTGAAGGAGACCCGCTCGGCACGGCGGATTGCGCCGCAGCGAAAGGATCGTCCCATGTCCGCCGACGCGCACAGCACCGCCTGCGATCACCCCCGCCTGCGCTGGTTCCACGAGGCCCGCTTCGGCATGTTCCTGCACTGGGGCTGTTACAGCGTCCCGGCTCGCGGGGAGTGGGTCATGGACCGGGAGCGCATCCCGGCCGACGAGTACACCGCCTATGCCGAGCAGTTCCGGGCCGAGCGGTACGACCCCGCCGAGTGGGCGCGCGTGGCCGTCGAGGCCGGGTGCCGGTACGTCGTCCTGACCACCCGCCACCACGACGGGTACTGCCTCTGGGACTCCGACCGCAGCGACTTCACCGCCGCCAGGATCGGGCCGGGGCGTGACCTCCTGGCGGACTACGTGACGGCCTGCCGCGCCGGCGGGCTGAAGGTCGGCTTCTACTACTCGCTGAAGGACTGGCGGCATCCCGACTACTTCGCCGGTCATCGCGGCGACGCCGCGCGGCACGAGGTCTACCTGGACTACATCCACGGCCAGGTCGAGGAGCTGCTGACCCGGTACGGTCAGGTGGACATCCTATGGTACGACGGGCCCAGCCCGTACGATGCGGAGGGCTGGCAGGCCGCCCGGCTGAACGACCGGGCGCGGGAGCTGCACCCCGACATCCTGATCAACGACCGCTCGCGGCTGCCCGAGGACTACGACACGCCGGAGCAGCACATCAAGGCCTCGGCGCCGACCCGGGCCTGGGAGTGCTGCATGACCACCAACCACTCCTGGGGCTGGCACGCCGGCGACGACAACTACAAGACCGTCCAGCAACTGCTGGAGACCATCGTCCAGACGGCCAGCGGTGGCGGCAACCTGTTGCTCAACATCGGGCCCAAGCCCGACGGGACTCTTCCGGCCGAGGCGGTGTCGCGCTTCCGCGCCATCGGCGAGTGGATGACGGTCAACGACGAAAGCATCCGCGACTCGCATCACAGCGGGTTCCAGTGGGCCTGCTACGGCTTCCACACCGTTGCCGGCGGCCGGCTCTACGCCCACCTGATGCGCTACCCCGGCGAGACGCTGGCGGTGGCCGGGGTGACCAACAAGGTCATCGGCGCCCGGCTGCTGGACGGCGGCGACGGGCGCGCGCTGCGGGTCGACCAGCGCGGCGACAGGCTCTTCCTGCGCGGCCTGCCGGCCGACCGGCCGGGGCTCCTGCCAGTGGTCCGAATCGAGACTGACGGCCCGCCGACCTTCGCCGCCGGCGGGCCCAACCTCGGCTGGCCGGCGAGCTAGCCAGCCTCGCCCAGTCCGGCCAGCCGCCGCCGAGCGTCGTCGACGGCGCCCAGGGCGATGTCGAACGCGGCGGCCTCGCGCCAGGCGGAGGCGGCCTCGTCGAGCGTGCCGGCGGCCGCCAGGGCATCGCCCAGATGGACCTGCAGCAACGGGCGGAGGAGGCGGTACGGCGGCCGGTCCAAGGCCCGCCGCAGCGCCTCGGCGGCGAGCTCCGGGCGGCCCTCCTTCAGGGCGCAGTACGACTCGGCCTGATCGACCTCGACCATCAGGTGCCGGTCGTGGCTGAACTCGACCCGGCCGGCCTCCAGCGCGGCCCGAAACGGCGCCGCTGACGGCCACCGCCCGCAACCCGCCAAAGCGGCGGCGGCGGCCGCGTCGCGCCGGAGGGCCAGGCGCGGCTCGCGGATGCCGGCCTCCAGGTAAGGCTCCAGCAGCGCCGCCGCCTCGGCCGGCTGGTCGTACCAGAGCCCGGCGGCGGCAGCCACGGCCACCACCAGGGCGGCCGACTCGCGCGCCGCCGGATCGGCCGGCAGGTGACGCCGGGCCAGCTCGAGAGCCGCCCCGGCCTCCCCGCCCCGGCCCCACAGCCAGAGCAGCTCGGCCTCACCCAGCGCAGCCAGCCAGCGCCCGTCGTGCCCGCTCTCACGGACCTGCTGGTACCCGGCCATGGCCGTGACGTAGTCGCCCCGGTGCAGCGCCACCTCGGCCAGCGTCAGCCCGTCGTCGATCAGCCGCTCGGGGTCGCGGGTCATCTCAGCCACCCGCTGCGCCGCCTCGGCGTCGCGTTGCGCCTGGTCCAGCCGCTCCAGCTCCAGATAGCTCCGCGCCGCCACGGCATGGGCGTCGTGGCGTAGTTCGACCGGCAGCCCGGCGCGCGCCAGGAGCGTCTCGGCGGTCATCATCGCCGCCTCGTAGAAGCCGCGCTGGAGGCGGGCGCGGGCCAGTCGGAGCCGCAACGCCAGGAGGTACTCTTCGCTGCCGCAGCGGAGCGCGTCGTGGACCAGTTGCTCGAGCTCGGACAGAGCCTCGCGCCACTGGCCGTCGGACTCCAGCCGCCCGACTTCCAGCTCGCGCGCGAACAGCGAGTCCGCGTCGCACTCCTGGTAGGCTTGCCGCGCCTCGTCCCGCGCGACTCGGGCTTCGTCGTCGCGGCCGAGTCGGGCCAGACAGTCGGCCTGCATCTGGCGGGCCAGCCCGAGCAGCGGCGACCTGGCTCCTTCGCCGAGGATCCGTTCACACTGCGCCAGCGCCTCGTCGGCCCGGCCGAGTCGGTACAGGCAGTGAGCCAGTGAAAAACGGGCCGGGAGCTTGCGCCGGCGGCCGGCCAGCGTCCGGGTCGCGAGGTAGGCGTTCCAGGCCGCGGCGGCCAGCTCGGGCTCGTCGAGCGTCAGGTAGAGCCGGCCGCGGTAGGGGTAATACCAGTGAACCCAGGCCTCGCGCGCCACGACGGCAAGGGTGGCGCCGACGGCCGCCGCGATCACCATCCCGGTTGTCGACAGCGATTCCATGACGCCGCCCGAAACGGCGAAAAGCCGCCGACGGCCAACGCCGGCGGCGGCTTCTCGGACCGGATCGTCCTCGACCTAGTGCGTCGGAGCCGGCGCGGGGGCGGGCGCCGGCGCGGGGGCCGCCGGGGCGTGACCCTCGGACAGCGACTCGCCGGGCGCGGCCGGAGCCGGTGCGACCGCCTCGGGGGCGGGCATCGGCGCGACTTCCGGACCGGGCGCCGGAGCGGGCTGGGCCTCGGCCGGCGGCGCGGCCTCGGTGCCGGGATGGACCTCGGCCGGCGGCGCGGCTTCGGCGCCGGGCTGGGCCTCGGTCGCGCCAGCGGCCGGCGCGGCTTCGGCCGGGGCCGCGGCCGGCGCCATCAGCTCCAGCACGTCGGCGTTGACCGGATCCATGGCCGCCGCCACCCGGAGCAGGTGCTCGCAGGCGTCCATCAGCTCGCGCAGCGAAACCACCCTCGGCTCATTGGCGAACTGGCCCTCGAACAGCGACGCCGAGTCGGTGCGGGCCTTGTCCAGCAGGGCGTACGCCTGGCCGACCATGTCGTTGGCCAAGGTGCCCTGGGGGATCAACTCCGGCACGACCGGGCCGGGGGCCGGAGCCGCGGCCGTGGCGCCGGCTTCAGGAGCGGGCGCGGCCTCGGCGCCGGGCGCGGCTCCGGCGGTCGGCGCGGGAGGCTCAGCCCCGGGCGCTGGAGCGGCCTCATGCCCGGCGGCCGGGGCCGTTTCCGGCGCGGCGGCCGGGGGCGCTTCGGGACCCGGCGCCGGAGCAGCTTCCGGTGCCGGCGGAGCGGCTGCCGGAGCCGCCGGAGCGGTCTCGGGCGCGGTCGGCGCGGCTGGGGCGTCAAGCGACGCGTTGCCGTGCAGCTTCGACTGAATCGCGAGCTGGGTCAGGGTCAGAGCCTGGCCGGCTTGCAGGTACCCGCTCTGCAACTGGCCATTGGCCTCCTCGCGGGCGCGACGCTCAGCCATCCGCCGGGAGTCGGCGGGGTTCAGCCCGGGACCGGACTCGTTGTCGCCGGCGGGGAGTGGCTTGCCGCAGCCGCTCGCCAGCATGAACACGGCGAGCGCCGTTACTGGCAACACTAGGCGCTGGTACAGCTTCATGTCGGTCAACCTTCCTGGACGGTAGGTCGCGGCGGACCATGCTTCGGCCGCCTGGTTCAAATGCCGAGCCGGTGAAAGCGTGTCAGGACCCCGAGAACGCCGCTGGCTTGTTCAGGCCCCGCCAGCACCGCGCGCGCTCCCTATTGCGGTCCGGTTTCATGCCCCATCGGTGGCCGTATGGCCGTCAGGCAGTATAGAGTATGCCGATGGCGGTGTCAACGATTCCGACGGCCCGCGCAGGGCTGACTCAAAGTCGGATCCATCGGGTCTAACCTCTTGTGTTCTCGAAAACGGAGGAAGACCCGATGGACGAAGCGCATGGTAGCACGTTGCT
>JAANMV010000341.1_pt1 | contig 57984 bp, 49 predicted proteins | sample 7279661 | NCBI WGS metagenome assembly JAANMV01 (sample SAMN14094540, study PRJNA606508) | bioreactor metagenome | isolation source: A lab-scale SPAN reactor treating ammonium-rich wastewater day 121 | place: Ireland: Galway | collected 2017-05-16 | reverse complement strand
TTCCGAGCCTGGCTGCAGCAGATCGAACCGACGACCCTGGAGCCGGTCACCGGCGCGGATCAGTGGTCGCCCGGGCGGCCCTTCGTCGTCGTCCCGGCCGGGGCCGGAAGCCGCAAGGCCATCGGGCAGCGGATGGCGAGCCTGGGCATCGACGCCATGCGTCGCATCGACCTCGCGGCCCGGGCCAACCCGGTCTTCATCGGGGCGGGATCGCGGGCTCCGTGGGCAGTTCGGCGATCGACCTCTGGAGGTCGCTGCGCGAGCCCGCTTCCAGGGTGGCGGTCTGGCCCTTCGACGGCGCGCTGGAGGAGGTCGCGGCGAGAGCGCCCGTCGTCATCGGTGAGATCTACCCCCGGCTGGGCTATGCGCTGGCCGCGAGCGACCTGCCGGCCGACCGGCGTGCACCCGTCTCGGTTTCGAAGGGCGTTCCCGGGGCGCGGGCCGCGTTCCTGGGCCTGTTGTGCGCAGGCTCGTCCTGGGTGACTCGCGCCGAAGTCCGAATCGACGACCTGCAGTGGGCCGAGGCGTCCGAGGATGCGTTCGACGCTTGCGTGACGGCGCTCGGCCTGCTCCGCTGCGTGTTGGAAGGGACGCCGCTCGTCGATCCCGCGTTCGAAGACCGCATCGCCGAGGGGGGAATCCTCGGCGCGGGAAGCGTCCGCCTGGATCAACCCGAGACGCACTTCCTGGCCCGGGCAGGGGGGCCACCCGTCCAGCGGCCTTCGCGAGCGGCCCACACTCCCGGAGGCGCGTTCCCGTGCCCGATACCGGGTTGCACGAAGGTGTTCCTCGGCTCCCGAGGAGGCTGGGACGCCCACGTCGGAGCGACTGCCAAGCACCCGGCCTGGCGACCGGACCTCGAGGACGCGAAGGCGCGCAAGCAGGCCTTTCGCGCCGCGTTCCCGTCCTTCTTCAGGTGAACTCCGCGTCCGGCGGCGGCTTGCTGCTGCGCAGCCACCTCTCTGCTGCCAGCCCAATCTCGGGGCTGAGACTGCCCGAGTGATGCCCTGCGCTACGATCTCGGTATGAAGGCCGTCGGCCTCGAGCCTGGCACCGTCGAGAACCTTCGCGGCCTTGCCGCGCGGCGCGGAATGGAAGCCGTCCGCGTGTTCGGCTCGTTCGCGCGCGGCGAGGCAACCCCGGAGAGCGACCTCGACCTGCTGGTCCGGCTGCGGCCAGGCCACGGTTTCACCGACTTCATGGCGTTCTGCCGCGAGGCCGAGTCCCTCGTGGGCCGGCGGGTGGACGTCCTCACCGAGGACGGGCTCAGCCCGTTCCTCCGCGACCGCATTCTCGGCGAGGCGATTCCGCTTTGAAGGACGACGGTCTGTATCTCGAGCACATCCTGCTGGCCATCGACCGCATCGAGCTGTACACCCGCGGTGGTGAAGCTGTGTTCCGCGCCGAACCTATGGTCCAGGACGCCGTGTTGAGGAACCTGCAAGTCATTGGCGAGGCAGCGAAGAAGGTCTCGGCACCCCTGCGATCGGCAAGCTCTCACGTTCCGTGGAGCGACATCGCGGGGCTCCGGGATCGAGTGGTGCACGACTACTTCGGCGTGTCGCTGGACATCGTCTGGGAGGTCATCGCGGTTCACCTCCCGCCGCTCCGTCGCGACATCGAAGCATGCGCGGCCACGCTTCGAAAGCCCGAACCGCCGGACGCGGGCGGATGAAGCTCTACGTCGGCGTCACGGACGGGGACTGGTTCCGGTTCCTCTCGTCCCGCCCGGACATCGACGAGGTGAACTTCTGGCAGCCGAGCGGGGGGCGCGAGTTCAAGGTTCTCGCGCCCGGACAGCCCTTCCTGTTCAAGCTGCACTACCCGCACAACGTCATCGTCGGCGGCGGGTTCTTCGCGTGCTGGAGCCCGCTTCCCGTGAGCATGGCGTGGGAGACCTTCCGCGAAAAAAACGGTGCCGGCTCGCTGGCCGAGATGCGCCAGCGCGTCGGACGGTACCGGAGACAGCTCGCGGACCCGCGCGAGGACTACGTGATCGGGTGCACCCTGCTCCAGCAGCCGTTCTTCCTCGCGGAGAGTGACTGGATCCCGATGCCCGCGAGCTGGAGCGCGAACATCGTCCAGGGCAAGGGCTATGGGACTCTCGACGGCGACGGTCGCTGGATCTGGGAGCGTGTCGTGGCAGCCGCCGGGGCGGCGACGGTGCCGGAACTCGTCGCCGATCCGGCGGCGCCGCAGCTCGTGGCCGAGGCGTACGGCAAGCCCACGCTCGTCTATCCGAGGCTCGGGCAGGGCTCGTTCCGCGTCGTGGTCACGGACATCTACGACCGGCGCTGCGCCGCCACGGGCGAGCGGACGCTGCCGGTCCTGGAGGCCGCGCACATCCGCCCCTACGCCGAGGCGGGCCCGCACGATCCCCGCAACGGCCTCCTGCTGCGCAGCGACCTCCACACCCTCTTCGACCGCGGTTACCTGACGGTCACGCCGGAGCGGAAGCTCGAGGTCAGCCGGAGGATCCGCGAGGAGTTCGAGAACGGGCGCGAGTACTACCGCCTCCACGGCCAGCCGCTGCGGCCGCCTCGGCGCCCGGACCTGGCACCCGGCCGCGAGTATCTCGACTGGCACGCCACCCACGTGTTCCGCGGCTGACTGCGAGCCTCAGCCCGCTATTCGACCGCGTGGCCCAGGGCGGCCGCGTTGTCGCGCGCGCGCGTCACGGGTCACGACGGTGACGAACTCCGGTGCGTCGGCCACCAGCGCGATCGTCGCCAGGTGAAGGGCATCCAGGGTCCAGACGGGCTCCGCGGGGAACGGTCGACCGGCGCCCGCGAGGACTTCATCGGTGATGGCCACCACGGTGCACCGCGAACGCAGGCGAGCCAGGGCGCGGCGGGCCTCTCGCTCCTGGTCCTCAGTCAGGCGACCGTCGTGGCGGGATCGCCGCAAACCACGCTGCGCCTCGGTGAAGGCGAGCCGCCCGTGGCCTCGACGGGCCCGGGGCGTGAGTCTGCACTCGGGCCATGGCAGCGCGCCGGGGGGCTGACACCGGATGGCAGGGTTCCACTTCTACCGTGGCGGCGTTTGGGGCGTCGCCCCGGGAGGAGTGCATGAAGAAGGTCGCGCTGGGGCTGGTGCTGGGACTCGGGTCGCTGGTCGCGTGGGGGCAGGAGCCGCCTGCGGCGGAGCCCGTGGCGACACCCGCGGTGGCGGACGAACAGGCCGCCGATCGCCCGCAGCCGGTGGCCGTCTCGCCGGACCAGGGTGTCGTGCCGGCCGTGCGTCGCGTGTCCTACAGCGAGGCGCAGATGCGGGCCGCGATCGAGGCGGGGAAGAAGTCGAAGGGGCGGTCGACCGCGTTGTCGATCAGCGACGCCGGGCGCGGGTTCATGAACGCGATGGCTGCGCTCGGCAACTCGAACAACGCGACAGCCGGCACCGGGTTCCGGCTCGCCATGTACACGCCGCTCACCTGGGTGGAGCAGGAGGCCAGCGACGCCGCCAAGGTCTACAAGCCCTTCGGGCCCGACGACGTCACGGACGACATGCTGCGGCCGGTCCTGCGCATCGTCGTCTATCCGGACAAGGCGACCGACTTCCGCAACCAGGCGCAGACGTCCTCCGTCGAGCACGTCGTCGTGCGAGACGAGGCCCGCCGCCGCGTCCTGCAGCCGCTCTCGCTGGAGCCGTTCGCCGAAGGCGTGCAGACGGTCGGCGGCGCCCAGCTCCAGTACACCGGGATGCTGGCCACCTTCGATCTCGACGAAGTGCGGACACTGATGGACGCGCCGGGGCTCGACGAGTTCTTCGTCACCGTCATCGGCGAGGGCGCGAAAGAGAAGAACTTCAAGATCAAGAACAAGCGTTTCAAGGACCTGCCCGGGTTGAAGTGAAAGGCACTGCCCAACTGGTAGAGTGCCTCTCGTGCCGGGTCTCCCTCCGATGAACGACCTCCCGCGGCTTGTCGAGGCGGCCGTCGCGCGGCTGCGGGGGGACGACCCGCTGCTGCCGGTGACCGTCGTGGTGCCCAGTCCGCTGCTGGGAACCTGGCTGTCGCGGGAGGTGTTCGCCGAGCGCGGGCACTTCGGGATCGACTGGGTCGTGGCGGCCGAGCTGGCGTGGCGGCTGGCGATGCCCGGGCTGCTCGCGGAAGGGCGGACCCGGGTGCCGGAGAACGCCGACCGCGCCGTGCTCATGGCGGCGATGCCGGAAGCGCTGGCGGGCGGGCAGACGCCGGACTACCTGCGCGCCGCGGCGGACACGGCCGGCTTCGCCACGGCCGTGCTCGCGACGCTCGGCGATCTGGGTGGCGCGGGGATCGGCCCGGATGCGCTGGAGGCGCTTTCCGCAGAGCCCGATGTCGCCGATCCCGGGCGGTTGCGGTTGCTCGCGCGGCTGGCGCGGGCGCAGACCGCGGCGCTCGCCGACGCCCGGCTCGTCGATCGGCCGGCGCTCTTCGCGACTGCCGCTGCGGTGCTGCCCTTGCCTTCACTCGGGGGCGTCGTGTTCTGCGCGCTGGCCGACCTCTCCGCCGCGGAGCGCGCGTTCGTCGAGGCGATCGCCCGTCACCAGCCGTTCGCGTGCGTCGGCCTCGACCTGCCGGCCGCGGGCGTGCCGCGCGCGGCCGCGCGACGGGCACGGGTGCTGGCACTCGGCGGGCCTTCCGCAGCGGACGGCGGCGACTCCTCGTGTGCGCTTGCGCGCGTTCAGGCGGGCCTGTTCGCCTCCGCGCCGGGGTCCGAGCCGACGCCGTCGCACGAGCTGGACGCCAGCGTGACGATCCTCGCGGCGGCGGGGGAGTCGCTCGAGGCCGTCGAGATCGCGCGCGCGATCCAGGCGCTGGCGGTCGACGGCGTCTCGTACGACGAGGTTGCCGTGCTGCTGCGTTCGCCCGAGGCCTACCGCCCGGCCCTGGCGGCGGCGCTGGAGCGGGCGGGCATCGACGCCTGGTTCCTCGAGGGCGGAGCCCGGCTCGACCCGGCCGCGCGCGGCCTGTCGCTGCTGCTGGGGCTGATCGACACCGACCTCGATCGCGGCCGCGTGATGGAGTTCGTGACCAGCGCCCGGCTCCGATTCGACGCCCTGCTCGGGCCCGGGGCCGAGGTCAGTCCCTCGCGCTGGGACCGCCTGTCAGCTGAGGCGGGCATCGTGGGCGGCCTCGACAACTGGCGCAAGCGGCTCGCCCAGGCGCGGGCCGATCGCCTCGAGCGCGAGTGGCGCGAGGACCGCGACCCGCTTCTCTACGACAGCCTCGTGCGGCTGGTCGAGCGGCTCGACGCAGACCTCGCGCGGCTGCCGGCGCAGGGCTCGTGGAGCGCGCTGCTGGCCACGGTGCTCGAGCTGCTCGACCAGTGGATCCAGGACGGCGCGCTGACCCGCGAGCGCCTCGTGCGGGTGCTGGGCCCGCTCGCCGACCACGCGCCGCCGGTCGCGCGCGGCGCGTTCCTCGCCCGCGTGCAGGACGTGCTGGCCAGCCAGTTCTACCGCGAGGGCGAGCTGGGCGACGGCCGCGTGTTCGTCGGCTCGATCGCCTCCGCGCGCGGCATGCGGTTCCGCGCGGTGTTCGTGCCGGGCCTCGTCGAGCGCGCGTTCCCGCAGGTCGCGCGCCCGGACCCGCTGCTGCTCGACGACGAGCGCGAACGCCTGTCGCCCGACCTGGCGACCACCCGCGACGCCGCGGAGGCGGAGCGCGTGCTCTTCCGCGACGCCGTGCGCTGCGCGGGGGAGCGGCTGGTGCTCTCGTACCCGCGCTTCGACTCGGCCTCCGGGCGCGAGCGCATCCCCTCGTCTTTCCTCCTCCACGCCGCCGAGTGCGCGCTCGGCCGGCGGCTGACCGCCGCCCAGCTCGTGGGCCTGGCGCAGGCAGGACACACCGAACTCGGCCGGCCCCACCCGTTGGCCGCCGAGGCGGCGCTCGACCGGGTCGAGCGCGATCTCGCGCTGGTGGCGAGCGGGCAACGGGCGGCGGCCCGCCACCTCGCGGGCGAATCGGGGTTGCTGTCGCGGGCCTTCGAGCAGGCGGAAGCGCGGTGGAGCCCGCGCTGGACGGTGTGGGACGGGGCGCTCGACGCGCCGACCGCGGACGAGCTGGCGCGGTTGCGGCTGGCGGGGCAGCAGACCTCCGTCTCGCGCGCCGAGACCTTCGCCAAGTGTCCGTATCGGCACTTCCTCGCCGTGGGGCTGCGGCTGAAGCGCTGGCAGGAGCCGGCCCGCGAGTACCGCATGCAGGCCGTCGACTACGGCTCCCTCTACCACGAGGTCGCGCAGGCGCTGTTCGCGGAACTGGCGGTCGCAGGCGGGCTGCCGCCGCGGGAAGAAGACGTGCCGCGCGCCGCGCCGCGCATCGCGAAGCTCGTGGACGAGGCGCTCGCGCGCCACGCCGCGGAGAACGGCGTGCGTCACCCCGCGCTGCTGGAGCCGGAGCGCGTGCGGTTGTGCGCCGACCTCGAGCGGATGCTGCGCGACGAGGCCGAGAGCCTCGTGGCGGGGGACTGGGTGCCGCGCGAGTTCGAGCGCGAGTTCGAGGGCGTGTCGATCCCGCTGGGCGACGGCCAAGCGGTGAGCTTCGCGGGGCGCATCGACCGCATCGACGTGTCCACGAAGGGGCGCCGGGTGCGCGTGGTCGACTACAAGACCGGCAAGCACGTCTGGCGCCGCGAGGACCAGTGGAAAGGCGGACGCGAGCTGCAGCTCGCCGTCTACAACGAGGCCGCGCGGGCGCTGGTTCCGCGGCACGAGGTGGCCGAGGCCGTCTACTACTACGCGACGGCGAAGGGCGAATACAAGCGCAAGGGGCTGGAGGCATCGCCGGGGAACGAGGACACGCTGCGCTTCATCCTCTCGATGCTCGACAGGCAGGCCGCGGCCGGCGTGTTCCCGGCCGTGGCCGACGACTGCACCTTCTGCGACTTCCAGCGGCTGTGCGGGGAAGGGCGCGAGGCGAGGGCCGAGCGCAAGGCCGGGGACCCGCGCACGGCCGAGTTCCTGAAGCTGCGAGAGATTCCGTGACGCGGCGTCCCTCCGACCAGGACGTCCGCGACTGTATCCGCTCGGACTTCGACACGACCTTCCTGCTCGAGGCGGGTGCCGGCACCGGCAAGACCACGGTGCTGGTGGGCCGCATCCTCGCGCTGCTGCGGGCCGGTCGCGCGCCGATCGAGCGCATCGTCGCCATCACCTTCACGGAGAAGGCCGCGGCCGAGCTCAAGACCCGGCTGCGCGAGGGCATCGACGAGGCGCTGGCGGCGTCCGGGGACGACGCCGAGCGGGCGCGGCTGGCGGCGGCCGGCGCCGACCTGGAGCGGGCGCCGATCTCGACCATCCACTCCTTCGCGACCGGCCTGCTCAAGGAGCGGCCGTTCGAGGCGGGGCTCGACCCGCAGTTCGAGGTCGCGGCCGAGATCGCCGGGGAGCGGCTGCTCGACGACACCTGGGAGCGCTGGCTCGACGCGCGGATGGCCGCGGGAGATCCGGCATTCGTCCGCGCCCTGGCCCTCGGCGTCGAGCTGATCGGCGTGCGCACGACGGCGCGGCGGATGGTCGCCGAGCGGGACCTGGCGGCGCAGCCGCAGCCACGGCAGCCGTTCTCGGTCGAGGGAATGCGCGATCGCATCGGCCAGGCGATCGAGACGCTGCGGCCCCTGAAGGAGTCCTGCCGGAACCCCGCGGACGTGGCCTTCCAGTCGATCGTCAAGCTCGAGGCGTTCCACGAGCGGGCGCGTCGGTCCAGCGGAGCGGGTCTCGAGGCGTGGCTGCGCGGGCTGCGCGTCACCTACCACCTGGGCAGCCAGGGGAACTGGTCGCCGAAGAGCGCCTGCGCCGACGCCAAGGCCGAGCTGAAGGCCGTGAAGGAGGCGCACGCGGCGTGGTGCGTCGATTCGAAGGCCGACCTCGCCTGGGAGCTGCGCGACGCGCTGCGCGGGTTCCTCGCCGCCTACGACGAGGCCCGCCGCGAGCACGGCGTCGCCGACTTCACCGACCTGCTGCTGCGCACGCGCGACGTGCTCCTGCACTCGCTGCCGGTGCGCCGCTACTTCCAGCGCCGATTCGACTTCCTGCTGATCGACGAGTTCCAGGACACCGACCCGCTGCAGGCGCAGATCGCGTTCTTCCTCGCCGAGGACCCGTCGGCGCCACCCGCCGCACGCTGGGAGGACGTGCGGCTCGCGCCGGGCAAGCTGTTCGTGGTCGGCGACCCGAAGCAGAGCATCTACCGCTTCCGTCGCGCGGACATCGCCGTGTACGAGCGGGCCCGGCGCTGCATCGAGGCCTGTGGCGGCAAGACGCTCGCGCTCCGAGCCAACTTCCGCACGGTGCCGTCGATCGTCTCCTTCGTCAACGAGCGCTTCACGGACGTCTTCGCGCAGCCGGGCGATCCCGAGCCGCTCCCGCTGACGGCCTTCCGCACCGAGGTCGCCCGCGACGGCGCGCGAACGGTCGCCCTGCCGGTCCAGGTCGACGACCTGGGCGACCGGCCGAAGGTCGGCGAGTTGCGGCCGCGGCTGGCGGCGGCGATCGCGGGCTTCGTGGACGAGATCACGCGTGTGCGGCCGTGGAGCCTGCGCGACCGCGACGACGCGGTGCGGCCCGCGCGCCCCGGCGACGTCGGCCTGCTGGTGCGGCGGATGAGCCCCGACTTCGTGGGCGCGTTCGAGGAGGCGTTCCAGGCCCGCGGCATCGCCTATCGGCTCGTGGGCGGCAAGGAGTACTACGCCCGCGAGGAGGTGGCCGCGCTGGTCGCCACGCTGCGCGCGATCGACAACCCCGCCGACCGCCTGGCGGTGTTCGCGGCGCTGCGCTCGCCGTTCTTCGCGCTCTCGGACGACGACCTGTTCCGCTACGCGTCGGGCGAGGGGCGCCTCCATCCGCTGGCTCCACTGGCGGAAGGCGCGCCGCGGGCCGAGCGCGTGGGACCGGCGCTGGGCCTGCTGAAGGCCCTGCACCGCCTGCGGCGCGTGCAGCCGCCGAGCGTGGTGATCGCGCGGCTTTTCGAGCGCACGCGGGCGCTGGCCGCGTTCCGGCTGCGGCCCGACGGCGCGCAGGCCGTCGCCAACCTGTGGAAGATCCTCGACGTGGCGCGGGCGTACGAGGCCGCCGGGCCGGCGACGTTGCGCGCGGTGGTGCGCTTCCTCGAGGAGCAGGGCGAAGGCGGCCGCGAGGAGGGCGACTCGCCGGTCGGGCAGGAGGCAGGCGACCAGGTCGAGGTGATCACCGTCCACCGCGCCAAGGGGCTCGAGTACCCGATCGTGATCGTCGCCGACCTGCTGTACCAGCAGAGCACGCGCGTCGACGCGGTCGTGCGCCACGCGACCGGCGAGACCTGGTTCAAGGTCGCAGGCCTGGAGCCCGCGGGCTGGGAGGAGGCCCGCGCGGCGGAACTGCAGGAGGAGGCCGCACAGGAGCGGCGCCTGCTCTACGTCGCGCTGACCCGAGCCCGCGACCACCTCGTGCTGCCCTGCTTCGCGGGCCGCCGCGAGGAGAAGAACTGGCTCGACGCCGCGCTCGCCGGCTTCGTCGTGCCGGGCGAGGAGCCGGCGTGGGGGAGGCGGAGCGGGACGCTCCGCGCCGACGGCACCGCGGGCAAGGCGCAGGTGACGTGGTTCGACACGCGGGCGCTCGGGGAAGCCGGGTCCTCCGCGCGCGCGAGATCGCGAGGGGCCGTCCTCGAGGGCAGCGAGGTCGAGGCCTGGGCGGGATTGCTGGCCGAGGAGGCCTGGGAGCGCGCTCGGCGCGAGCGGCGCCAGCGCGCACGGCGTCCGCGCCGGCCGGTCGTGGCGGCGACGGACGCGACCCCGACGCCGCCCGCGCCCGCGCCGCGCGGGGAGACGGTCGACGAGCGCGGCGCCGAACTCGTCGACGACGAGGCGCCGCTCGTCGTGGCCTCGGCGGGCGGGGACCTCGGACGGCTGACGCACGCGCTCGTGGCCCTTGCCGTCGGGGGCGACCTCCACACGGCCGCGCGTTCGCTGGCCGCCGAGTACGGCTTTGCGCCCGACGACCCGGCGCTCGGCACCGCGGCGAGGCTCGCGGAGCGGGCCCGCGAGCTGCCCGAGCTCGCGGACCTCGCCACGGCCGATCGCGTCTACCGCGAGGTGCCGTTCACGGTGCCGCTCGACGGCCGGCTCGTCACGGGGCGCATCGACCTCGCGTGGCGCCGCGACGGCGCCTGGAAGGTGGTCGACTTCAAGACCGCGCGCCACTCCGACGAGGACGCCGCCCTGCAGGCTCACGGCGCCCAGCTGGCCCTCTACGCGCGCGCCCTCCGCGCCCTCACGGGCGAGCCGGTCACCGCCAGCCTCGGCCTGCTGGCCACCGGCCGCGTGGTCTCCGTCGCCGGCTGATGCGCCGGGGTCAGGCCTGGCGTTCGACGAGCAGCATGGTCATGTCGTCGCGGGGGCGGACCGGGCCGCAGAAGGCGAGCACGTCGTCGCGCAGGGCCGCGAGCAGGGCTTCTGCCGGGGTGTCACGGCGCGTCTTCAGGAAGGACTCGAGGCGGGCGTCGCCGTACTCGTCGTCCTGGAGGTTGGCCGCCTCGGTGACGCCGTCCGTGTAGAGCAGCAGCCGGTCGCCGGCGGCGAGGTGGGCCTCGGGCTCCTCGTAGGGAGTCTGCGACAGGATGCCGAGCGCGATGCCGGTCGCGTCGAGGCGCGCCACGCTGCCGTCGGCGCGGACGAGCAGCGGCGGGTTGTGGCCCGCGTTGACGTAGCGTAGCGCTCCGCTCTGCGGGTCGACCTCCGCGTAGAAGAGCGTGACCAGCCGGTTCGACGGGATGCTGGCGTGGAGGTGGGCGTTGAGCTTGTCGACGAGCGCGGCGCCGCGGAAGCCGGCGTTGAGCAGCGTGCGCAGGCTGCCCTGGAGCAGCGCCATCAGCAGCGCGGCGGGCATGCCCTTGCCGGCGACGTCGCCGAGCACGATCGCCAGCCGGCCCTCGGGCAGCTCGATGCGGTCGAAGTAGTCGCCGCCGACGGTGTTGGCCGGGCGCATCGCGGCGTGCAGCGAGAGGCCGCCGACGCGGGCGGGCTCGAACGGCAGCAGCCCGAACTGGATCTGGCGCGCGACCTCGAGGTCGCCCTTGAGCGAGAGCTTGTCGCGCAGCTCGAGCAGCAGCAGCACCGCTGCCAGGCTGCCGCCCAGCAGCAGCGCGTGCTCCCAGCTCGCGCCGCGCACGGGACGGCCCGCGAAGTCGAGCATCACCTCGGCCGCGTAGCGCAGCCAGCCGAGCGCCAGCAGCGGCAGGCCGACCGCGAACAGCACCCGGCGCACGGGGCTGAGGCGATAGGCCATCGCCAGGAACACCTTGAACGCGATCTGCGGGTAGCGGCGGTACCACGGCAGGGCCAACAGCGGGGCCAGCTCGACGTCGCGCAGGAAGAAGCGCAGCGTCTCGCCGGCGTCGTGGCGGACGAGCTGGTCGAAGCCGCCCGAGGTCACGTCGCGGGTGAAGAGCTCGCGCACCGTGGCCCAGTAGTCCTCCTGGAGCGCCGCGCTGCCGGAGGCGGGCTTGCGCAGCCTTTCGCCGACCCGGGCGGCGAATCCGTCGAAGCGGTCGCGCAGGTCGGGCCCCGAGTCGGATGGGTTCACGCTCTTGACTACGAAGGACGGGGCCCCGGGGTTCCGGCTCAGCGACGGGCCAGGGCCTCGGCCGCCGTGAAGCGCGGCTCGATGTCGACCGGCACGTCCTTCAGCCGGTCGAGCACGCGCTGCACCTCGGGCCGCACGACCGCCAGCCGGTCGAGCAGCGCCTTCGCCTTCGCGTGGCTGCCTTCGGCCTGCAGGGTCAGGATCTCCGCGGCAGCGACGTCACCGCGGCCCGGATCTTCGCCGGCACCACCGCGAAGGTGCCGTCGGCCGCCACCACGGCCGCGCCCTGGTCGAGCAGGTGGTTGAGCTGGAGGATCTGGCCCTTGCCGTGGGCCTCGTCGATCCCGAAGCGGATCGAGCGGAAGGCCGAGGCCAGGAAGGTCGTGTACATCGTGCGCGCGAAGCGGCCGTCGAGCGCCCCCTTGTCGACGAGCTGCTGCAGCGCCCACAACCCGGCGATGTCGGCCTTGGCCTCCTCGATCGCACCGTAGGTGTCCTTCAGCTCGAGCCGCACCGTGGTCTTGCGCCCCGCCACCTCGATGTTGCCGGGCCCCAGGCCGTGCAGGAGCTCGTGCATCAGGATGTGGGTGAAGAAGGCGTCGAAGTCGACGTCCGCCTGGTCCGACGCCACGAGCGCGATGCGCGAGATCGGCAGCAGCACCTGCTCGAACTTGGCGCGCTGCGTGTTCTTGAGCATCACCCGCTTGGATCCCTTCTCGGCCACCACGCGGTCGTCGTTGGGGAGGTTGAAGGCGGCCGTCTGCACGCCGGCGTTGGCCTGGCCGGCGGAGAACACGAGGTCGATCACGCGGATCGGCGCCAGCGCGCCGAGCTTCGGGTTGCGGTACCGAGGCTCGATCGGCAGCCGGTCCTCGAGCCACTGCAACTCCGACGAGAAGCGCGCGAGCTTCGCGGTCTCGACGTCGTCGCGCAGGCCGACGAACGACTCGAACGCGGCCTTGTAGCCAAACCAGCCGTCGTCGTAGGTCTCGTAGGGGCCGATCGTCGGCTCGATCGAGGCGTCGAGCTCCATCCACGCGACGTCGCTCGCGTAGTAGTCGTTGCTCAGGAAGGCGTCGGCGCGCTTCTCGAGATACGCGCGCAGCGTGGGCTGCGCGGTGGCGGCCGCGGCCTCGCGCAGCAGCTCGCCCGCCCGCGCCAGCTCGCCCTGGTACTCGAGGCTGTACGGCACGGCGACGAAGCGACCGCCCGGCCCGCGCCGGATCGTGGTGAAGAAGCCGGTGGCTGCGTCGCGTTCCGCCGCGGGCAGCGACTGGAGCCAGGCCTCGACCTCGGCCTTCGTGGAGCCGGCGGGATAGAAGTTGGCGCTGGCCGGCCGCGGCGGCACGCCGGGCAGGAACGGCGCCTGCTCGTCGAGCTGCGACCACGGCCCGCGGTTGACGAGGAACGCGTGGAGGCGCGCCTGGCCGAGCGGCGAGCTGTCGGCGACCAGCTCCAGCAGCAGCGCCTCGTTGCCCGCCCACGCCTGGCGCAGGTAGAGCGCGTCGAGCACGCGCGAGGCCTCGATCAGCCGTCCGAGGGCGCGGCGTTCGCCCTCGGGCAGCCGCGACAGGTCGGCCCCGAGCTCGACCGGGGCGAAGCGCGCGGTCATCGCGCGGAGCGCCGCCTCGTCGGGTGGCGGCTCCGAGGCCTGAGCCCCAGGGGCGGCGAGAAGGACCACGGCGGCGGGGATCAGGGCGACGAGTCGGCGCATCGGGGGCCTCCGGTGCGCCGATGTTAGCGCCGGGCTACGAGGCGGCGCGCAGTTGCTCCAGCGAAGAGCGCGAGAGGTTGATCGCGCCGCCGAAGCCGGTGTTGAGGCGGCCCGCCTCGATCTCCAGCCGGTAGGTGTTGAAGTCGCCGAGGTCGAGCGTCATCTCGGCGCTGGGGAAGGCGGCGACGTAGCGCGCGATGAGATCCTGCGTCTCGGGCGCCTCGCGGTCGAGCACCCGCACGCGCCCGCGCAGCGTGGTGCGGACGAGCTGCAACGCGTCCTGCTCGGGGTCGTCGTTGCGGGCGATCAGGGCGTCGAACGGCGCGCCCTCGAGCAGGCCCTTCGTGTGGCGGGCGAGGCCCGAGGCGCGCACCAACAGCGCCGACCAGTCCGGCGTGACGACGAATGGCAGCAGGCCGATCGCGGGCTCGCCGTCGATCAGCACTGCGATCACGAGCTGGCGCCGCTCGGTCAGCAGGCTGCGCAGGACGGCGAGATCTTCAGGGCTCATGGCGAGTTTGCCTCCGCCTTCAATTGTGAGCCATGTAAAGCGTGCTTGACACGGCGGCACCCGCGGCCTAGCTTGAATGGTCGAGGAGAGGGCCCATGATCACGCCCTGGCCCACCGAGCGCGCGTCCCGCGCAGGGCTCGTCGCCTTCGTCGTCGCCGCCGCGTTCCTGCTCGTCGGCCTGTCGCTGACCCGGCAGGCGTTCCCGGCCTACACCGACGCCCGTTCGCTGCGCCACGTGCTGGGCGGCCTGCTGTGCCTGGCCGTCTCGGGCTTCGCGGTCCACCGCATCGTGCGGCGCCGCGAGTACCCCTGGCTGCTCGGCCTGGCGGCGCTGGCCCTGCCGTTCTACGAGCCGCTGCCTTCGCCGTACCTCCTGCGCGACCGCGTCGTGATGGCGGTGCGGGACCTCGCCCTGGTCCTGGCGGCCGCCTGGTTCCTCGTGCGCTCGATGCGCGCGGGAGACGAGCTCGAGAGACGCATCCAGCTCGAGTCGCTCTCGTGGAGTTACGCCGTCGTGCTGGTGGCCCTGATCGCGCACGCGCTGGCCGCCGACCGGCTGCCGCCGCTCACCGGGCCGGGAGTGGCAAGCGCCCTGCTGGGCACCTGGCTGGCCGCCTGGTTCGCGACGTCGATCCGCTACCAGCGATGAAGAACGTGCTGCCCGCGCTGCGCTCGGAGCGCGGCTGGTCGCAGGCCGACCTCGCGCGCCGGGTCGGGGTGTCGCGGCAGACGATCAACGCCATCGAGAACGGCCGCTACGACCCGAGCCTGCCCCTGGCGTTCGCGCTCGCCCGCGCGTTCTCGCGCCCGATCGAGTCGATCTTCGAGCCCGACAGCGCGCGATGACGCCGCGAGCCGTCAGCGCAGGCCGTCCCGCTCCTCCTCGATGCGGGCCGCCTCGATGCGGCGCAGGGCCGTCTCGGCCGCGGCGCGGACCGCCGCGTCGGCGTCCTCGCGGGCGGCCTCGGCGAGCGGACGCGCGTGGTGGACGTCGAACAGCGGCAGCAGCGAGCAGGCCGCGGCACGCACCGCCGGTTCGCGGTCGCGGAGCAGGTCGCCGACCAGGGCGAAGGCGGGCTCGGGCCCGAGGTCGTCGCGGCCGAAGAGCCGCGGCAGCGCCTCGATCGCGGCGGCGCGGGCCTCGGGCGGACCGCTGCGCGCGTGGCGGGTCAGGCACTCGCGTGCGGGAGCCGCGTCCTGGAGCGCGAGCGCCAGCGCGGCCAGCGCGCGCACGTCGGCGCGTTCGTCCGAGAGCGCCTCGCAGGCGCCGTCCACGCCCTCCGCGCCGAACCCGACGAGCAGGGAGAGCGCGTTGCGCCGCAGGCGCTCGGTGTCGCGGCCGTCTTCGCCCAGCAGCGTCACGCCCGCGAGGTAGTCGGCGACCGTGCCGGGCGCGGCGTGGGGCACGAGGCAGGCGAGGTCGAGGGCCGAGGCGTGGACGGACTGCGCGCGCTCGAGCACCACGGCGTACTCGGCGTCGCACTCCCGGGCGAACGCGCCGAGTTCGACCAGGTCGACCGGGGCGGTCGCGGCCCGAAGGACGCGATCCACGAAGCGCAGTTCGCGCGACGGGCCGAGCCAGACGAGGGCGCTCACCAGGAGCGCGACGGAGACCACCGCGCCGAGCGCGATGCGACGCCACGGCCAGCGCTTCGGGGCCGTCGGCGCGCGCAGCAGCGTGCGCGGCGCGCCCTTGCGCACGTCGGCCCACTCGGCGGCAGGGGCCGGAGCCGAAGGCGTGGCGCGGCGCGGGACCGCAGGGCGCGGCGGAGTGGCGGCGGGCGCTGGCGTGGGGGTGACGGTGCTCGCGACCGCAGCCGAGCCCTGAAGACCAGCCTCGCGTGGAGGCTCCACCCGCACCGTCTGGGGCTTGAGCCGGAGCCGCGGCTCGGGCCGCGCGAGCTCCCAGTCGAGGCGCCAGACGTGGAGTTGGCGGTCGGCTCCGCCCGTGAGCAGCCGCTGCTGGAGCGGGACCAGCGCGAGGGACTGCACCGCGGCGGGATGCGTCAGCACGCGCACGCACTGGCCGCTCGCGAGGGTCCAGACGCGGACGGTGCGATCGCGGCTGGCGGAGAACAGGTGCCGGCCGTCGTTCGAGAAGACGAGCGCCGTGACCTCGCCGTCGTGGCCGTCGAGCGCGCGCAGCAGCTTCCGCTCGCGCGGGTCCCACAGGCGGACCTTCGCGTCGGCGCCGGCCGACGCCAGCGCGAGGCCCGCGGGCGAGATCGCGACCGCGTTCACGTTGCCCCGGTGCTCCGCGAGCACGCCGAGCCCGGCACCCGTCTCCGCGTCCCACAGGCGGACCGTCTCGTCCCATCCGCCGGTCGCGACGACGCGCGCGTCGGGACTCCACGCCACCGCGGCCACCGCGCCTTCGTGGCCGGCGAGCGTGCGCTCGCTGTGGCCGTCGATCCGCCACAGCCGCGCCGTGGTGTCGAGCGAGCCCGTGGCCAGGCGGCGGCCGTCGTGCGCGAGCGCGAGGGCGACCACGTATCCGTCGTGACCCTGCAGCGTCGCCAGCGGCCGGCCGTCCGCGACGTCCCACACGCGCACGACCTGGTCCCAGCCGGCGCTGAGCAGCTTCTGGCCCTCGAGCGTGAAGGCGAGGGCCGCGACCGGACCCTCGTGGTGGCCCAGCACGCGGGCGCTGCCGTCGGGGTCGATCACGCGCACGGCGCGATCGGTGCCGGCGGAAGCGAAGTCGCCCGCGGCGGACGCGGCCACGGCCAGCACGGCGTCGTCGTGGCCCCCGAAGGCGCGCTCCTCCCAGGCCGCGCGCAGCCCGCTGCCGGGGAGCCGCATCGCCAGCTCGTCCCACACCGCGAGCGCCGGCTCGGCGCGGGCGAAGCCGGGTACGGCTCGCGCGGCGAGCGTCGCGTCGTGGGCGGCGTCGAACTCGTCCGCGACGAGCGCCTCGCGCGCGGCGGCGAGTTGCTCGTCGAACTCGGCCTGGCGGGCGGCCAGCTCCTCCGACGAGGCGGGCCGGCACAGCACGAACGCGGGCGTGCGCGGCTGCGCGGGGAGCTCGACGCGCGAGACCTGAGAGCCGTGGGCCACGAGCAGCAGGCCCGGTCCCGGCGCCAGGGCGTGGACCGCGGCGTCGAGCCGGGTCAGGCTGTGCAGGCCCGTCGGCAGCAGCGTGTACGCCCGCAACGCGCGGTCGGCGCCGCCGGCGATCAGCAGCTCGGGTGTGAAGGCGAGGCACGTCACCGGCTGGGTCGGGCCGCGCAGGGCCAGCGGCTCGCTGGCGTCGAGCCGCGGCCACAGGCGGATCACGCGGTCGTCGGCGCCGCACGCGAAGCGGCCGCGTGCCTCGTCGAGGGCCACCGCGCCGACCCGGCTGCCCGTGCGGTGGACCGCGAGGGGCGCTCCGGTGGCGGCGTCCCACAGGCGCACCTGGCCGTCGCGTCCGCCGGAGACGATCCGGGTGGGGCCGGCGGCGACGCTCAGCACGGCGTCCTCGTGGCCCTCGAGCGTGCGCACGAGCTGGCCGCTGTCGACGTCGAACACGCGCAGCGTGCGGTCGCTCATGGCGGCCAAGACCTGGCCGCCGGCCAGGAGCGCGAGGGCGTTTGGCGCGCCGGGGACGCGCTGGAAACTGCGCAGCAGCTTGCCCTGCTCGAGTTCCAGCGCCCGCAGCGGAGCCCCTTCGGCAGCCCACAGCACCGCGGCCTGGCCCCCGACCTGCGCCAGCGCGAGCGCCCGCAGCTTGCCGTCTTCGGCGGCGAGCTTGCGCACGAGCGCGCCGCTCGCCAGGTCCCAGACCCGGGCCTCGCGCCCGCCGCCGCCGGCGAGGACGGTGCGGCCGTCGGGGCTCGCGGCGAGGGCCTGGGCCGGCGCCGCCAGGCCGCGCAGCGTCGTCGAGACGTCGGGCGTCGCCGCCTCGCCGGCCTCCGCGGCGGGAGTGCCTCCGCGCAGCGTCAGCGCGCGCTGCCGCTCGCCGAGCGCCTCGAGGACCCGCTCGCCCAGCTCCGCGGCCCGCGGCTCGCGCGGGTGGGAGGCCCGCGCCTCCGCCACCCGGCGCTCCAGCTCGCCGTCGTCGATGCGGGCCCGCGACCACTCGAAGACCGCGCGGTTGTAGGTCGCCTCGACGTGCTGCGGCTCCGCGTCGAGCGCGCGGTTCCAGGCGGCCATCGCCTCGTCGACGCGCTCGAGGTCGAGCAGCGAGACCGCGGCGTTGTTGAGGCTGTCCGCGCGGCCGCTGCCGGCGCGCGGCTCGAGGCGGGGATGGGCGCGGCCGCACTCGAGCTCGTGGGCGGCGCGCAGCGCCTGGGCCGCGGCCGCGAGGTCGTGGGGGCGCGCTGCGGGGTCCTCCGCGAAGCAGGCGCGCAGCAGCTCGACCACCGGAGCGGGAACGGGTGGCAACCCGGGCCGGACGACGCGGCCCGAGAGCACGGATTCGAGCGCCTCCATCGCCTGCACCCCGTACTCCCAGGTTCGGCCGCCGGCGAACATCTCGAGCACGGAGAGCGCCCAGCTCCAGAGGTCCGCGCGGCGGGTGAGTTCCGCGCCCGCAACCTGCTCGGGGGCCATGTACGCCGGCGTGCCGGCGCCGCCGCCGGCGACCAGCAGCGTGCCTCCGGAGTCGGGGCTGGCGCCGGCCACGGGTCCGAGCGCGCCTGCGCGGGCGAGGCCGAAGTCGGTCACCTTGGCGGTGCCGTCGCGGCCGAGCATCACGTTGCCCGGCTTCACGTCGCGGTGGACGAGGCCCTGCTCGTGGGCGTGGTGGAGTCCCCACGCGAACTGGATCGCGACGTCGAGGATCGCGTCGAGCGTCTTCAGGCGCCCGGTGCGGATCCACTCGTGGAGGCTGCCGCCGTCGACGAACTCCGCGAACACGCGCGGCAGGTCGTCGACGCGGCGCACGTAGTAGCACGGCACCACGTGGGGATGCAGCCCGAGGCGGACCCAGGTCTCGGCCTCCGCCTCGAACGCCTCCGCCCCGCCGACCGCTTCCAGCAACTGCGGCAGCGGGGTCTTGACGGCGAGATCGAGGTCCCAGCCGCGGTGCCGCGCCTTGTAGACCCGGCCCATGCCGCCCTGGCCGAGGATCGCCGTGATCTCGTACAGTCCGAGCACGACGTCGCCCACCCGCCAGTCCGCGCCCGACCGCGGCCCGGCGGTGGTGGGCGGCGGCCCCTCCGGCGTCGTGGCGGCGACCGCCTCCGGCGTCGTGGCGGCGGGAACCTCGGGCGTCGTCTCGGCCGGCAGCTCGGACGTCGTCGGCGCCGCCTCGAGGGCGAGCCGGAAGCGGCCCTTGCACTTCGGGCAGGTGACCTCGCGCCCGACGAGGTGGGCCGGAACCCGCGCGGAGCGGAAGCCGCAGGCCGGGCAGGCCGCGCTGGAGGTCACGCGCGGGCGCGGGCGGCGCGCAGCGCGTCGCGGAACCGGGCAGCGTCGGCGTACCGCGTCGCCACGTCGTCGGCCAGCGCGCGGTCGATCACCTCCGCCACCGCGACGCTCACGCGCGGCTCGCGGTCGCGGATCGGGATCGTGCCGCCCTTGAGGATCACGGCGAGCGGGTCGCGGCCCGCGGCGAAGTCGCGCGCATACTCGCCCGTCAGCAGGTGATAGAGCGTCGCGGCGAGGCTCCACACGTCGCTGGCGGGGCGCAGCAGGCGGAAGCTGGTGAGCTGCTCGCGCGGCATGTAGTACAGCGTCCCGGCGACGGTGCCCGTGGCGGTCAGGCCGGACAGGCCCGCGCTCGAGAAGCTCTTGGCGAGGCCGAAATCGGTGACGCGCGCGGTGCCGTCCGCGGCCAGCAGCAGGTTGTCGGGCTTGACGTCGCGGTGGACCACGCCCTGGGCGTGGGCGAATGCGAGGCCGTCGAGCGCCCCGTCCGCGAGGTCGAGCGCGCGTTCGAGCGGCACTCGCCCGCCGCAGGCGCGCAGCAGCGCGAGCGCGCTGCCGCCCGGGCAGTACTCCATGGCGAACCAGAAGCGCTCGGCCGCGTAGCCGCAGTCGAGCAGCTCGACGATGCGCGGGTGGCGCAGGCTGCGAGTGACCTCGACCTCGCGCAGGAAGGCGTCACGGGCGGCGGCGCTGACCAGCACCTGGGGCAGCATCAGCTTGACCGCGACGACAGTGCCGTCCGCGAGGCGGCGGGCCCGGTGGACCACGCCCATGCCGCCGCGGCCGAGCAGCGGGCCGAGGGCGTAGTCGCCGACCCGTTCGGGCAGTTCGGCCGCGACCGCGGAGACGGCCTCGACGACCGGCGCCTCCGAGACCGGCTCGACCAGCACGTCGAACGAGAGCGACGGGTCGGTGGGCGCCGAGTCGGCGCCCTCGCGCTCGATCGTCACGCCGAAGACGGTGGTGCCCACCCGGACCTGGTCGCCGTGGCGGAGGTCGACCTGGGGGAACGGGCGCCGCGCCGCCTGTTCCGGCGTCTCGCCCGGCTGGCGCCCGCCGTGGCGCACGCCGTTGACGTGGGTGCCGTTGAGGCTGCCCAGGTCGCGCAGGCGCGCCAGCGGGGGGGCCACCTCCAGCAGGAAGTGATGGCGGGAGGCGGACGTGTCGCCCGAGGGCAGTTCGGCGTGGCAGTCCGGCGCGCGGCCAAAGAGGAACGTGTCGTGCTCGGTGAACTCGAAGCGCCGGCCCTGGATCGGGCCGGCGGTCGCCGTCAGCGTGACCTTGCCGGGCATGTCGATCGGCGGGAGTATGCGCCATGCGAATCCGAACCGGCGTCGTGGCCGTCCTGCTCGGGGCGGCGTGCGCGGGCGGCTGCGGCCGCGAGCGCGAGAAGCGGATCGAGGCGGTGTCGCAGGACGCCGAGGTGCTGAGCAGGGTCAACGCGCTGGTCAACCAGGTCGTGCGCGCCGCCGGCGACTGCGACGCGGTGCGCGCCTCGCTGCCCGAGGCCCGGCAGCGCCTCAACGAGGCCGGGGGCCAGGTCAAGGAGGAGGGCAGCCGCCAGGTGCTGATCACCCTGCGCGAGCAACTCGACCGCGCCGCCGAGGCCTGCCCGTAGCCTCAGCCGATCGGCACCACCGACAGCTCGAGCACGTCCGGGGAACCGGCGCGAATCGCGTCGAGGGCAGCCGCGGGCGGCTCGTGGTCGCACTGGATGCGGGCGATCGCCGCGATCGCGCCGTCGAAGACCACGTTCTCCGTCTCCGAGACGTTGACCCCGGCCTCCCGCAGGTGGCCGAACACGTGGGCGAGCACGCCGACGCGGTTGAGGTGGCGGACCACGAGCAGGTGCGTGGCCGGCGTGCGCAGGGCGATGTTGACGCAGTTGGGGACGCGGCCGGTCTCCTGGTACTCCGCCACGATCCGCACCGTTTCCCGGGCGATCGCCTCCTGGGCCTGGTCGGTCGACGCCCCGATGTGGTGGCTGCCGTAGACGCCCGGCTCCTTCAGCAGCGGGTTGTCGATGGTGCCGGTGCCGCCGGCCGGCTCGCCGTTGAAGACGTCCAGGCCGCAGCGGATGCCCTTGGCGTGGACCGCCGCGGTCAGCGCCGCCTCGTCGACGACCTCGGCCCGCGAGGTGTTGATGAACAACGAGCCCCCGTGCATGGCGGCGAAGAAGTCGGCGCCGATCAAGCCGCGCGTTTCCGGCTTGAGCGCGAGGTGGACGCTGACCACGTTGGAGGCCGCGGCCACCGCCTGCGGCGAGTCGAGGCGCACGACGCCGTGCTCGCGCGCGACGGCGTCGGTCAGCGAGCGGCTCCAGGCGCACACCGGCATCCCGAACGCGCGGGCGCGGCGGGCGAGCTCGAGGCCGATGTTGCCGAAGCCCACGATGCCGAGCGTGCGACCGTGAAGGCCCCGGGCCTTGCCGTACTTCGTCTTGTTCCACACCCCGTTGCGCAGGTCGGCGACCCCGTCGGCGATGTGGCGGTCGAGGGCCAGGATCAGGCCGAACGCCAGCTCCGCCACCGCGATGGCGTTCTTGCCCGGGCAGTTGGAGACGTAGATGCCGCGCTCCGAGGCGGTCTTGACGTCGATCGTGTTGTACCCGGCGCCTGCGCGCACGACGAGGCCGAGCCGGCTCGCGCGCAGCACGTCGCCACCCACCTCGGTCGAGCGCACGACCAGCACGTCGGCGCCCGTGCGCACGACGGCCTCCTCCAGCGTGCGGCCCTTGACGTCGGGCTCGTAGGCGACGTCGCAGCCGACGGCGCGCAGCGCGGCGAGCCCGTCCTCGGGAAACTTGTCGGCGATCAGGACTTTCATGAGGATCCTCTCTGGAGTCGCGGAGACGCCTTGGGGGCGTCTCCGCGCTCCGCGGGGGCTACGTCGGACAACGCACCCTCCTCCGCCCCCGCACCCCCAGGGACCGGTTGCGGTTGCAGTTGCAGGGGGCCGGAGGCAGCGGGCTGGACGTGTTCCCAGCCGAAGCGGCCCTTGATGCAGAGGTGGCCGCGGGTGACGTCGTGGTCGAGCGGGGAGGTGGCCTTGACGATGCGGCGGTCCTGGACGTGCAGCTCGAGGTTGCAGCCGACGCCGCAATACGGGCAGACCGTGCGGGTCACGGTCTGCCGCTCCGGGGCCCACTCGCCGCGCTGGCGCAACTCGTGCTCGGAGCGGAACATCAGCGCGCCGGTGGGGCACACGCCGATGCAGTTGCCGCAGTAGACGCAGGCCGAGTCGGTCAGCGGCACGTCGCCTTCGGTCGAGATGCGGGCGTCGAAGCCGCGGCCGGCGACCGCGATCGCGAAGGTGTGCTGCGCGTCTTCGCCGCAGGCCTCCACGCACTTGTAGCAGAGGATGCAGCGCGAGTAGTCGCGCACGTAGAGGTCGTTGTCGACCTTCACGGGCTGGGCCACGGTCGCCGCCACGCCGGGCTCCGGGGCGTGGTGGTGGCCGGGCGTCGCGGCGTCGCGCTCGCCGGCGGCCGCGGGCGCCGCGCGCGGGCCGAAGCGCTCGCCGTCGACCCCGTAGCGCTCCATGAACCCGCGGGTGCGGGCGTCGACCAGCGAGAGGTCCACCGAGGAGGCGAGCAGCTCGAAGACCAGCTTGCGCGAGTGGCGCACCCGCGGCGAGTCGGTCTTCACCTTCATGCCCGGCTCGACCGGCCGCGAGCACGAGGGCACGAGCGTGCGCGAGCCCTCGACCTCGACGACGCACACGCGGCACACGTTCACGGGCGTCAGGTTCTCGAGGTGGCACAGCGTGGGCTGGTCCTGGCCGCGCGCGCGCAGCGCCTCGAGCAGCGTGGTGCCCTCGCGCACCTTGCACTTCTCGCCGTCGACCTCGAACTCGACGAGGCGGCGGGGAGGGGCGACGGGGACGGCGTGGGTCATGCGCGGCCTCCGAACACGCCGAGCCGGCGGATCGCCGACTGGATGGCGCCCGAGGCGGTCTGGCCGAGGCCGCAGATCGAGGCGTCCTTCATCACCTGCTCCAGTTCCGCGAGCAGCGCCTGCTCCTTAAGGACGTCCGCGCCCGGCGCCAGCAACCGGGCCAGCGCTTCTTCCTGGCGCACGGTGCCGACCCGGCACGGCACGCACTGCCCGCACGACTCGTCGCGGAAGAAGGCGGCGATGCGGGCGAGCAGCGGCTTCAGGTCGACCGTGTCGTCGAACACCAGTACCACGCCCGAGCCGAGGGTGGCGCCGCGCTCGCGCGCCCCCTCGAGGGTGAGCGGCATGTCGAGGTCCGCGGCGCCGACGAACGCGCCGGCCGCCCCGCCGAGCAGCACCGCCTGCAGCGGGCGGCCGCCGCGCACGCCGCCGCCCAGCGCGACCAGCTCGCCGAGAGTGGCGCCGAAGTGGACCTCGTACACGCCGGGCCTCTCGACGCAGCCGGACAGGCAGAACAGCTTGGTCCCGGTCGAGGCCGGCGTGCCGCGGCCCGCGTAGGCCTCGCCGCCGTGGGCGATCACCTCCAGCACGTTGACCAGCGTCTCGACGTTGTTGATCGCGGTCGGCTTGCCGAACAGGCCGACGTGGACGGGGAACGGCGGCTTGTTGCGCGGCTCGCCGCGGCGGCCTTCGATCGACTCCATCAGCGCGGTCTCTTCGCCGCAGATGTAGGCGCCGGCGCCGCGCCGGATGTCGATCTCGAACGAGAAGTCGCGCTCGAGGATGTTGGGACCCAGGAAGCCGCGCTGGCGCGCCTCGGCGATCGCGTGAGCCAGCCGGCGGGTGGCCTCGGGGTACTCGCCGCGCACGTAGAGGAAGCCGCGCTCGGCGCCGACCGCGAAACCCGCGATCGTCATCGCCTCGACCACCGCGAACGGGTCCTGCTCCATGAGCACGCGGTCCTTGAACGTCCCGGGCTCGGACTCGTCGGCGTTGCAGATCAGGTAGTGGGGGCGAGCGGGCGCCTCGGCGACCGCCTTCCACTTGACGCCGGCCGGGAAGGCGGCGCCGCCGCGGCCCGCGAGGCGCGAGTCGTGCAGCTCGCGCAGCACCTCGGCCGCCCCGACGTGGAGCGCGCGCCGCAGGGCACGGTAGCCGCCGTGGGCGCGGTAGTCGTCCAGCGAGCCGGGATCGGCGACGTCGACCCGCGCCAGCAGCCGCAGCTCGGGGTCGCCCTTCTGCGGCACGGAGCCCTCGCCCGGTCGAGCCGGCACGTCGCGGCCGCGCAGCACGGCTTCGAGCGCGTCGGCGCTGGCGGGGGCCAGCGAGGCATCTTCGCGGCCGCGGCCCGCCTGCTGGACGAACGCGGCGGGACCGCGCTCGCACAGGCCCAGGCAGGGGCTGCGCTGCCAGGTCCCGTGGCCGCCCTGCGTGCTGCCGGGCGGACCGCAGCGCCGCTCCAGCTCGCGGCACAGCTCCTCGGCGCCGCGCGGAGAGCAGGCGACGTCGTCGCAGACGTGGACCACCGTCGCCGGGCGCTCCTTCGTCGCGAACATCGCGTAGAAGGACGCGACGCCGTGGGCCTCGGCCGGCGGCACGCCGAGCCGGGCGCAGACGTAGTTCAGGCCGCCGGGGCTGATCCAGCCGCGGCGGCCCTGCAGCGCGTGGAGGGCGGGCAGCAGCAGGTGGCGGCGCTCGCGCAGGGCGCGACCGCCGTCGACCTGGCGGGTGTCGGCGCCGGCGTCGCGGGCGCCGCCGCGCCAGCCCGACTCGGGCGCGCCGAGCACGGCGTCGACGGCGTCGCGCTCGTCGGCGGTGGGCTCGTCCTTCGTGAAGTGGAGGTCCATCTCAGGCCCGCGCCTCCGCGGTGCCGACGACGTCCGCGCGAACCAGCTTCTCGACGCGCACGGCCGTCGCCTTGAACTCGGCCGTGCCGGACTTCGGGTCCCAGGCGTCGATGGTGAGGCGGTTCACGTCGACCTCGTCGGGGAAGTGGAAGGTCATGAAGGCGAGCCCGGGCCGCAGCCCGGGGTCGATCCGCACCGGCGCTTCGACCGCGCCGCGGCGGCTGCTGACGCGGGCCGGATCGCCCTCGCGCAGGCCGAGCTCGCGCGCGTCTTCGGGCGAGAGCTCGATGCACTCGCCGACCCGCAGCGGGGAGGAGAAGCCGCCGCTCTGCACGCCGGTGTTGTAGTCGGACAGGCGGCGGCCGGTGGTCAGGCGGATGGGGAAGTCGGCGTCGAGCGCGTCGACGGGCGGCTCGTGCTGAAGCACGGAGAACGGAGCCGGTCGGCCGCGCTTGTCCGGGTCGCGCTCCCAGAGGCGCCCGTGGAGGAACGTGGCTCCGGGGTCGCTCTCGTCGAGGCAAGGCCAGCGCAGGCCGCCCGCGGCCTCCAGCCGCGCGTACGACATGCCGGCGTGCATCGGCGACAGCGCGCGCAGCTCGTTCCACGCGTTCTCCGCCAGCTCGCGCGGCGTCTCGCCGAAGCTCCAGGCGTGGCCGAGGCGGCGCGCCAGCTCCTGCACGATCCACATGTCGTCGCGGGCGCCGGCCGGCGGCGGCAGCGCCTGCCGCACGCGCTGCACGCGGCGCTCGGAGTTGGTGACGGTGCCCTCGGACTCGCACCAGGCGGCGGCGGCGGGCAGCACGACGTCGGCGAGTTCCGCGGTCTGCGTGCGGTAGATGTCCTGCACCAGCAGGAAGTCGAGGCCCTCGAGCAGGCGGCGCGCGCGCAGCGCGTCGGCCTCGGAGGCCGCCGGGTTCTCGCCGATCACGTAGGCGGCGTGGAAGCTGCCGTGCTCCATCGCCTCGAACATCTCGGTCAGGAAGTAGCCGCGCTCCGCCGCGATCGTGCAGTTCCAGCGCTGCTCGAAGCGGCCGCGCGCCGCCTCGTCGGCCAGGTCCTGGAAGCCGGCCAGCTTGTTCGGGATCGCGCCCATGTCGCCGCCGCCCTGCACGTTGTTCTGGCCGCGCAGCGGGTTGAGGCCGCAGCCGTAGCGGCCGACGTGGCCGGTCAGCAGCCCGAGGTTGATCAGCGCCAGCACGTTGTCGACCGCGTTGTGGTGCTCGGTGATGCCCAGCGTCCAGCAGATCTGCACGCGGTCGGTGGTGCCCAGCGCGTGGGCGAACTCGCGGATCGCCTCCCGCGGCACCCCGGTCACCAGCTCGCCGCGCTCGAGCGTCCACGGCTCGACGCTGCGGGCGTACTCCTCGAAGCCGCTGGTGCCGCGGCGCACGAACTCGCGGTCGACCAGGCCGGCGTGGAGGATCTCCCGGGCCAGCGTGTTGGAGAGCGCGATGTCGGTGCCGACGTCGAGGCCCAGCCACACGTCCGCCCACGCCGCGGAGGAGGTGCGCCGCGGGTCGACGGCGTACAGGCGCGCGCCGTTGCGGATGCCCTGCAGGACGTGGTGGAAGAAGATGGGGTGCGTCTCGCGGGCATTGCTTCCCCACAGCACGATCAGGTCGGCCTGCTCGACCTCCTCGTACGTGCTCGTCCCGCCACCCGCCCCGAATACCGTCGCCAGACCGACGACGCTAGGGGCGTGTCAAGTCCGGTTGCAGGAGTCGATGTTGTTGGTGCCCATCACCTCCCGCGCGAAGCGCGACGCCAGGAAGTTGACCTCGTTGGTCGCCTTCGAGCACGAGAACACGCCGAAGGCCTGCGGCCCCTTCTCCCGCGCCGCGCGCAGGCCCGCCGCCGCCCGTTCGAGGGCTTCGTCCCAGGTCGCCTCCCGCAGCGCCGCGCCGTCGCGGACGAGGGGAGTGGTCAGGCGTTCGTAGCGCTGTCGCAAGGCTGCACCTCCGAATCCGGTGGATGCAGTCTAGCGCGAGCCACCGCGGGCCGGGCGCCGCGCGGGCGAGGCCAGCAGCCGGGTCGCCGCCCGCGACAGCGCGAGCACCGCGGGGTTCTCCAGCCGCCGCTCGGCCGAGATCGCGAAGAACTGGCTGCGCACGCCGGTCGCGATGCCGACCCGCCGCAGCCCGTGGCGGGCGCGCAGCTCGCCCTCCAGCACCGCCGGCGCCGGGAACAGCCCGAGGCCGCGCTCGCCGAACGTGATCATCAGCGCGAAGTCCTCGAACTCCGCGTGGACCCGGGCCCGCACGTCGCGGGCCAGCAGCCACAGGTCGAGACCGCGGCGCAACGCGGTGTCGCGGGTGGGCAGCAGCACGGGCGCCGACTCCAGGCTGCGGGGGAAGCTGCGCCGGTGGCGCGCCGCCAGCTCGGGCACCGCCATCCACACGACGCCGCACTCCCCGAGCGGGTGGTTGAAGAGGCGCCCCTCCGGCGTGGGCGTGACCGGGGCGTCCGAGAGCACGACGTCCAGCTCGAGCAGCTCGAGCTCGGCCAGCAGCCGCTGCAGAGGCGCCTCGCGGAACAGCAGCCGCACCGGCTGCTCGAGCGCCAGCACCGGCTGCACCAGGGCGTGGACGATCTCCTTCGGCAGCACGTCGTCGACGCCGATCGCCACCCGCAGCGGGCGGTCGCCCGGGCGCTGGCGCACCGCGTCGAGCAGCTCGCGGCCGGTGCTGAAGATGTCCTCCGCGTAGCGGAAGACCAGGCGTCCCACCTCGGTGGGCACGACGCCGCGCCCGCTCTTCGCGAGCAGCTCCTCGCCGAGCGACTCCTCCAGGCGCTTGATCTGGGCGCTCACCGTCGGCGGCGCCAGCCGCAGCTCCGCGCAGGCGGCCGCGATCGAGCCCGTGCGCACGACGGTCCAGAAGTACAGCAGGTGGTGGTAGTTCAGCCACTCCATGGCGCCTCCGGAAAGTGAGGTCGAAACGAAGAATTGCCCTCCTATTTTCTACTGGATCGAATGGTTGTCGAACCCTAGATTGGACTCGTCATTCGAGGCGAGGCCACCCCCGGGCGGCCCGTCGGCGCGGGCAGCGCGTCCGTGTCGGCGGGCCGCCCTCCCCTTTCGGAGGAGACCATGGAGCGAGCACCGATCACCGTGACCGACCGCGACCTGAAGGCGCTCGACCGCCTGCTCGCGGGCGTGGCGGGCGCGGGCCGCGAGTCGGAGGCGCTGGCCCGCCTCGAGGAGGAGCTCGAGCGGGCCCGGGTGGTGCCCGTCGACGAGGTCCCGCCCGACGTGGTGACCATGGGTTCGCGGGTCCGGGTCCGCGACCTCGACAGCGGCGCGCAGTCGGAGTTCACGCTGGCGTGGTCGGCGCTCAACACGCCGCCCGGCGAGACGCGGGTCTCGATCCAGGCCCCGATGGGGGCGGCGGTGCTCGGCTACCGCGAGGGCGACCGCATCGAGTGGCCGGTGCCGGCCGGCGTGCGTCGCCTCGAGGTCGTCGAGGTGGTGGCCCAGCCCGAGGCGCTCAGGCGCCGGCTGCGCCGGCCCGCCTAGGGAGTCATCCGCGCGCGTCGAGGTGCGACTCCTCGACGCGCGACAGCGCCGCGCTCGCCCACAAGAGCAGGCCGATCAGCGCCATCACGCCGCCCAGCGACCACTGCGCGACCAGCCCCAGCAGCGGGTTGACGACCGCGATCGCGAGCGTGCGCAGCATCGAGGTGAAGGACAGCACCGTGGCCCGCTTGTCGGAGGGCAGGTGGGCGTTGATGTGGGCGGCGAAGAGGGCGACCCGCGGCAGGCTGAAGGCGAACGCGAGCACGACCAGCGGCGCGACGAGGCGCCAGTCGGCCGCCAGCGACAGCGCGACGAACGCCGCGCCGGAGAGGACCGTGGCCCCGGACAGCAGCCGCCGCTTGGAGCCGAGGAACCCCTCGAGGCGCGGCGCCGCGGTGAGGAACGCGATCTGGCCGAGGCAGGCCGCCGCGTGCACGTAGCCGAGGTGGCGCAGCTCGACGCCGGAGCGCAGCAGCAGCGGCTGGAAGGTCCAGATCAGCCCCCAGGCGAAGGCGTTCGTGAGCGCGGCTTCGACGGCCAGCAGCCGCACCACGGCGTGGTCGCGCAGGTAGCGGCCGCCCTCGCGCAGCAGCGCCCGGTAGGCTCGCCAGTCGGGGTGAGGCCGGTCCGCCCCGGTCGGCGCCTCGACGAGGGTGAGCGAGACGCAGAACGCCAGCGCGGCCGGGATCGCGTAGGCGTACATCACGGCGGGCAACCCGAAGCGGTCGGCGATGTACGCCCCGGACAGCGTCGCGACCACGATCCCGAGCAGCTTGAAGGCCTCCATCCGCGCGATCACGGCCTTCGCGCCGTCGAGCCTGCCGGCGGCCTTCAGGCTGTCCCAGGCCAGCGCCTCGTCGGCGCCGGAGTGCAGGGTGTAGGCCACAGCGAACAGCGCCTCGGCGAGCATGAAGACGGGGAAGGAGCGGGTGCTGACGTAGAGCAGCGCTGCGCCGACGCCGACGGCGCTGCCGAGCGCCAGCGACCGCCGGCGCCCGAGGAAGTCGGCCACGGTCCCGGTCGGCACCTCGAACAGGAAGTTGCAGAGGAAGAACCAGCCGTTGAGTGCGAACACCGCGGCCAGCGAGAGCCCGCCCCACTCCTGGTAGAAGGGCACGAGCACCGCGCCGAAGAAGTGCATCCAGAACAGCAGGCGCACGGCGTACAGGCGCGGGACGTTGGCCGCGAAGCGCTCGGGGGTCATGGAGCGGCTCTTGTAGCATCCGGCCGCGACCGGGGAAAGGTGTTCCCGAGCGCGGAGGGCGCCTGACCGGGGTCTTGACACGCGGCCACCGTTCCGGGTCTAAAATGAATGGTCGTTCATTCAGATAACGGAGGGGCCCGTGGAGACAGGCCACACCGCGCGACTCCAGGTGCGTCGTGGGCTCGAGCAGTCGCACGCGGACGTGCTCACGGCCGCGGCGTTCGACGCGCTGCGGGCCCTGGCGCCGCTCGACGCCCAGCGCCGCGACCTGATGCAGCGCCGGATGGAGCGCCGCGCGCTGCGCTGGCGCGAACGGCGGCCGATCGAGTTCCTCGACCCGGGGGCCCGGATCGCCGGCACCGCGCTGTCGGTCGAGGACGCGCGGGCGGGCCGCTTCGACGGGGCCGAGATCCCGCCGGACCTGCAGCGGCAGTGGATCCAGGGCACCGGCCCGGCCGCGCGCCCGGGCGCCACCACCGAGCAGGGCCTGCGCAGCGTCGCGTACGCGCTGCTCTCCGGCGCCGACGGCTGGATGTTCGACGGCGAAGACGCGCTCGGGCAGACGGGCGCGATGTCGCTCGACAACCAGCGCAACCTGACGCTCGCGATCGCGCGCGACCCGCTGTTCCTGAATGTCGCCGAGCGGGTGGCGGGGGAGATGAACGCCTGGGCCCGCGGCTTCTTCCGCCGCGAGATCGTCGCCGACTGGCGCGCCCAGCTCGACTTCACGACGCTGATCTACCGGGTCCGCGGCCTGCACCTCGCCGACCGCCACCTGCGCCACGCCGACGGCACCCCGTTCTCGGCCTCGATCGCCGACCTCGCGCTGTTCGTGTCGCGCAACCACGCGGCGCTGCGCGCGCGCGGGCGCTCGGTGGTGCTGTACCTGCCCAAGATCCAGACTGCCGAGGAGGCCGCGTTCTGGAACCGGCTGCTGCTGGCGATCGAGGACCACCTGGGGCTAGCCGCCGGCACGGTCAAGGTCTACGTGCTGGTCGAGCAGCTCGAGGCCTGCTTCCAGTTGATGGAGATCCGGGCCGCGCTCTCGCCCCACTTCGTCGGCTTCAACACCGGGCGCTGGGACTACATCAACAGCGTCGCCGACGCGCTCGGCTGGGACCCGGAGTTCGTCAACCCCAACATCGACGCGATCGGCATGACCTACGGCTACATGCGCAACTACGAGGACCGCGTGCGCCGGGCCGTCAACACGCCCGATCGCAACGGCCGCTTCGCGCTGTGGCAGGGCGGGATGGAGACCAACATCCCGGTCGGCTCGGAGCGCGGCGTCGAGACCGGCATGGCGCGGGCGCGGGCCGGCGCCGAGCGCGAGCAGCGCGAAGGCGCCAGCGGCAAGTGGGTCGCGCACTGGAAGATGGTCCACATCGTGCGGCCCGTGTGGGAGGTGGTCGGGCAGGCGAACCAGATGGGCCGCGCGTTCCCGGCGCTGACCTACACCGGCGACGACGCCCGCGGCCTGCGGCTGCTGGAGCCCGCCCCGCGCACGGTCCGCGGCGCGCGCGACCTGATCAGCGTCGCGCTGCAGTACGGCAACGCCTTCGGCCAGGGCCTGCAGGCCGCCGCGCTGAAGCCCGCCGACTTCTTCGGCGACGACGACGTGCTCTACCTGATGGAGGACATGGCGACCGGCGAGATCCGGGTCAGCATCCTCTGGGAGTGGCTGCACAAGTCCGCGGCGCTGAACGCGGACGACGAGGCGACCGGCGTGCGCGCCGGCGATCGCTTCTCCGCCGAACTGTTCGAGCGCCTGCTCGACGAGGAGTACCGGAAGCTGCTGGCGGCCTCCGACCGCGACGTGTTCGACGACTCGAAGACCACGACGCTGCCGGTCGCCCGCGAGATCGTCGACGCGCTCGTGCGCTCGCCGCTGAAGGCGCCGTGGTTCGTCGACCTGCTGAACCTGAACCTCGAGAACCACGACCTCGCCGTGGCCCGCCGCCGGATCCACCTTTACCTCGAAACGCTCGCGCACGACGGCCGCCGCGTCGACGCCAACCTCGACTTCGTCGCCCCGTAGGGAGGCCCCATGACCCCGCTCGAGACCGAGATCGCCGAGACCGCCCAGTGGATGAACGGCCCGCGCTTCGCGGGCATCGTCCGGCTCTATTCCGCCCGCCAGGTGGTGGAGCAGCGCGGCACCATCCAGGCGGACTACACCGTGGCCCGCATCGCCGCGGCCGCCTTCCACGACCGACTGCGCGAGCTGTTCGCGCAGCGCAAGGCGGTCACGACCTTCGGGCCCTACTCGCCCGGCCAGGCCGTGGCGATGAAGCGGATGGGGATCGAGGCGATCTACCTCGGCGGCTGGGCCACGTCGGCCAAGGGCTCGTCCAGCGAGGACCCGGGGCCGGACCTCGCCAGCTACCCGCTCAGCCAGGTGCCGGACGAGGCGGCGCCGATCGTGCGCGCGCTGCTGGCGGCCGACAAGAACCAGCGCTTCGCCCGGCTGCGGATGAGCGAGGCGCAGCGGGCGGCGACGCCCGAGGTCGACTTCCGGCCGTTCATCATCGCGGACGCCGACACCGGCCACGGCGGCGACGCCCACGTGCGCAACCTGGTCCGGCGCTTCGTCGAGGTCGGCGTGCCCGGCTACCACATCGAGGACCAGAAGCCCGGCGTCAAGAAGTGCGGCCACCAGGGCGGCAAGGTGCTGGTCGCCGAAGACGAGCAGATCAAGCGCCTGTCCGCGGCCCGCTTCCAGCTCGACGTGATGAAGGTGCCGGGGATCGTGGTCGCCCGCACCGACGCCGAGTCGGCCACCTTCCTCGACGGCCGCGGCGACGAGCGCGACCACCCGTTCATCCTCGGCGCCACCAGCGTCGACCTGCCGACCTACAAGGTCGGTTACGTGGCGCTGCTGCGCAAGCTCGCGTCGCGCGGCGTCGAGGGCGTCTACGGGCACCTGCTGTTCCGGCTCTCGGAAGCGGAACTCGAGGAGGCCGACGCCTGGCTCGGCAAGGCGGGCGTCACGCGCGCGCTGGACGAGGCCGTCGAGGCGTTCCGCAAGGGCGTGGCGGTGGACGTGCTGCTCGACGGCCTGGAGAACCGCTACCTCGAGGCGTGGCAGGCCGAGGCGGGGCTCAAGACCTACCCGCAGGCGGTCGCCGACGTGATCGAGTTCCGCGCGGCCGAAGGCGAGCGCTTCGAGATGACGCCCGCCGAGTGGCTGGCCTTCGCCAACCGCTCGTCGTTCCACGCGGCGCGCGCGAAGGCGCGCTCGATGGGCATCACGATCATCTGGGACCCGGAGGTCTGCAAGACGCCCGAGGGCTACTACCAGGTCCAGGGCGGGATCGACTACGCGATCGCCAAGTCGCTGGCGGCGGCGCCGTTCGCGGACCTGCTGTGGATGGAGACGAAGACGGCGGACCTGCACGACGCCAGGCGCTTCGCGGACGCGATCCACGCGGAGTTCCCGGACAAGATGCTCGCCTACAACCTGTCGCCGTCGTTCAACTGGGATACGACCGGCATGAACGACGAGCAGATGCGCAACTTCCCGGTCGAGCTCGGCCGGATGGGCTTCGTCTTCAACTTCATCACCTACGGCGGCCACCAGATCGACGGCCTGGCGGGCGAGGAGTTCGCGAGCTCGCTGCGCCAGGACGGGATGCTGGCGCTGGCCCGCCTGCAGCGGAAGTTCCGGCTCGTGGAATCGCCCTACAAGACGCCGCAGACGCTGGTCGGCGGCCCGCGCGCGGACGCCGGCCTGATGGCCGTCTCGGGCGGCACCGCGGCGACCAAGGCGATGGGCAAGGGCTCCACCCAGCACCAGCACCTGGTGCAGACCGAGGTGCCCACGAAGCTGCTCGAGGAGTGGCTCGCGACCTGGGCGAAGCACCACCAGCTCCCGGGTCTCAAGGTGACGCTGCGGCCGCACACCGCCGGCTCGGAGCTGCTCGAGCTCGCGCTCTTCAACCCGAAGCAGGAGAAGGTCGCGCAGGTCATCTTCGCGGTGATCGTCGACCGCAAGGGCCGCGTGATCCTGTCGGTGCGCGACCAGAACACGTTCGACGAGGCGCTGCGCAAGAAGCGGCTGATGAGCCTCGTCCACCTGTTCCTGATCCACCGCTACAAGGCCGCCTCGGTCCACTACGTGACGCCGACCGAGGACAACCACTACCAGGCGCAGAAGATGAAGGACCACGGCCTGTACGCGGAGATCCACGACGAGGTCGGCCAGATCATCGTGGCCAACGTGGACGCCGGGTCCGTGAAGGAACTGCTGGCGGCGGGCAGCCGCCGGCTCGACGACCTGATCCACCAGCGGCGGGGGTGAGCCGCACCCCGGCCGCCGCGAGAGGAGTAGCATTCCCGGTGTGAAGCGCGCACTGGGCCGGATCCTGTCCACGCTCGTCGTCCTCGGGCCGGCGTTCGCGGCTCCCGCCGCCGAAACGCCGCTGATCGCTCTGGTGCTGGACACGTCGGGCTCGCTGTCCGCGGCCGACGTGGCCCGCCGGCAGGAGATCGCCGCCGGGCTGCTCGCCGCGCTGCCCGCGGGCAGCGAAATCGCGGTCTTCAACTTCGACGACGAGTCGCGGCTGGTGCTGCCGCGCAGCGCCGACCGGGCGAAGGTGATGGCGGCGATCGAGGCGCAGGGGAGGGCGGGCCGCTTCACCGCCCTGCACGACGCGCTCTACGACGCGACCCGCTACGTCTCCGAGGTGCCTGGCCGCCGCCGCGGCATCGTGCTGGTCACCGACGGCAAGGACGAGAACAGCGCGCTGCGGCTCGAGGACGGCGCGGCGCTGGCCCGCGACGGCCACGTGCCGGTGTTTTCGATCGGCGTCGGCAAGGTCCAGGACCGCGTGCTGCGCCGCATCTCCAAGCTGACCGGCGGGCGCTACCTCGGCACCGACGCCGACGGGCCGCAGGTGGCGCAGCAGGTGCTGGACGGCCTGCCGGCGGTCCAGCCGGTGCCGGTGCGGGCGGAGGCCGTGGCCCCCGCGGGGCTGGCCGCGGTTCCCGCCGCGCCACAGCCGGCGGCTGCCGGAGCGGCCGCTCCCGGCGCCACGACGTGGAGCTGGCTGGGGCCCGTGCTCGGCGTGCTGGCCGGCCTCGGCGTGGCACTGCTGGTGCTGTGGCCGCAGCTCGGCCGTGGTGCTGCCGCGGCTCCGGCGGTGGCGGCACCCGCGGTGGCGGCAGAGGTGGCGGACGAACCGGGCACGCTCGTGATGCGGATGGAGGACCTGCCCGAGCCGACCGACCGCACGATGGTCATCACGATGAAGCCGCTGCTCCACGTGACGAAGGGCCCGGACAAGGGCCGCCTGTTCGAGGTCAGCCTCGACGCCGCCACCAGCCTCGGCCGCGCCGAGGGCAACGACGCGGCGCTCGGCGACCGCACGGTGTCGAGCCAGCACTGCCGCATCCGCCCGCTGCCCGACGCCGGCTTCGAGGTGATCGACCTGCAGAGCACGAACGGCACGTTCGTGAACGACCGGCGGGTGAGCCGTCAGCGGCTCGCGGCCGGCGACGTGATCAAGGTGGGGGAGACGCTGATCTCCTTCCGCATGGATCACATGAAGGGGGACTAGAAGAACCCCCTGCGGCCTCAGCGCCGGCGGTTCATCGCCTGGCGCGTCTCGCGGTCGAGGTCCTTCTGCCTGAGCGCGGCCCGCTTGTCGTGGCTCTTCTTGCCGCGCGCGAGCCCGACCTCGACCTTGACCTTGCCGCCCTTGAAGTACGCCCGCAGCGGCACGAGCGTGCAACCCTTCTCGGCCACCCGCCCGGCCAGCTTGTCGATCTGGTTGCGGTGCAGCAGCAGCTTGCGCGCGCGGTCCTCGGCGTGGTTCATCAGGTTGCCGTGGGAGTAGGGTCCGATCCGTACGCCGGCGAGGAACATCTCGCCGTTGCGCGGCTCCACCCAGCCGTCGCGGAAGTTGAAGCCGCCCTCGCGGATCGACTTGACCTCGGTGCCGCGCAGCACCAGCCCCGCCTCGAAGCGCTCCAGGATCTCGTAATCGTGGAGCGCCTTGCGGTTGGTGGCGATCGCCTGCTCGTCGCTGCGCGCGGCCGTCTTCACGCGAACTCGAGCACGGTCTTCACGTCCTCGGGCGAGCGCTCCAGGGCGCGCGGCGCCTCCGTGTAGGGCAGGCGCCGCGTGATCAGCCTGCCGAGCCAGCCGGGCAGCCGCTCTTCGGCCGCTGCCATGTCGGCGACGCCGGACTCGAAGTGGCGGCGGGCGGCATTCACGGTCCCGAACACCAGCCGGTTGCCGAGCACCATCTCGCGGTTCCAGGTGGCGACGTCGACCTCGAGGTTCCTGCTGCCGCCGGTGACCGACGAGAGGATGCACACCCCCGCCGGCCCCAGCAGTTGCATCGCGGGCAGCACGACGTGGGCGGAGCCGGTGGCCTCGAACACCAGGTCGATGCGGCCCAGCTTCGCCTTCAGGTCCGACAGCGGCGTGCGGCCGGTGCTGACGTAGTCGATGCCGGCCTCGTCGAGCAGGCGGTCCTTGAAGGTGCCCTCGGGCTCGAGCGCCGCCACCGTCACCTCGTAGCCGCGCAGGCGCAGCGCGGCGGCGGCCAGGATGCCGACCGGGCCGGCCCCCACCACGACTGCCTTGCGCGGATCCCACGCCATCCGCTCCTGGATCCGCAGCGCCTGCTCGATGCCCTTCTGCACGATCGTCATCGGCTCCAGCAGCACCGCCACGTCGCGCAGCGAGTAGGGCACGCGCACCAGGTAGCGCGGGTCCTCGCTGTAGCGCTCGGACATGAAGCCGTGCAGGCCGCCGATGCCGCGCTCCCTGAAGCGGCCGGTCAGGCACATGTCGTTCTGATCGGCGGCGCAGGGGCGGCACGGCTCGTCGCAGGGCCGGCGCACGGTGGCCACCACCAGGTCGCCCACCGAGACCGCCGCGCCAGCGGGCGCGCTGTCGACGACGCCGAGGTTCTCGTGGCCCAGCACCAGGTACGGGCTGCCTCCCGGGGCGGTCCCGTAGAGACCCTGGTGGATCTCCACGTCGGTGCCGCAGACCCCGGCCTCGAGCACGCGGACCACGGCTTCGCCCGCGCCCGGGGCGGGTTCCGGCACGTCTCCGCGCACGTGCAGGCTGTCCTTGTTTCCGGGCACGACGGCGACCGCTCTCATGGCGCAGACCTCACGAGGGTTCGCGGGTATCTTACCCGCCGTGCCCAGGGCCCCGATCGTCGCCGTTCTGGTCGCAGCCGCGGCCGCCTTCGCGGGCGGCACCGCGCTCGTGCGGCTGGGGCCGCTGCCGGTCGCCGCGGCGGCCCGCGGAGGTGAAGACGCGTTCGCGGCGGGCCTCTACCCTCGCGAACTGCCGCCCGGTCGGCCGCCGCTGCGCTGGACGCGGGCCGAGTTCGGGGTCGCCTTCGAGCGCCTGCCCGCGCTGCCGGCCGACGTCGAGGTGGTGCTGCCGGGCCGGAGGGGGGCAGCGCTCGTCAGCGAGTCGGGGAGGATCGTCGCGCGGCTGGCTCCCGGAGAGTCCACGGCGCGCTTCACTCTCCCGCCCGGGGAGCGCCGGCGGGAGATCCGGGTCTCGGTCGAAGCCTTCGTCGCGGGCGACGGACGCACGCTCGGCGCGCAACTGGAGCGGGTGGCGCTGGCCTGGCCGCGGCAGGGGGCATGGCCCGCGCCCGGCCTGGTCGCGCTGCTCGCCCTGGCCGGGCTGGGTGCGGCCGCGGGGGCCGGTCGCGCCCGCGGCGGTCCGCTCGCCGTCGGCGTCGGCGCGTGCGCCGGCGTGGGTGTCACCGCGCTGCTGCTGTGGCCGGTCGGGCTCGCCTGGTCCGGGGCGGCGCCGGGCCTCGCGGGCGCGGTGGCCGGTTGCGGCCTGCTGGCGGGCGAGCTGGGGCGGCGGCGGGGAGGCGGGCCGGGTCCCGAGGCCGCGCTGCTGGCCGCGGCGCTGTTCGCGTGCCTGGCGGTCTTCGGGCTGGCCGCCACCTCGCCCGCGATGGTGGTCAGCGACGCCGTGTTCCAGGCCAACAAGCTGAAGCAGGTCGCGGGAGGCGACCTGTTCCCGGTCAGCGTGACGCAGCACGAGCCGCCGTTCCGCTTTCCCTACGGCGTCGCCTTCTTCGCGGTGCTCGCCCCGCTCGCGCGGCTCGGCCTGGACCCGGTCGACGCGGTCCGCTGGGGAGCCGCGCTTTCCTTCTCGGCCGCGGCGCTGGCCTGGGTTCTGGCTCTGGCGCCGCTCGGCGCCCGGGCCGCGGCGGCCGCGGGGCTCGCGCTGGCCGCGACGCCGATCGCGTTCGACGTGTTTTCCTACGGCAACCTGGCCAACGTCTTCGCACAGGCGGCGACCCTCGGCCTGCTCGCGTGGTGGATCGCGCCCACGCCCGGCGGGTGGCCGCTCGGGGCCCTGCTGGCGGTGGGAGCCGGCCTCGGCCACCTCTCTGGCGCGCTGGTGCTGTGGCCGCTGGGGCTGGCGCTGCTCGCCCTGGAAGGCCGCCGCGCCGGCGCCGTGCGGCTGGCGGCCCTGGCCGCGGGCCTGCTGGTGAGTGCCGCCTACTACGGGAGCTTCGTGCCTCTGATCGCGGAGCAGCTCGGGCGGCTGGGGGAGGGCGGCGGGCGCGGCGCGGGCCTCGTCGCCGGCCTGGCGGGCCAGGTCCAGGCCGCGCTGTCGCAGCTCGGGCTGCCGCTGCTGGCGCTGGCGGGTTTCGCCGCGCTGCCGCCGCGCGAGGAGCGGGCGGGAGGCGTGGTGCGTGCGGCCCTGCTGGCCACGGCGGCGCTGGCGCTGGTGGCCGCGCTGTCGCCGCTCGAGCCGCGCTACCTCTACGCGCTCACCGGCGTGCTCGCGCTGCTGGCCGGGCGCGGCGCCGTGGCGCTCGCGCAGCGCGGCCGCGCCGGGGCCTGGACGGCCGGCGCGCTGCTCGCGCTGGCCGCGGCCCGGGCGCTCGCCAATCTCGCCGAAGCGCTCGTCGCACGCTATCGCTAGCCGGTCTTCACAAGCTTTTTCGGCGCCGTGCCACCTTCGCGGGAACTCCGGGCGCGTCGCTTTGGTACATTCCTCGCGAATGACGGAGATCCGGGCGCGGCTGGCCGCGCCGACCGACCCGCGCGGCCGCCTTGTGTCGATCTTCGTCGGCGCGGTGCTCCTGCCGTCGCTGGCGCTGTCGCTGGTCCTCTTCTACCTGATCCCTGCTCACGCCGAGGCGACGACGGTCGCCCTCACCAAGCGCGCGGAGAAGGTGCTCGCCTACGTCGAGGAGGAGCTGGAGGAGGTGGTCCGCGCGCGGGCGCTGGAGGCGGCGCGGGCGGTGCCGACCGACCTGCTGCTCGAGGGGCGCCCGGAGGCGATCCACGAGGCGCTGCGCGAGCGCGGCTTCGAGTCCGGCCGCTTCGAGAGCCTCCACCTCGTGGTCAGCTCGCCGCTCGGCGGCGGCGCCATGGCCTCGACCAGCTCCGACGACTTCGCCGGCCTGCGCGAGGCGCTGGGCCGCTTTCCCGAGGGCGACGACCTCGACTCGGTGGAGATGCCGATCGGCGCCGGCAGCACCGGCGAGTTGCGCTTCCGCTTCGAGTGCTCGTGGGTCCACGGCGAGCTGCTCCGGCAGTACTTCGAGAACGAGTTCGCGAACCCCGACCAGTCGATCGTCGTGCGCGTCACCGAGGGGGCCGAGGTCGTCTACGAGAACCGGCCCACGCCCGACGACCGCTTCGAGGTGACGCGGTTGATGACGACGCCCTCCTTCCGCGGCCTCAAGCTCCACCTGCGCTACCGGGAGCGCTCGATCGCCGACGACGTGCGGCGCTGGAAGCTCGGCACCACCGCGCTGATCGGCTTCATCGACCTGATGCTCGGCGCCGGCCTCTACCTCGTCTACGCGAACGTGCGCCGCGAGATGCACCTGTCCCGCCTCAAGAGCGACTTCGTCGCCAACGTCAGCCACGAGCTGAAGACCCCGCTGGCGCTGATCCGCCTCTACTCGGAGACGCTGGAGATGGGGCGGGTGGCCAGCCCGGAGCGCGCCCACGAGTACTACCGGGTGATCTCCAAGGAGAGCCAGCGGCTGACCCAGCTCATCAACAACATCCTGGACTTCTCGCGGATCGAGGCCGGGCGCAAGGAGTACTCCTTCCAGCCGACCAGCGTGGCGAGGGTCGTCGAGGACGTGATCGAGGCGTACCGCTTCCAGATCGAGCAGCAGGGCTTCGTGCTGGAGACGGCGATCGCGGGCGACCTGCCGGACGTCGACGCGGACCAGGAGGCGCTGTCGCAGGCGGTGATCAACCTGGTCAACAATGCGATCAAGTACAGCCGCGACCAGAAGTGGGTGCGGGTGGAGGTGCGGCGCGACGGCGGCGCGGTCCACGTGGCGGTCAGCGACCGCGGCATCGGCATCGCCCGCGACCAGCAGAAGCGCATCTTCGAGAAGTTCTACCGGGCCGAGGACAGCCTGGTCCACGAGACCAAGGGCAGCGGCCTGGGGCTGTCGCTGGTGCGGCATATCATGGAGGCTCACGGCGGCGAGGTGCGGGTGGAGAGCGCCTCGGGGCGGGGCAGCACGTTCACTCTCGTGCTGCCGGCGCCGGTCGCCGGGAAGCCCTGAACGGGGGAGAGACTTGGGTCAGAAGATCCTGATCGTCGAAGACGAGCCCGACATGGTGCTCGGCCTGAAGGACAACTTCGAGTTCGAGGGCTACGAGGTGGTGACCGCCTCGGACGGCCTCGCCGGGCTCGAGCGGGCGCGGGCGATGAAGCCGGACCTGCTGGTGCTCGACATCATGCTGCCCAAGCTGTCGGGCCTCGAGGTCTGCAAGATCCTGCGCGGCGAGGGCTACGACAAGCCGATCCTGATGCTGACCGCGCGCGGCCAGGAGATCGACAAGGTGGTCGGGCTCGAGCTGGGCGCCGACGACTACGTGACCAAGCCCTTCTCGGTGCGTGAGCTGCTGGCCCGGGTCCGCGCGATCCTGCGCCGCGCCGAGGGCACGAAGAAGCGGCTCCAGCGCTACCGCTTCGCGGACGTCGAGCTGGACTTCGAGGCCTACAAGGCGACCCGCGGCGGGGCGCCGCTCGACCTGTCGCCGCGCGAGTTCGAGCTGCTGCGCTACCTGATCGAGCGCAAGGGCGAGACGGTCTCCCGCGACAAGCTGCTCGAGGACGTGTGGGGCTACGAGAGCTACCCCTCGACCCGCACGGTGGACACCCACATCGCCAAGCTGCGCTCCAAGATCGGCGACAGCGGCCAGGAGCCGAAGCACATCCTGACCATCCACGGCTTCGGCTACAAGTTCATCGACCCGTGACCTCCGTCGCCGACTCCGGGCACCTGCGGGCGCTGACGGCGGCCGAAGTGCAGGCCGCCTCGCACGCAGCGCCAACCCGCCGGCCGCGCGGCCTGGGCGTGGGGCTCGTCGCCGGGGCCGGGGCGCCGTTGCGCGAGTTGTGCGACTGGGAGGAGGCCGGCGCCGACACGGCCGCCGGGCGCCTGGCCGAAGACCCCCCGGATCTGCTGGTCGTCGACCGCGGCCTCGCCGAGGCCGATCGCGCGGCGCTGCTGGCCGCCCTGCCGCCACCGGGCGATCCGCGTCGGCCGGCGCTGGTCGTGTTCTCGGCCGTCGGCCGGCGAGGCCTCGAGCCGCCGCTCGAGGACGCCGCGGACGACGTCGTCGCCTGCGACGAGCCGCCCGAAGAACTGCTGGCGCGGGTGCGCACCGCGCTGCGGCTGCGCAGCGTGCTCTCCGAGCTGGCCCGCAAGAAGGGCGAGATGGAGACGCTCTACGCCCGGCTGGAGACGATCTCGCGGCGGATGGCGGACGAGTTGCGCCTCGCCGCCCAGGTTCAGCGCGGGCTGCTGCCGCCCGCCGTGCAGCACCCGCGGCTCGAGATCGCCCGCGAGTACATCCCCGTGCGCGAGATCGGCGGCGACTTCTACGACGTCGTCGCGCTGGGCGAGGACCGCTTCGCGTTCGCGATCGGCGACGTGATGGGCAAGGGCGTGCCGGCCGCACTGCTGGCCGCCAACCTCAAGGCCTGCCTTCGGGCCCAGTTGCTGGCCGGGCCCGAGCCGATCGACGACCTGGTCGGCCGCGTCAACCGGCTGTTCTGGGAGGTCTCGCCCAAGGGCCTGTTCTCCAGCCTCTTCTTCGGCCTGTTCGATCTCGCTGCGATGCGCCTCGACTACGTCAACGCCGGCCACGACTACCCGTTCGTCGTGCGGTCGCAGGACGGGGCGACGCTCGACCTGGTCGAAGGCGGCACCGTGCTCGGGCTGCTGGAGGAAGCGACCTACCGGGCCGCGTCGGTCCGGCTGCAGCGTGACGACCTCGTCGTGTTCTACAGCGACGGCGTCACCGACCGCGTCGACCGCAACGGCGAGTTGTTCGGCCTGGCCCGGCTGCGGGAGACCGCGCGCCGGGCCCGCGGCGACGCCGCCCGCATCGCGCTCTACTCGCTGCTCGGCGAGGTCCAGGGCTTCTCGGCGGGCACACTGCCCGACGACGACATGACGCTGGCGGTCGCCCGGCTGCGCTGACGGGGCCCAACCGCCGGCGCCCCGGCGGCGTCTACGCCGAGGGGTCCGCCGAACCCCCGACCCCGGGCTGCCGTGACCTCTTAAGTTGCTGTCGCTTTGGAATTTAGGTCGGCCTGGTGCTAGATTGCCCGGGAACAGCGCATGGAATGGGTGTGCAGGGTCGGGACGCCGACCGGTGAGGTGATCGAGCGCAGCTTCGCGGCTCCCGACGAGGGCAGCCTGCGCGCGGAGCTGGAGCGCCAGGGCCTCTACCTGTTCAGCGCCCGCCGTGCGTTCTCGCTGGCCAACCTCGGCTTCGAGCGGCGGGTGGCGCCGGCGCTGCTGCAGCTCTTCTCGCAGGAGCTCGCCGCGCTGCTCAAGGCCGGGTTGCCGCTCCTGCAGTCGCTCGAGGTGATGCTCGAGCGCCAGAAGGAACCGACCTTCCGCCGCTCGCTGGAGCAGGTGCGGGACCGCGTCCGCAACGGCGTGGCGCTCTCCGAGGCGTTCCGCGCCGAAGGGCCGCTGTACCCGCCGATGTTCGCGGCCAGCCTGGTCGCGGGGGAGCGCTCCGGCAGCCTGGAGACGGTGCTGCGCCGCTTCTCGCAGTACCTGCGGCTGAGCCTCGGGCTGCGCCGCAAGGCGATCGCCGCCTCGATCTACCCGCTGGTGCTGCTGACCACGATGCTGGGGCTGATCGCGGTGCTGCTGCTGCGGGTGATCCCGCAGTTCGAGTCGTTCTACGAGGGCCTCGCCGCCGAGCTGCCGCTGCCGACCCGCGTGCTGCTGAAGCTCTCCGATCTCGCGACCGCGGGGGCGCCGTGGCTGGCGGTCGCGGCGATCGCCGCCTTCGTCGGCTTCCGGCTGTGGCTCGGGCGCCAGGGCTCGGCCGCCGCCCTCGACGCCGCGCTGCTGAAGCTGCCGTACTTCGGCACCATGCTGCGGATGTACGCGACCGCGCAGCTCGCGCGCACGCTGTCGACGCTGCTGCAGGGCGGGCTGCCGCTGCTGCACGCGCTGGACGTGGCCGCCGCGTCGGTCGGCAACCGCGCGATGGCGCGCGCGGTCGCCGAAGCGACGCCGCGCATCCGCGAGGGCCGCAGCCTGACCGCCTCGCTCGAGGAGACGCGGATGCTCGACGACCTCGCGCTGGAGATGATCAAGGTCGGCGAGCACACCGGCTCGCTGGCCGACATGCTGAACTCGGTCGCCGAGTTCTACGACGAGCAGCTCGAGGTGCGGCTGCAGGCGGCGCTGGCGCTGCTGGAGCCGATCATGCTGGTGCTGATGGCGGTGATCGTCGCCGCCATGCTGCTGGCCTTCTACCTGCCGATGTTCGAGGCGATCTCGGCGATCCAGGGGAGGCTCTGAGCGTGTCCGGCGTCGACGCGGCGGTCAGCGCGCTGGCGGCGGCCGGGTCCGAGGAGCAGCGTGCCCGCGAGCTGGCCCGGCGGCTGGAGCTGGAGTTCGTCGACGTCGGCTCCTTCTCGCCCGAGCCCGAGCTGCTGCAGAACGTCCCGGTCGACCTCATGTTCCGCCACAACTTCCTGCCCTACCGGCGCGACGGCGCGCGGCTGGTGCTGGTGATGGCGGACCCGGCCGACCTGCCGGTGATCGACGACCTGGCCTTCGTGCTGGGCTCGCCGATCCAGCCCGCCGTCGGCGCGCCGTCGGCGATCCAGGAGGCGCTCAAGCGCAGCCAGGGCACGCAGCGGGTCCTGGAGCAGGCTTCCGAGGGCCTGCAGATCGTCCGCGAGGACGAAGGCGGCGCCGAGACGCTGTCGATCGACACCATCCAGGCGGGCGAGTCGCCGATCGTGCGGCTGGTCGACTCCACGCTGTTCGACGCGCTCAACCGCCGCGCCTCCGACATCCACGTCGAGACGCGCGACGCCGAGGTCGTGATCAAGTACCGGGTCGACGGCGTGCTGCAGCCGGCGATGAAGCCGATCGCCAAGGAGCACCACGCCACGGTGATCAGCCGCATCAAGGTGATGGCGGAGCTGGACATCGCCGAGAAGAGGGTGCCGCAGGACGGCCGCTTCCGGGTGCGGCTGCGCGGCCGCCAGGTCGACTTCCGCGTCTCGATCATGCCGTCGATCCACGGCGAGGACGCCGTCATCCGCATCCTCGACAAGGAGAGCCTGTCCGAGCAGTTCGCCTCGCTGCGGCTCGACGTGCTGGGGTTCGACGAGCGCGAGCTGTCGCGCTTCCGCCGCTTCATCCGCGAGCCGTACGGCATGGTGCTGGTGACCGGCCCGACCGGCTCGGGCAAGACCACGACGCTCTACGCGGCGCTGTCCGAGATCAAGAGCGAAGAGGACAAGATCATCACCATCGAGGACCCGGTCGAGTACCAGTTGAAGGGCATCACCCAGATCCCGGTCAACGAGAAGAAGGGGCTGACCTTCGCCCGCGGCCTGCGCTCCATCCTGCGCCACGACCCCGACAAGATCATGGTCGGCGAGATCCGCGACGCGGAGACCGCGGACATCGCGATCCAGTCGGCGCTGACCGGCCACCTGGTGTTCACGACCGTGCACGCCAACAACGTGATCGACGTGCTGGGCCGCTTCCTCAACATGAAGATCGAGCCCTACAACTTCATCTCGGCGCTCAACTGCGTGATGGCGCAGCGGCTGGTGCGGAAGATCTGCGACCACTGCCGGCGCTTCGGCCGCGCCTCCGCCGAGGAGCTGTCGCTGTCGGGGCTCGACCCCGCGCGCTACGCCGATCACCCGTTCGCCCAGGGACAGGGCTGCATCGAGTGCGGCGGCGCCGGCTACAAGGGCCGGATGGCGATCTCCGAGCTGCTCGACCTCTCCGACAACATCCGCGAGCTGATCCTCGACCGGCGATCGAGCGCGGAGATCAAGCGCGCCGCCCGCGAGGAGGGCATGACCTTCCTGCGCGAGTCCGCGGTCAACAAGGCGCTCGCGGGCACCACCACGCTGCACGAGATCAACAAGGTCACCTTCGTGGAGGTGGTGTGACGCTGCTCGCGCGGCTGGCGCCGCCGGGCTCGGCGCTGCACAAGGCCTTCCTCGAGCCCGACCCGCCGGAGCTGGCTCTCGAGGTCCGCGAAGGCGGGCTGGGCCTGGTCCGGGCGCGGCTCGAGCAGGGGAGGCCGCGACTGCTGGCCGCCGGCGCGGTCGCGCTGGCGCCCGGGGCCCTGCGGCTCTCGCTGACCGAGCCGGGGGTCGCGGACGCCGCGGCCTTCGGCGCGGCGCTCGAGGCGCTGCTCGCGCGCTGCGGCGCCGCGGCCGGAGGGCGCGTCTGCCTGGTGCTGCCCGACGTCGTCGGCCGGCTGCGGCTGTTTCCCGAGGCCGAGTTGCGAGCGGCGAGTGCCGAGCAGTCGCTGGAGCTGGCCCGCTTCCGCCTGAAGAAGGCGCTGCCCTACGACGTGCGCGAGGCGAAGGTCGCGGTCTCGCTGCCCGCTCCCGGGCAGGGCGACGGCGTCGTCGCCGTGGTGGCGCGGTCCGTGCTCGAGTCGTACGAGCGAGCCTGTGCTGCGGCGGGCCTGTGGGCCGGCCGCGTGGAGCTGTCGTCCGTCGCGCTGTCGCGCGCGCTGCCGGCGCGCCCGGAACCCGTGCTGCTCGTCAACCGCGACCGTGGCTGGGCCTCGCTGCTCCTTCTGGCGGCAGGCTGGCCGCGACTGGTCCGCACGTTCGACCAGGAGGCCGTGCCTGACCCTGCCGCGCTGCTGCGCGAGGTGCGGGCCACCTGCGCCTTCGCGGAGGAGCGGCTGGGCGCGCGGCCGGCCGGCGTGGTGCTGCGCGACGCCGGCGGCGAGCCGGGCCTGGCCGCGGCGCTCGCGGGCGCCGCGGGGGTGCCGGCCGAGGCGATGGCGGCCGCGCCCGGGGTGCCGGCAGCCGAGGCGGCCGCCTTGGCGGCAGCGTGTGCGGCGTTCGAGGCCGTGGCGTGAGGCCCGACCTCAACCTGGCCTCGCGCCCCTTCCGCAACCGGCGGCTGCCCCTGCTCGCCACGGCGGCGCTGGTGGCGGCCGCCGTCGCGCTGACCGCGCTGCACGCGGCGCTGCTGCTGGAACTGTTCTCGCCGCGCGCGCTGGAGCGGCGGGCGGCAGTCGGCCGCCTGGAATCGGAGCTGCGGGCGTTGCGGGAGCAACAGGCGGGGCTGGTCGTCGCCGACGTGCCCGCCGCGACTCGCGAGCGCTGGCGGGCCGCGCGCGGCGTCGTGGAGCGCCGGGTGTTCTCCTGGACGCTGCTGCTCTCGCGCCTGGAGGCTGCCCTGCCGCGCGACGTGAGGCTCGTCTCGATCGCGCCCGGGATCGAGGCCGGGGAGGTGTCGATCGACGTGCAGGCCGAGGCCGAGAGCGTGGAGGCCGGCTTCGCCGTGGTCGCCCGCTTCGAGGCGCAGCCCGAGTTCTCCGACGTGCGGCCGCAGTCGATCGCGGACGGCGATGGCGGCCGGGTCAAGATGAGCTACCGGATGAGATACCGGCCCGGCGGCGTGCCTGTCCCGGCCGCGGCGTCGCCCGCGGAGGCCAGGCCGTGAGCGCCGCGCAGTCGCGCCTGCGCGTCGTGGCGCTCGCGGCGCTGGCGGCCAACGCGTTGGGCCTGCTGGCCTACACCCTGCCGCGACGGGCCGCCCAGGGCTCCGCGGAGCAGCGCGAGACGGCCCTGCGCGCGGACGTCGGGCGCGAGCAGCGCCGGCTGCGCGAGCGCCAGGTCCGGGCCGACGCGCAGCGCGACAACGCCCGCGACCTGGAGCGGCTGCAGGCGGCGCTGGCCCCGCGCGCGCAGGCGCTGGTGCCGATGCTGGAGGCGCTCGAGAAGATGGCCCGCGACTCGGGGCTGCGCCCGCGCCAGCGCCGGTACTCGGAGTCCGAGCTGCCCGGCACGGGGATCGTGCGGGTCGAGATCGAGCTGCCGCTCGAGGGCCGCTACGCGGCGCTGGTCGACTTCCTGGAGCGGGTCGAGGCCTCGGGGCGACCGCTCTCCGTCGACGCCCTCGCGCTGGAACGGGACGAGGCCCAGGCCCGGCTGCGGGTGCGGCTGTCGGCGTGGTTCGCGGCGGGGGACGCGTCGTGAGGGCGCCGCGGCGCGGCGAGCGCGGCTACACCTTCTTCGAGCTGCTCGCCTGTGCCGGGATCCTGATGGTGCTGGCCTCGGCGGCGCTGCCGCTCGCGAAGGTGAGCCAGACCCGCCGCAAGGAACTCGAGCTGCGCCGGGCGCTGCGCGAGATGCGCACGGCCATCGACCGCTACCAGGAGGCGGTGGTCCAGGGCCAGATCGGCGGCACCGACGTGAAGCTGGGCAGCGAAGGGTATCCTCCGACGCTCGAGGTGCTGGTGGACGGGGTCTCCCAGGTCGGGCGCGTGGACCACAAGCTGAAGTTCCTGCGGCGGATCCCGATCGACCCGTTCACCGGCAAGGCGGAGTGGGGCTTGCGCTGCTACCAGGACGACGCGGACGAGACGAGCTGGTGCGGGCAGAACGTCTACGACGTGCGCTCGCTGGCGCCCGGCAAGGCGCTCGACGGCTCGGAGTACGAGGCATGGTGAAGACACGGCAGGCCGGCTTCACGCTGCTGGAGCTGATGGTGGTGATCACCATCCTCGGCGTGCTGGTGGCGGTCGCGCTGCCCTCGTACCGCAACGCGGTGGTGCAGGCGCGGGAGGCGGTGCTGCGGCAGGACCTGTTCGTGTTCCGCGATCTGATCGACCAGTACCAGGCCGACCGCGGCCGCTACCCGGAGTCGCTCGAGGCGCTGGTCGAGTCCGGCTACCTGCGCAAGATCCCGGTCGACCCGATCACGCAGCGCGCCGACTGGGTGGTCATCGAGGCGGAGCCCGACCCCGCCAACCCCGGCGAGGTGACGGGCATCTTCGACGTGCGCAGCGCGGCCCAGGGGACCTCGCTGGGCGGCACGCCGTACGCCGAGTGGTGAGTGCGGAACCGCGCCCTCGTCCTGGCCCTGCTCGCCGCGCTGGCGGTCGGCGTGTGGAGCACCTGGCCGGGCCTGTCGGCGCCCGAGCCCGCGTCGGCCGGCCCGGCAGCCCGGCCCGGGCGCGCCGCCGGCCCGCCGCTGCGGATCGACTACGACCGCGTCGCCGCGAAGCGCCCGCAGGCGCAGGTCGGTCGGCGCGACCTGTTCGAGTTCGGGCCGCTGCCGACCCCGGAGCCCACGCCGACCCCGGAGCCCACGCCGACGCCAGAGCCCACGCCGACGCCGGAGCCCACGCCGACCCCGCCGCCACCGCTGCCGCCGCTCAACGTCGAGTTCCTCGGGGTGGTGGAGGACGGGAAGGGGCTGAAGCTGGCCGTGCTGCTGACCGACAAGCGGGTGGTGCTGACGGGCAAGGTGGGAGACGTCGTGGCCAACCGGCTGAAGGTCGTCCAGATCGGCCTCGAGTCCGTGGACGTCCAGGAAGTCGGCAGCGAGCGCGTGCGCCGCCTGCCGCTCAAGGGGAACTGATGATGCGATCCGCCTCCGCCCGGCGCGCCGCGGTCGCGCTGCTGGCGCTCGCCGCGCTCGCGGGCTGCGCCGCGCGCTCGGCCTACCGCCAGGGACTCCAGGAGGGCCGGCGCGGCAACTGGGACGTCGCCGTCGCCCGCCTGACCCGGGCCTTCGACTCCGACCCCGAGAACATCAGCTACCGCATCGCGCTCGAGAACGCCCGCTCCCAGGCCTCGCGCATGCACCACGTCGAGGCCCGCAAGCGGCTCGCCGCCGACGACCTGGCGGGAGCCGTCGACGCGCTGGAGATCGCCGCCAAGTACGACCCCGGCAACAAGTCGGCCTCGGACGACCTGGCCATCGTGCGCGCCAAGCTGCGCGAGCGCGAGGCGGCGAAGCAGCAGCTCGCGGAGTTCGAGGCGGCGCGGCAGCGGGCCCGCAGCCAGCTCCCGGTGCCGGTGCTGTCCCCGCGCAGCCCGGTGCCGATCTCGATCAACTTCTCCGACCAGAGCCTGGAGAAGGTGTTCGAGACGATCGGCAAGCTGGCCGGCGTCAACGTGCTCTTCGACGAGCAGTTCCGCGACAAGAAGGTCGGCGTGCGGCTCTCCGGCGTCACCTTCCAGGAGGCCCTCGACCAGATCTGCCTGGTCAACCGCCTCTTCTACAAGGTGCTCGACCAGAACTCGATCATCGTCGTGCCGGAGTCGCCCGCCAAGCGGCGCTCGTACGACGAGGTGCTGGTCCAGACCTTCTACCTCCAGAACGCCGAGGCCAACGAGGCGGTCAACGTGATCAAGCAGATCGCGGGCGTGACCAAGGCTCAGGTCACCCCGGCGCTGGGCGCCATCACGGTCGTCGCCACCCCGGACAAGATGGCGGCCATCGAGCGCGTGCTGGCGGCCCACGACAAGGCGCGCGGCGAGGTGATGGTCAAGGTCGAGATCCTCGAGGTCAACCGCAACAACCTGAAGCGCTACGGGCTGTCGCTGTCGAACTACGAGGCCTCGGTGACGCTGTCGCCGACCGGCGCGGAGGGCGAGCTGGCGAGCGGCTTCACCAACGCCCGCGCCCACCTGCTCTCGTCGCTCAACCTGGCGGACTTCGTGGTCAGCATCCCGTCGACCCTGCTCGCCCAGTTCCTCCAGACCGATTCGACCGTGCGCATCCTGGCCTCGCCGCAGCTGCGCGCGGCGGAAGGGAAGAAGACCGCGCTCAAGATCGGCACCGAGGTGCCGGTCCCGGTGACCACCTTCACTGCCACCGCGGTCGGCAACTCGACGTTCTCCCCGGCGACCTCGTTCCAGTACCGCAACGTCGGCATCAACCTCGAGCTGGAGCCGAAGGTCAACGCCGCCGGCGAGATCTTCCTCGGCATGACCGCGGAGTTCAGCCTGCTCGGCGAGGACCGCAACGTGGGCACAGCGGCGGCCCCGCTGGTGGTGCCCACGTTCCTGACCCGCAACGTCACGGGCACCCTGCGGCTGAAGGACGGCGAGACTTCGCTGATCGGCGGCCTGCTCAGCCAGCGCGAGGCCGACTCCTTCCGCGGCGCGCTCGGCCTGCGCAACGTGCCGCTGCTGAACAAGCTGCTGGGCGCCAACTCGAAGACCCAGGACGAGACCGAGATCCTGATCTCGATCACGCCGCACCTGGTGCGGGCTCCCAAGGTCACCGAGGACGACCTGCGCGCCTTCTCGTTCGGCACCGAGGAGGTCGCGCGGGTGCCCGGCGCGCGGCCGCTGTTCGGGCCGGAGCTCGAGCCGACCGCGGACGCCGCCGCGCCCGTCGCGACGGCTCCGGCGCCCGCGCCCGTGCCCACGCCCAGCCCGACGCCGGAAACCCGGCGTCGCCCCGGGGCCCGGCCGCGCCCGACGCCGACGGCTGCAACGGGCGGCCCGCCGGCGCCCCAGGCAGCGCAGTCCGTGAGGCTGGCGCCCGCCTCGCTGACGGCGCGCCGCGACCAGGCGCTCGAGGTCAACCTGCTGCTGGCGGCGCCCGCAGAGGTGACGGCCGTCGAGGTGGTGGTCCGCTACGACCCGGAGCGCCTCACCGGTTTCGAGGCCGTGGCAGGCTCGCTGCTGACGCTCGACGGCGCCGCGGTCGGCGCGGAGCGCACCGAGGAGCCGGGCCGTCTGCGGGTCCGCTTCGTGCGCCCGCGGGCCGCAACTGGCGCCGGGGCCCTCGTGGCCTTGCGCGCCCGGGCGGCGGCCGCGGGGGCGACGGCGGTCGCGGTCGAGAGCGTCGTCGTCACCGGGCCCGGCGGGGAGCAGAAGCTGGCAGTCCCCGCGCCCGCCACCATCGAGGTCCAGGAATGAACGCCCGAACCCAGAGGCGCCCCGCGGCGCTGTTCGTTGCGGCGCTGCTCGGCCTGTCCCAGGCGACCTGCCACCAGGCGATCCTCGTCGCGCCCCCCGGCTCCACCCTGCAGCTCTTCGCGAACCCGACGTTCATCCCGGCCTTCGGCGGGCGCGCGGTGATCTCGGCGCTGGTGATCGAGCCCGCGGGCACGCCGGTGCCCGACGGCACCGTCGTCCAGTTCTTCACGAACCTCGGCCGCATCGACGAGCAGGGCAAGACCAACGACGGCGTGGCGCGCGTCGCGCTGACCGCCGACAGCCGGTCGGGCCTCGCCACGGTGACCGCCGTGTCCGGCGGCGGCGCGACCCAGACCGCCTCGGTCGAGGTCGGGATCGGGTCGGCGCTGCCGCGCACGATCCTGCTCACCGCCGACCCCAGCCGGTTGACCGAGTCGCGCTCCAGCCACGTCACCGCCAACGTCTTCGACGAGAACGGCAACCCGGTGGCCAACGTGCCCGTGATCTTCAGCATCGAGGCGAGCCCGTCGACGGAGACGATGGACTCGCAGGGCCGGCCGCAGTTCACCGACAGCAACGGCCGGGCCAGCGACGTGATGCGGACGCGCCGGCAGTCGAACGGCACCGCCCGCGTGCGGGCCCAGGTGGTGAGTTCCAGCGGCACGATCGAGGGCACGGTCGACATCGCGATCGTCCTGTTCTAGAAAGGAACCGTGCGCTTCCTGCCGCTCGCCTTCGCCGCCCTGGTCGCCGCGGCGCCTGCCGCTGCCGACATCGCGGTGCTGGCGCACGGCGGGACCCTGAAGGTCGACACGGTCGAGCGGCGCGGCGAGTCCGTGCGCCTCGCGTTGCGCGGCGGCGGCGAAGTCGAACTGCCCGCCAGTGCGCTGCGCGGGGTGGTTCCCGACGAGGTCGCCCTCGAGATCGCGGCCGCGGAGGCCGCGCCCGGGCCGCACGACCCGCGGGCGCTGGCGCAGGAGGTCGCCCGCCGCCACGGCCTCGACCCCGCCCTGGTGCTGGCCGTGATGGGCGTCGAATCCTCCTTCCAGCCCGACGCCGTGTCGCCGAAGGGCGCCCAGGGCCTGATGCAGTTGATGCCCGCCACGGCGAAGGAACTGGGCGTCACCGATCCGCTCGACCCGCTGCAGAACGCGGACGGGGGAGCGCGCTACCTGCGCGACCTGCTGGCCCGTTACGACGGCGACGTGGAGAAGGCGCTGGCGGCATACAACGCCGGCCCGGGCGCCGTCGCGCGGCACCGCGGCGTGCCGCCCTACCGCGAGACGCAGGCCTACGTGCGCAAGGTGCTCGAGCGGTACCAGCGGGAGGGCGGCGGGAAGTGAATCCGCAGCGGGGCTACGTGATGGTGGCGCTGCTGGCCGCGATCGCGATCCTGCTGATCGGGATGGGCGCGGCGGCGCCGACCTGGAAGTACGTGATGCAGGACTCGCGCGAGCAGGAGCTGATCTTCCGCGGGTCGCAGATCGCCGACGCCATCGGCCGCTACCAGCGCAAGCACGCCAACGCGCTGCCGACGTCGATCGAGCAACTGGTCGAGGGCAAGTTCCTGCGCCGGGCCTACAAGGACCCGATGACCGAAGCGGGCGAGTGGCGGCTGCTGCGCCCGGGCGAGGTCGCGGGCGTGCCGGGGCGTCCCGTCGCGCCCGGCGGCACTCCGGGCTCGGGACCCCGGACCCCGGGGGCGCAGCCCGCGTCGCCGGGTGGATTCGGCGCCGGGACCGGTCTCGGCCCGATCGCGGGCGTCGCCAGCCGCAGCACGGAGTCTTCGCTGCGCATCTTCAACGGCCGCACCCGCTACAGCGAGTGGCTGTTCATGCCGGGGCAACCGCGCGTGATCGGCCGGCCGCGCACCCCGGAGCCGCGCCAGCCCGGGACCCAGCCGCGGCCGGCCCCGTCGCCATCGGTGCGCTGAAGCTCTTCCGCCGGCTGCCCGGCCGGGTCAGGTCCTGGGCGTGGGCTCCGGCGTCGGCATGGGAGTCGGCTGCGGCGCGAAGGGCGACACCGGGAAGCGCACCGGACCCGGGCCCAGCGGCGACGCAGGGCCCTTCGGCGACTCCGGACGGGCCGTGCCGGGCTCGGGGCCAGGCTCCTGCGGCGCCGCCTCCTCCTGCGGTGCCTCGGCGTCGCCTCCCGCAGGCTCCGCTGCAGTCGTGTCTTCGCCGTCGGCGTCGGCGGCTGCGGCGGGCTCGGGCGGACGCAGGGGTGCAGGGCGGGGAACCGACGACGAAGGCCGCGGGCCGGCGAGGTCCCCGGGGCCGGAAGGCGCGCGACTCCCGGCGCTTGACGGCGCGCTGCCGAGGATCAGCGTCGTCACCCGGGTCCCGCTCAGGTCCAGCGCGACGGCGTAGTCCAGCGGCTGGCCCTCGAGGATCGCGGCCAGTGCGGCCGCCGGGTGGCGAGCCTGCAGCTTGAGCGTGACGAGGGCGCGCTGCGGCGTGCCCTCCCAGGTGAGTTGCGCCCCGGCCACGCGCGCGAACTGGTCGAGCACTTCCGAGAGCGGAGCCCGGTCGGCGTCCACCGACACCGTGCCGTCCGGGGCGATCGTGACGGCGGGCTGCGCGGAGGCGCAGAATCCCGGCGCCAGGGCCAGCACCAGGACCAGCGCCCGCGTCGAGTACCTCACGCTCGGAAGCGTACGCCGGCGCAGGGCGGCGGTAAAGGGCTCAGGAGATGGCGGGCGGGGGCAGGGCGGCGAGGGCCAGCGCGGCCTGGCGCAGGAACACCGGGCGCAGCGCGGCAGCGATCGGTTCGGCCGGAGGAAGCTGGACCGCGAGCGGGTTGACCCAGGCCCCGCCGCGCTTCATCCGGTAGTCCAGGTGGGGCCCGGTCGAGAGGCCCGTCGACCCCACGGCGCCGATGCGATCTCCCTGCGTCACACGCGCCCCCCGTCGCACGTCGATGCGGGACAGGTGCCCGTAGAGCGTCTCGAAGCCGTTGGCGTGGCGGAGGCGCACGGTCTTGCCGAAGCCGCCCTCCCAGCCGGCCGAGAGCACGGTGCCGTCGGCCGCCGCCTGCACGGGGGTGCCCGTCGGCGCCGCGTAGTCGATGCCGAGGTGCGGGCGGCGGATGCCGAGCACCGGGTGCAGGCGGCGGGTCGAGAAGCCGGAGCTGATCCGCGTGAAGCGCAGCGGCGAGCGCAGGAACGCCTTGCGCAGCGGCGTGCCGTCGGGCGCGTAGTAGCCCGCGCGGCCGTCGGCCTCGAAGCGCACCGCGCGCAGGACCCGCTCGCCGCGGCGGAACTCGGCCGCCCGGATCGGGCCGTAGCGCACGAAGCGGTCGCCGACGGCGAGTTCGTCGACGACGAGGCGGAACGAGTCGCCGCGCTGCAGCTCGGTGTTGAAGTCGACGTCCCAGGCGAAGATCTCGGCGAGATCGAGCGCGAGCTGGTCGCGGGCACCGCTGGCGGTGACGGCCGCGAACAGGCTCGACTCGATGGTCCCGGCGAAGGTGGCTGCCCTCGCCGTCACGTCGCGGGTGACGATCCGCGCCTGCCAGCCCGTGGCCGCGCGCTCGACGCGCAGCGTGCGCAGGGTGTCGATCCCGTAGGTGAACGCGAGCAGCCCGTCCGGCCGCAGCGCGAGGCCCCACGGCTGGCCGGTGGCGACCCGCGCGAGGTCGTGCAGCGGGCGGGCGGCGGCCACGATCTCGTGGAGCTGGGCGCCGTCGAGCGCGCCCTGCAGCGCCGAGCCCAGCGTGCCGCCGCGCGGGATCGTGCCGCGCAGCACCGTGGCCTCGAGCAGGGGCGCCGCGCCGGCGGGCGCCGCACGTCCCACGAACTCGCAGGGCAGCAGCAGGAGCGCGAGCAGCGAGGCGCCGGCGGCGGCGCGGCGCAGGCGGGGCGAACAGAAGGCAGGGCGACGCAAGACGCGCCATTTTCCCGGCCCGGCCGCCGGCCGGTCAAGCGAAAACGGGTCGCCGGCCGCGAGTGTCGCGCCGCGTTTGCCCCTTGACTGGAGCGGGTGCTACGCTTCTCCGAGTCGTCCCGGGCGCGGACGCGCCCGCTCGCCGCCGCCTCCGGCGCGCGAACCCCAGGAGACCATGCCCACAGCTTCCGCCCTCGCGCACGCCACGATCCAGGACCGCGCCCTCGAACCGATCCGCGAAAAGGTGCTCGCCGGCCGCCGCCTCGGCTTCGAGGACGGGGTGGCGCTGTACCGCAGTCACGACCTGCTGGCGATCGGACAACTCGCCAACCACGTGCGCGAACAGCGCCACGGCGACGCCGGCTACTTCGTGTGGAACACCCACATCAACCACACGAACGTGTGCGTCGCCACCTGCGACTTCTGCGCGTTCGCCGCGAAGCCGGGCGAAGAGCGCGGCTACACGATGAAGCTCGAGGAGGTCTTCGACAACGTGCGGGCGCTGCCGAAGCCCGTGCGCGAGGTCCACATCGTGGGCGGCCTGCACCCGGACCTGCCGTGGGAATACATGACGGACATGCTGAAGGGCATCAAGCAGGTCCGGCCGGACATCCACGTCAAGGCCTTCACGGCGGTCGAGATCTGGTTCTTCCACAAGCTCTACCGCAAGAGCGTGGCGGACGTGCTCGCCGAGCTGAAGGAAGCCGGCCTCGACTCGATGCCCGGCGGCGGCGCGGAGATCTTCGCGAAGGAGACCCGCAACAAGATCATCAAGGGCAAGGCCAACGCCGAGCAGTGGCTGGACGTGATGCGCGAGGCCCACCGCCAGGGGATTCCGACCAACGCGACCATGCTCTACGGCCACGTCGAGTCGGTCGAGGACCGCGTGGACCACCTGGTGCGCCTGCGCGAGCTGCAGGACGAGACCGGCGGCTTCGTCACCTTCATCCCGCTGGCGTTCCAGCCGTGGGAGGCGCCCGCGCTGAAGCTGCCCGAGACCACGGGCTTCGACGACCTGAAGGCGATCGCGATCGCGCGGCTGATGCTCGACAACGTGCCGCACATCAAGTCCTACTGGATCATGATCGGCCCGCGGCTGGCCCAGGTCGGGCTCTCGTTCGGCGCCGACGACCTCGACGGCACCGTGACCGAGGAGAAGATCGCCCACGACGCCGGCGCCCAGACCTCCCAGTCGCTGACGGTCCACGAGCTGTGCCGGCTGATCCGCGAGGCGGGCCGGCGCCCGGTCGAGCGCGACACCGTCTTCAACGTGATCAAGGAGTGGTGACGACCGCGGTGGCCGCCTGCCGCCTCGGCGTCGTCGGCTACCTCAACTCCGTGCCGCTCGTGGCCGGGCTCGGGGCCGACGCCCGCTTCGAGCTGCGCCGGGCCGTGCCGTCGCGGGTCGCCGACTGGCTGGCGTCGGGCGAGGTCGACCTCGGCCTGATCCCGGCGGTCGAGTACGCCCGCCAGCCCGGCCTGCGCATCGTGCCCGGTCTCGCGATCGGGAGCCGTGGCCCGGTGCGCTCCGTCCTGCTGTTCCACCGCGGCGATCTCGACGCCGTGCGGCGGGTGGCGCTCGACACCTCGAGCCGCACGTCCGTCGCGCTGACCCGGGTGCTGCTGCACGCGCGGCTGGGCCGCGAGCCCGAGTACGTCGCCGCAGCGCCCGACCTCGACGCGATGCTGGCGCAGGCCGACGCGGCGCTGGTCATCGGCGACGTCGCGCTCGAGCACGAGGACGCGGCCCCGAAGCTCGACCTCGGCGCCGAGTGGACGCGCCAGACGGGCCTGCCCTTCGTGTGGGCGTTCTGGGCGGGCCGGCCGGGGGCCGTCGACCAGGCCGGCGTCGAGGCGATGCAGGCGGCACTGCGACGCGGCCTGGAGTCGATCGACGCGCTGGCCGCCGACTACAATCCCGGCGACGCGGGACGAGCGGCCCGCAACGCCGCGTACCTGCGCGAGAACATTCGATACACGATGGGCGAGGACGAGCTGCGCGGCCTGCGGGAGTACTACCGCCGGGTCGCCGCGCTCGGCCTGGTGCCCGAGGTCCCGGAGATCCGTTTCCATGGCGATCGCTGAAGAGGTCCGTCGCAAGGTCCACGGGGGAGAGCGGCTCACGCGCGAGGAGGGCATCGCCCTGCTGCGCGACGGCGAGCTGCTCGAGCTGGCCGAGCTGGCCGACGCCGTGCGCCGGCGCCTCCACCCGGAGGGGATCGTCACCTACATCATCGACCGCAACATCAATTACACGAACGTGTGCAACGCGCAGTGCGCGTTCTGCGCGTTCTACCGCGACCTGCCGGCGCAGGACGGCTACGTGCTGAACCGCCGCGAGCTGGCCCAGAAGATCGAGGAGACGATGGCGCTCGGCGGGCGCCAGCTCCTGCTCCAGGGCGGGCTGCACCCGGACCTCGGGATCGAGTTCTACGAGGAGCTGTTCCGCTGGATCAAGCAGAACTACCCGATCTGGATCCACGGCCTGTCGCCGGCCGAGGTCAAGCACGTCTGCAAGGTGTCCGGCCTCACCACCGAGCAGTGCCTCGTGCGGATGCGCGACGCCGGGCTCGACTCGATCCCCGGCGGCGGCGCCGAGATCCTGTCCGACCGCGTGCGCAAGATCATCGGCATCGCCAAGGGCACCACGGCCGAGTGGCTCGAGGTGATGGAGGTCGCGCACCGGATCGGCATGCGCACCACCGCCACGATGATGTTCGGCCACGTCGAGACGCTCGAGGAGCGGATCGACCACCTGCTGCACCTGCGCGAGCTGCAGGATCGCACGGGCGGCTTCACCGCCTTCATCGCCTGGACCTTCCAGCCCGAGAACACCGCGCTGGCCGGCGACGAGCTGTCGTCCTTCCAGTACCTGCGCACGCTCGCGGTGTCGCGGCTGATGCTCGACAACTTCCGCAGCGTGCAGGCCTCGTGGGTGACCCAGGGCGGCAAGATCGGCCAGGTCTCGCTGCGCTTCGGCGCGAACGACTTCGGCAGCCTGATGATCGAGGAGAACGTGGTGTCGGCGGCGGGAGCGGCGTTCCACCTGACCGAGGCCGAGATCGCGCGCTCGATCCAGGACGCGGGCTTCGTGCCCAAGCGCCGCACGATGCACTACGAGATCGTCGGCGACCCGTACTGCTGGAGCCACGCGACGCCGCAGATGCCCGCGCCGCGCCACGTGCTGCCGGTCGTCAGCGCCCGCTAGCGAGAAAGTCCGGCCCGGCGCACGAGTAGACGCGCAGCGGACCTCGCGCGAAGAGGGGCGCCGCCGCCGGGGCTGCCAGCGCGAAGCGGCTGCGCTCGCGCGCGAGCTCGCGCAGCCAGGCCCCGAACGGGGCG
>JAANMV010000340.1_pt1 | contig 58123 bp, 42 predicted proteins | sample 7279661 | NCBI WGS metagenome assembly JAANMV01 (sample SAMN14094540, study PRJNA606508) | bioreactor metagenome | isolation source: A lab-scale SPAN reactor treating ammonium-rich wastewater day 121 | place: Ireland: Galway | collected 2017-05-16 | reverse complement strand
GTTTAATTTATAAAAAATTTGATGTTATAATGGATGATGACGCCTTGAATTTAAAAGTTTTATATCCTGATATTGAAACCAATATAATTGGTGTATCTGCGGGTATTGAGCTTGATAAACGCGATCATCCCGCTGCAACGTTCACCGGTTATTATTTTAGTTTTTCAGGCGGATTTTTCCCGGATATATTTGATAATAGTTTTAACTTTGGGAAAATTAGTGCCGATATGCGCGCTTATTTTGGATATAAACAGAATGTTTCTTTAGTATTAAGACTAAGAGGCGAAAAAATTTTTGGTGATTTCCCGTTTTTTGAATCTGCTTTTCTCGGCGGTTCAAAACTTCACAGGGGATTTCCAAGTGAAAGATTTGCAGGTGACGGTTCATTGCTTGCTTCAGCTGAAAGCAGGCTGAAGCTTTTCAGCATGAATTTTCTGCTTCCTGAAACTTTCGGTATATTCGGATTTGCTGAAACCGGAAGGGTATTTTTAAATGGAGAAAATTCTGAAAAATGGCATACAGGTTTCGGCGGAGGTATTTATATGTTTTTAATAAACCGTGATATTACTTTTAAGCTTACTTATGCCCGCTCTGTGGAAAAAGATTATTCAATATATTTTGGAACAGGATTTGGTTTCTGATACTCTAAAAATTGTATATTAAACTGAAACCGTTGAAAGAAGGGTATAATGAAATACCCCCGCCTTTTCGTTTCATTTTTCTTTTTTCATTTTCTTCGCGTTCACGCTCTCTTGCCAGTACAAATTTTGCGGAGCCGTATCCAAGGGCTGCACCGAAAATTACATCGCTTATCCAGTGTTTATCATTATAAAGCCTTGCATAGCCTGTTAATGCAGCAAAACCGTATAATACTACTCTAGCCCACCATGTATCAATCTGTTCTGCCAGAATAGTAGAAGTGGTAGTTGCTACCACCATATGACCTGAAGGGAATGACTGCGTATCACCTGCAGTGCTGAACCATGAAAACTCGTATTGGCTGCCGTTTGATGATGTAAAAGGCCTGTGCCTTCCGAATAAATATCTCATTCCCATTGTAACAGTACCAGAATATGCAAGTGCCTGCAGCAGCATTCTTCCGGTTTTTCTGATTTCACTTTCCCGGGTAACCAGGCCCGTTGTATATAATATTCCCCCGAAAATACTCGGGTACTGCACAAAACCGTAAAACGTTGGGCCATCCCAGAAATCACCGTTATATGTTGCAAAATCCCTGCGTGAAACCGCTTCCCTGAACTCCCTGTCAGCAGCAGAAGATAAAACTGTTCCGGTTATTACTCCCGATGTTATCAGAATATTTTTAGTGCTCCTGAAAGGTTCAATAAAATAATTTCCCCAGTCAGCTCCAAAACATGAGGCATCATAGCTTAAATCCTGCCATACAGTGGTTTTTTTTGGTTTTCTGAATTTATTAAGGTCAGTTGAATCGGTATATGTTGTCATTTGTATCAGAAAAATCAATATTGCGGCAGCAATGACCCTTTTTTTCAAATTTTATTGAATGATTTAATTAAAAATAATTTCATAAATTAATGGGAATTATTAACATAGACAAGCATATAATAAGGTAATGTCATTAAAAGCAAATACGATAGCTAAACTTAAAACAGTTTTAGCGGTAACATTATTCGGGATTGTTATAGGGCCGTTGTTCACGGTTATTGCGTTTGGTTTTGAATTTGACAGGGCTGTTAAAGGACTGGTTGCTGGTTTTTTGATTACGTTCCTCAGCGGATTGTTTGAAAAATTTGTGTTTGAAACCAGGTTCAGGAAACTGAATTTTTCTATTGTTTTGCTTTCAAGGACTTTGTTCTACATATTTATAATTTCTTTTTCCGTTATAATGGTTTGGGTTGTACACGAAAGTATGATTAATAACAGGGGATTAATAGAAACAATCAACAATGATGATTTCAGGTATTTCATTACACGGGGTGACTTTCCATATATTTTCATATTCGCAATAACTATCAGCTTTTTGGTAAATTTTCTGTTTCAGCTTAATAACCTGCTTGGCAAAGGGGTTCTTCTGAACTATATTTCCGGCAGATATCACAAGCCCAAATGTGAAGAGCGTTTCTTTATGTTCCTTGACCTTGAAGCATCAACAACAATTGCTGAAACAATTGGCCCGCTTAAGTATCATGAATTTATCAACAGTTTTTTCTTTGATTTAAGCGACCCGGTAATTGAATCTAAGGGTGAAATTTACCAATATGTTGGTGATGAAGTTGTAATTTCATGGAAAAAACCAAACGGAATTAAAAACAGCAATTGTATAAAATGCTTTTTTGAGATCCGGAATAAAATAGAAAAGCTGCAGGAAGGTTACATCAGAAAATTCGGACTCATTCCGGGGTTTAAAGCAGGGGTGCATTTCGGGGAAGTGGTTATTGGAGAAGTGGGTGATTCCAGAAAAGAAATAGTTTTCCATGGTGATGTTATGAATACTGCATCAAGGATCCAAAACCTGGCAAAACAGCTGAATAAACAGTTATTGATCTCAGACGAAGCTTTAAAGTACATTGAACCCGGAAATTTATTTAAATTAAATGAGCTGGGAATATTTAAGCTTAAAGGCAAAGAAATTGAAACAGTAATTTATGAAGTAGTGAATAAATAATTGTATTATTTTTTACTTTCCAGGTTTTTTATGTAATCAAATATCTCGTACTGTGACCTGTGCTCATATTCACTCTGCGATATCCTGTATTGGTTGGTTTGTTTTTCATCAATAATTCTTGCTTTTACATTATCATTCAGCTTAATATTAACAATATGTTTAATGATATTCTTCAGGTTTTCATCATAAACCGGGAACCCAACTTCTATTCTTCTTGATAAATTCCTTTTCATCCAGTCAGCGCTTGCAAGGTATATTTTTTCCTTCCCTCCGTTGTTGAATATATATACCCTGTCATGCTCAAGAAACCTGTCCAGAATGCTTGTGATATTAATATTTTCACTTAATCCTTTAATTCCGGGAATTAGGCAGCAAATACCGCGGACGATCAGATTTATTTTAACTCCTGCGCTGCTGGCTTCGTATAACTTTTTGATCATTCTTTCATCTTCTAGACTGTTTATTTTTGCAGTAATGGCTGCTGGTTTGCCCTGACGGGCGAATGATATTTCATTTTCTATCATTGCAGTAAATCCCTGTCTCATACCATACTGCGCCACCAACAGATGCCTGAACTGAAATTCAGGTTTTTTGCCTTCAAGATACTCAAACACATATTTTACTTCGTTTGTTAATTCTTTATTTGCTGTAAAAAAGCCAAAATCCGTATACAACCTTGCAGTTTTCTCGTTGAAATTTCCCGTTGAAAGATATGAATAAATTACCTCTTTATTATTTTCAGTTCTGGTGATCATAGCTAGTTTTGCATGTACTTTTAATCCGGGCAGGCTGTATAACACTTTAACGCCTGCTTTCTGCATTTCTTCCGCGCTTTTTATATTGATCTCTTCATCAAACCTGGCTTTAATTTCTACAAATGCTGTTACATCTTTGCCCCTGTGCGCTGCTTTTATAAGCGCATTTACTATTTTGGAATCCTTTGCTACCCTGTATTGTGTGGTTTTGATCGAAGTTACAGCAGGGTCGCTTGCTGCCTGTTCTATTGCATGGATTACATGGTCATATGAATGGTACGGAAAGTACAGAAGCCTGTCCTTTTCTTTAACTGTTGAAAAAATATCCTTATTTTTTTCAAGCTCTCTGGATTTAAGCGGTTTCATATCCTGGAAATTCAGCTCTTTTAATCCTGGATTCGGGAAATTAAAAAAATCGCTGAAATTATGGTATTTTCCACCGGGGAAAAGATCTTCATCACTCAGTAGTAAAACATCTTTTAGAAAATTTAAAAATGACTGGGGTATTGTTTTGTCATACAGAAACCTGGAAGGCGCTCCGCTGGATCTTTTTGCAAGGCTTTTTTTGATCTTATCCAGAAGGTTTCCCTGGAACTCATCATCTATATACAGCTCAGCATCCCGTGTAAGTTTTACTGAAAATGATTCGTGTACATTGTATCCGTAAAATATCTGCGGTAAAAACAGCCTTAAAATATCATCAAGGAAAATAATATAATTGTTGTTCCCAACTTTTGGCAGCAGTATAAAGCGTTCTATATGGTTCGTTGGTATTTCAACAATAGCGTACTGGTATCTCCTTTTCCTGGGTTCTTTTCCTGCTGTTCCGTTCCGTTTTGATGAAAGCTTAACAGCCAGGTAAAGCCTGTTGTTCCTCAGGAACGGCGTGATTTTTTTCCTCGCTATAATCATAGGCATTATATGAGGGATCACCTGAATATTGAATATTTCAGAAACAAATTCTTTCTGCAGAGTATTCAGTCCGGTCTGGTCGATAAGAAATATATTATGCTTTTCAAGCTCTGGTTTAATTACATTAGCATAAATATCACCGTATTCTTCCTGCATTTTAACAACGGTTTTGTGAAGCTTTTCAAGCAGCTTTTCAACATCAAACTTAAGCTCTTTTTTAGGCTTCTTTTTCAGGTCCAAAAGGGCTCTTAAAGATGCAACCCTTACTCTGAAGAATTCATCTAGATTGCTTGAAAAAATTGCAAGGAACTTTATTTTTTCGTATACAGGCGTCCTGGGGTCTTTTGCTTCCTGCAGTACCCTGTGGTTGAATGATAACCAGCTTAACTCTCTGTTGAAAAATTTCGGTTCCATTATTTTTCAGCGTCTTTCCCTGTAAAATTATCCATAATTAATTTTTGAACATTTTGGGAAAAATAAAAAATTCTGTTTTTCCCTTTAAATCAGTTACGTTTTTCCAGTTATCAGTTTTAAATTTTATTTTAACAATTCCGCAGGTCGGTATATTCTCAATTTTCAGATCACCAATAAAATTAGCAAAATCAGTAATCCCGTAATTATGACTGAAAAGCATAATGCAGGTATTACTATTTTGAGCTTTTTTAATTACTGATATAAAATCATTGATATCTGCCATGTATAGCTTATCATCTTTTTCAATTTTTCCGTCTTTGTAACCGGTTTCTTCAGCGATAATTTTTGCAGTATCATAAGCACGTTTTGCCGGGCTGGATATTATCAATGAAGCAGATTCATTTTTATCACGTAAAATGCTTCCCATTAACGGTGCATCTTTTTTACCCCGTTTGTTCAGCGGGCGGTCTTTATCGGAAAGCCCCGGGTCTTCCCAGCTTGATTTTGCGTGCCTAATAAGAAAAAGTGTAAGCATAAAATATAAAAATAACTAAATAAATTATTAATAACACTGTTTTTATGAATTCAAATAGTTAAATTTATGTTTAACCTGTTAAAAATTTTTGTATATAAATATTTTTGTTAGAAATTATTCCGGTTTGTTAAGATGACCAGGGAAATATTAAGAAAATTCCGCATTCCTTTACTGCTTCTTTTTATTGTGCTTCTTTCAGGTACTGCCGGGTACTGGGTTGTTGGAGGCGGCAAATATACTTTGCTTGACTGCTTATATATGACAGTAATAACAATACTTACTATTGGGTACGGAGAAATAATTGACCTTACTAACAATTCCTGGGGCAGATTATTCACTATAATTATAGCTTTTACAGGCATCGGCACAGCTACTTACATAATTTCAACGTTTACAGCATTAATTGTAGAAGGACAGCTTAAAGAAACTTTTAAAAAACGGCGTATGGAAAAAAATATTAAGAAACTTTCAGAACATTATATTGTATGCGGTGCCGGAAGAGTCGGCTCGGTTATTTTTAATGAGCTTTACTCAACCGGAAGGAACTGTGTGGTAATTGACAGGGATGAAGAAATAATCCAGATTATATTGGAAAAATATCCTGACCTCATTGCAATTGCAGGCGATGCAGACCTTGAAGAAGTACTGGATAAAGCCGGGGTTAAATCTGCTGCCGGAATCTTCGCCGCAACAGGCGATGATAACCAGAACCTTGTTATCAGCCTGACGGCTAAATATATTAATCCGAATATAAGGGTTGTAGCAAGGTGCCTGGAAGCTGCCAACCAGCAGAAAATGCGTAAAGCCGGGGCTGATACTGTAATTACAGAAAACTATATTGCTGGCATGCGTATGGCATCAGAAATGATCAGGCCGGCAGTTGTCAGCTTTCTGGATAAAATGCTGGCAGATAAAGATAAAAACCTGCGGGTTGAGGAAATAACTGTCGGTTCTAAATTTTCAGGTAAAAAAATTGCAGAAATTGAAATGGATAAGTTTAATGATACTTTGATTCTTGCCGTTACTCATGATAATAACTGGACCTACAGTCCAAAGGGAGATTTTAAACTCAATGACGGTTCAAGCATAGTCGTCATCACAACTCCTTCAGAAAGAGAAAAACTGCTTCTACATCTTAAATAAAAAATTAGTTCAGCAGGTCAAAAGGCTGTGTATGCTGTTGCGGATTAAAAATGAATGCAATTGTATATGCTATAACTGCAGCAATTAACCCGTACATAAATATATTATAACATATCCTTAAATATTTATACTTCCTTCCAAGTACCTGGCCTAAAAAATAAAAATCTTTTATCATGCTTCCGTAAAGATATTCTTTATCGTGCATTAGTTTATCCATACCCCACTGAAAATCTCCCAATGGCATATTGAAAAAGTTGCCGAAAAACAGAAGGTTTGTTTTTTTCTCTTCAATATCCTGCTTGGTAAATGTTCCGGAGGTGATATTGGGACGTGTAACAAAAACAGCAAAAATTATACATGTCAGGCAAACTGCAAGTAAAATGAATGTTGGAGCTATTAAATAAGGATATTCTACCAGCTTACGCAATAGTGTTGTTACAATTATTCCAATAATCAGTGTGTTTATACTGATCATAATGTTTGCTTTACTGTCTGCCATGGCAGAAAATTCCACATGCGTTCTTACTGTATTGCGGAACATGGTTTCAATACCGCGTTCAGCCACTTTTGCAGCTTCCTTTTTTAAGGCAATTTTTTCTTTTTCTACTTCAAGCTTTTCTTCAACTTTTCTTGAGGATATTTTCTGTTTTTCTATTTCAAGCTTTTGTTTATCAAATTCTATCTTAGCTAAACGTGCTTTTTCTTCTTCGGACTGCTTTAAAATTTTTTTATACAGCTTTTGTGCCTGGAATAAATTTGTACTTTGTACCGGAGTAAGTTTTTTACGGGCATATGAAGTAAAAAACCTGTGTGATGAAAGCAGATCTATAGTTGTTTTATACCATTGTGCATCATCAGTCTTATTGATCTCAAGGCTTTCCCATTCATTGCGAAGCAGGTCAGAATATTCAAAAAAGTCAGGCCTTCCAAAATGATTGAGGTCTGCATCGCACAATACATCTTCTGCCGGTGTTTTAGGGGTTTGAGGCATTTTTGTTGCATCTATACAGCTTAGTACTTTTTCAGTTTTTTCAGCATCGTAATTATGGCCAAGAAGGAAATTTTTTGCTATTTCTTTACCTTTTTCTTCGTGGTTATTATACGAAATTGTATACCCGGTATCGTGAAACCAGGCAGCAATTACAGCAATTTCAAGTTCTTCTTCGCTTAGATTTGATTTTTTCCCGATTTTTACTGTATTTTCAACTACATCCGCTGTATGGCCCAAATTATGGTAAGAAAACAACGGTGAAAGCTTTTCAGTGAATAGATTGCTTACAAAATCCTCGGTTTTTTTAAGTATATCTGTGACTGACATTTTAGTAATTATTGCATTAAAATATCTTTATAATAATTATATATCAATATATTTAATAATGATATTTCAGGGTTTTAAATACACTTTGATATCAATATTTTCCCAGGTGGTTTGATCTGCTACCATATAATCAATAAATTCCCTTGACCATTTGTATTCATCCCCCTCTTTCCTGTACATATATACCGGGGCAAAAACGCAATTATTAACAGTACCTGAATATTCTTTCACTTTAACTATTCCCGGAATTGCTTCTATCTCTTTTAATGTCACATCATCATCAACAAACGGCGAGCCTTCAAGGTAACTGCACCAGACAACTATCGCATCCTTTGAATTATTCAGGTTCTTCTGCGAAAGCAGGGTGAAGATCTTTCCCCCGGTCTGTGATTCATCCAGGGCATTTGCAACCTGGTGCATATTTGTGATAATCCTGCTGTTTGGATAGCTGCTGTTAACAAGGTCAACTATATCATCCGATACTTTTTCAATTTCAAACTTATTGTGATAAGGAGTTGAAAATGGTCCTGTAATGAACATTATAAACAGAATAAGCAGCGACAGGAATGCCGGGTAAAATTTTCCGTTCAGCCTGCTGTAAAAATAACCCAGCCCCGCAGCTGCAATTATTCCGAAAGCAGGGCCTACAACACCTACATATCTTAACTGCCCGATACTGCAGGTTAAATTTAATCCCTTTAATGCAAGAAGTGTCTGAACTGCAATTCCGCCAAAGAAAAAGAGTACCAGCAGCCAGTAATCTTTTAATGTTTTCTTTAAATAAATAATGATTAATGCAGATATAAAAAATGCTGCCTGTATAAACCCGAAAATTTTGGGGGAGTGAAGCAGGTAATAATACCAGTCAACCCCGGCATCTATCTTCAATAGTCTTGAATGAAGGGTCATATCATAAAAGAACTGAGTTGGATTTAAAATAATAATAGTAGTATACAAATACCACAATACAGGGCCTGCCGCAGCAATATAGAGAACTTTAAAATTCTTCCTGTAAGCATAGATCAGAAAATATACAGCACAAACATATGAGTATTCAGTGCGGAAAATAAATACCAGAGAAGAGGTTAAAAGCGCAGCTTTCGGGTTATCTTTTAGGTAATAATAAAATGAGAGTATTATTAAAAAGCCTGCAGGCAGCTCTGCAAGCGCTGAATACGATATATTGAAAAGTACAGGCTGAAATCCTATTACAGGAATCACCCATTCAGCATAAGGTACATTTTTCAGCTTTAAAATTCTGTACGCAGTATAAATTGTTAGAATAAATATCACAGCTGATACTATCTGAACCCCTTTTAAACCGAACTGAGCCGGAAGCGCAAATAATAGCACCCTGCCCATCCTGTGCCATGCACCTGTGCTTTGTGCAAATGAATCTAAAAAATGCCTGTTGTAATTAAAATGACTGGAATCATCTATAAAATAAAAACCGTCAGAATTAATTATCCATACTGCCTGTACGGCTATTAATACAGCCCAGAATATGTATTTATTGGTCTTACTTTCCAAGTATTCAGGAATTGAATACAAAAATACTTTTATAATTACTGCTTATCAATGAAATAATTATGTTCATCAATAGAACTTTAAAGTGTTGAATTTATTTGATAATTTTGGGACAGTTCACGAAATTTACAGCAAAAAATAAAATTTATTGCTTTCAAAATTACTTAAATATACTTCCAAAGGTCTTTATTGCCCGCAGGCAGATCTGTTCATAGATCCATCAGGTAAAACTGAAAAAGCCGTAATTACCCATGCACACAGTGACCATGCCCGCAGGGGTTCAAAATATTACCTTGCTCACCCTGTTACTGCTGCATTAATGAAGCACAGGCTCGGAAGCAGTATCAATGTGCAGGAGCTGGAATACAATAAAAAATTAACAGTGAACGGTATAAAAATTTCGCTTCATCCTGCAGGACATGTACCAGGTTCTGCTCAAATTCGACTTGAAGGAAACGGTGAAATTGCCGTGGTGACAGGAGACTATAAGCTGGAAAATGACAGCTTAAGCACTTCTTATGAACCGGTTAAATGCAGTGTTTTTATTACAGAATCCACTTTTGCACTGCCGATATATAAATGGGAATTACAGGAAAACATCTACAGGCAGATTAATGACTGGTGGAAAAGAAATAAACAAAACTCTGTAGTATCTGTTATTTGCGGTTATTCATTGGGTAAAGCACAGCGGATAATCAAACATCTGGATACATCTGTCGGGAAAATTTATACCCACCCTGTAATTGAAGATATAAACCGGATTTTGCGAAACTGCGGTGTTGATTTACCTTCAACCGTTCTTATTAATGAAAACATTTCATATAATGAGCTGAAGGGCAATATTGTAATCGCACCTCCTTCATTTACAGGAAGCGGATTTTTAAGTAAGCTTGAAAAATACTCAGTTGGTTATGCTTCCGGGTGGCTGAAAACACAAAAAGCATGGGGCAGGCAGTCGATCGATATTGGTTTTGTGCTTTCTGATCATTGTGACTGGGAAAGCCTGAACGCCGCTGTAAAACTTACAAAGGCAGAAAAAGTTTTCACGATGCACGGTTTCACCGGGCAGTTTGCAAAGTGGCTGAATGAAAATGATACAGAGGCTTATGAGCTTCATGAAATTTCCGGAAAGGAAGAAAACGGTTGAATAGTTTTTCTGAATTGTGTTCGCTGCTTAACCAGGTTTCTTCGGCAGATTATAAAAAGATACTTCTTAAAGAATACCTGGATTCATCAACAGATAGTGATATACTTTGGGCTTTATATCTGCTATCCGGCAGAAAGTTGAGAAGATCCTTTGATATTACCGGGCTATGGGAAATTTTACCGGAACTTGCGGGTTTGCCTGAATGGCTTATTGATGAATCATATCAAGTAAGCAATGATAAAGCTGAAACAATTTCACTTATTTTACCTGTTGACCCGGACGAAAAAAGGATCACACTGTCAGAAATGATCAAGTTTGCTGATGATATTTCAGAGCTTCCGGATTCAGCGAAGCTTGAAAAAATTATTAATATTCTTAAAAGTATTAATGCAGAAGATAAGCTTTTATTTTTAAAATTAATTACTGGCGCATTCCGCTCCGGTATAAATAAAAAAGATATTGCCGCAGCCTTAAGTGAAAAATATTCTATAACAATTATTTCAGCATTCCATTTTTTGAGTGCAGCAGATCCGTATGAAGATAATCCTGATAACCTGTTAAAATATTATAAACGCAATAAAAAAATCTTCAGCAGTTATCCTTTCTGCAGTGCCCAAAATCAGGATACAGCTTCGGTTTTTCAGGGAGATTGTAAACAATGGCTGGCTGAGTGGAAATGGGACGGTTTACGGGTTCAGGTAATTTACAGAAAAGGAGAGTTGTTAATTTGGTCAAAATCAGGTGAGCTTGTAACCGAAAAATTTCCTAAACTGTTCAGATTAAGCCAATTTCTGGATGATGGAACTGTTATAGAGGGTGAAATCATAGCTTTCAGCAAAGGAAGACCTCTTCATTTTTCCATACTGCAGAAACGGTTAAGCCTGAAAACTGTTCCCGTTTCATTGACTGATGATTTCCCGGCAGCTTTAATTGCATTTGATATTCTTGAATTTAACGGAAATGATATCAGGTCCATGCCGCTAACAGAAAGAAGAAAAATACTGGCAAGTGTGTCAGAAAAATCCTCTGACCAGGAAATTATGTATCTTTCTCCACTGCTTGAATTTAAGTCATGGAAAGCGCTGGCAGAAATTAAAAAAAGCGCTGCAGAAAACAATTGTAAAGGTATTATTTTAAAAAAGAAAAATTCGGCTTATTCAGGGAATGACTGGCTGAGCCTGAATTTAGAACCGTATATCTTTAATGCTGTTTTACTTTATGCTCAAAGAAGCTTAAACAGCGAAATGTATTCTGAATTTACTTTCGGTGCATGGCATAACGATGAACTTATTACATTTGCAAAAACAAGCGGGGGATTAAATGAAGTTGATTTAATTGAAATTTCAGACTTTATTAAAGCCAATACAATCGAAAAGTTCGGCCCTGTCAGAACTGTAAAACCTGAGCTTGTATTTGAAATACATTTTGAAGGAATATCTGAGTCTAAAAGACATAAGTCCGGAATTACGCTTCGGAATCCCAGAATTCACCGCTGGCACAAAGATAAAAGACCGCACGAAGCCGGGTATTTAAATAATCTTTTGGAATTATTGAATGCCGGTAAATAAAAAAATTAAATTTCCTGAAGATATTACTGAACGTAAGAAAACTGCATACGGGATAATTACCCGCTGGTTTCAGAATATCGGAAGGCAGCCTTTTGAATTCCAGAAACAGGCATGGCATCATTACCTTGAAGGATTTAACGGACTGCTTAATGCACCAACCGGCAGCGGAAAAACATATGCTTTGTGGCTGCCTGTTGTGATGGAGTATATTATTAACACACCGGCTTATAAAAAGAAAAAGCATAACGGCCTGCAGATGATGTGGATAACCCCATTGAAAGCATTATCAAAAGATATTGAAAAAGCTATGAAAGATATACTTGAAGAGCTTGATATTCCCTGGCAGGTAAGTACAAGGACAGGTGATACTACGCAAACAATAAGAGCCCGCCAGAACAAAAATCTGCATGAAGTACTGATTACAACCCCTGAAAGTGTGCATGTTATGCTGGCGCAAAAGGGTTATGCAGAACGTTTTGAAAATCTAAAAGCAGTAATAGTTGATGAGTGGCATGAGCTGCTTGGTTCCAAAAGGGGAGTGCAGACCGAACTTGCGCTATCGCGCCTGCGGGGGATAAATCCAAAATTAAAAGTATGGGGAATTTCTGCAACTATAGGAAATTTAAGCGAAGCTATGGATGTATTGCTTGGTGAAAACAAAGGTAAATGTAAAATTATTCGTGCAGAGCATGAAAAAAAGCTGGATATCCGTTCAGTACTTCCGGATGAAGTTGAAAAATTCCCGTGGGCCGGACATTTGGGAATCAGGCTCATACATAAAGTAGTACCAATTCTGAAAGCATCAAGATCAACATTAGTGTTTACCAACACCCGCTCACAGGCAGAAATTTGGTACCAGAAACTGCTTGAGCTGTACCCTGAGTTTGCCGGTGAAATTGCCCTTCATCACGGTTCAATAGATAAAAACCTGAGAAGCTGGGTAGAAAAAGCGCTGCATAATGAAAAGCTAAAAGTGGTTGTGTGCACTTCAAGTCTTGACCTTGGTGTTGATTTCCGCCCGGTTGATAATGTTGTGCAGATAGGCAGCCCAAAAGGTGTTGCAAGGTTCCTGCAGCGGGCAGGCCGCAGCGGGCATCAGCCCGATGCTGTAAGCAGGATATATTTTGTACCGACAAATTCTTTGGAGCTGGTTGAATGTGCTGCTATAAAAGAAGCAATAAGCCAGAAAGTTTTCGAGGACCGCCAGCCTATTCTTAAACCATACGATGTTTTAATACAGTATCTGATTACACTTGCAGTATCAGATGGCTTTGATGAAGAACAGGTCTTTAATGAAGTAATCTCAACCTTTGCATACCAAACGCTCCGCAGGGATGAATGGAACTGGATCATCAAATTCATAACAAGCGGGGGAGATTCACTTAAAAATTACGATGAATACAAAAAAGTAATTTTCGAAGAAGGTTTATACATGCTGAAAGACCGGAGGAAATCACTGTTCCATAAGCTTTCTATAGGTACAATAGATAGCGATGTAAGTATGAACATCCGTTATATGAGCGGCAAGTCACTTGGCACCATAGAAGAAGGATTTATCGCAAGCCTTAAAACAGGTGAAGTTTTTTCCTTTGCGGGCCGCAGTGTTGAGCTGGTAAGGATTAAAGATAACACTGCATATGTTACGCGGAGCAAAAAACGCTCAAGCCGGGTGCCCAGCTGGCAGGGAGGCAGAATGCCGCTTTCATCACGCCTTACAGAAATGCTCCGCATTAAGCTGAATGAAGCACTTGAAAAGAACCCAAAAGATATAGAAATAAAAACTATAAAACCTATTATTGACCTGCAGGTTTCCCGTTCTGCTGTTCCAAAAAGCAATGAGCTGCTCATCGAGAAATTTGAGACAGAAGATGGATGTCACCTGTTCGTATATCCTTTCGAAGGGCGATTGGTTCATGAAGGAATGGCGGCAATACTTTCATACAGGCTCTCGCAGGTAAAACCGATGACATTTTCTTATGCTATGAATGATTACGGTTTAGAGCTTCTGAGTGATACTGAAATTCCCATTGAAGATGCAATAAATAATAATTTATTTACGGAAGAAAATTTAATTGAAGATATATATAAAAGCATAAACAGCGGAGAGCTTGCCAGGAGGAGATTCCGCCCGATAGCCAGAATATCAGGGTTGATCTTTTCCGGCTACCCCGGAAAATATAAAACCTCGCGGAACCTGCAGGCATCATCACAGCTGTTGTTTGATGTTTTCAGCAGGTATGAACCAGAAAGCCTGCTTATTAAACAGGCTTATGAGGAAATGCTGCAGTTCCAGCTCGAAGAATTCCGACTGCGCAAAGCGTTGGCAAGGATACGAAAACAAAAAGTGGTTTTAAAATATCCCGAAAAGCCAACGCCGTTCTCGTTTCCTATTCTGGTTGATTCTATGCGTGAAAAAATGTCATCAGAAAAGCTGGAAGACAGGGTAAGGAAAATGCAGCTTAAATATGAACTGGATTGAAGAATAAAATTAATTAATTTATCACCAATAATAACAGCCATACAATTACCCTTTTTGATACGGAGCTTACTCTGCTTCCCGAAAAAGCTATTTATTCCCGGGCTCATAAAACACTGATAGTAAGTGATATTCATCTCGGCAAAGTAGGACATTTCCGCAATGCCGGCATTGCAATTCCCGGCGGACTGGCTGAAGCTGATCTTGTTACTCTGGATAAGATCATTAAAGATCATGAAATCGAGGATATTTTCATACTTGGAGATCTGTTCCACAGCGGCGTGAATTATGATATCAGGCTTTTTGATGCATGGAGGGATGTGCACCATGCTGTTGACCTAACGCTTGTAAAAGGCAACCATGATATTATGAGCGACCAGGTTTATTCAAACTTCGATATAAAAACATATAAAAAATATTTTTTATGGGAACGTTTCCTGTTTACCCATAAGCCTGCTGATGAAGATATTATACTGAACGGCTGCGATTATATTTTCAGCGGTCATGTTCATCCCGGGGTAAGGCTGCAGGGAAAAGGAAAACAGTCGTTAAGCCTGCCCTGTTTCCATTTCACAGAAAAACAATGTATCATGCCCGCTTTCGGTGAGTTTACCGGCAAATTTATTATTAAACCTAACGGAAAAGACAGGGTTTACGTTATCGCCAAAAGCAATAACGAACAGGTAGTTATGAAAGTTGATAAAAATTAAAATCCCGCTGATAGCGGGATTTTAAATTATGAGCTAGCGACCGGGATCGAACCGGTGGCCTGCGCATTACGAATGCGCTGCTCTACCAGCTGAGCTACGCTAGCCTGATTCAGACTTCAAAATTCTTATAGATTTTGAAGTCTTATCATTATTAATACCTGTACCATTCAGGCTTGTAAGGTCCTTCAACTTCAACGCCTATATATTTTGCCTGTTCAGCATTCAGTGTTTCCAGCTTTGCGCCTACCTTGGCAAGGTGAAGCCTTGCAACCTTTTCATCAAGATGCTTTGGAAGAACATATACTTTGTTTTCGTAGTTTGTGTGATTATTCCAAAGCTCAATCTGTGCAAGCGTCTGGTTGGTGAATGAGTTTGACATCACAAACGACGGATGTCCCATTGCACAGCCAAGATTTACAAGTCTACCTTCAGCAAGAACAATTATCTCTTTGCCGTCAACATTATAAAGATCAACCTGCGGTTTAATTGTTTCTTTTGTGTGACCGTAATTCTTGTTAAGCCATGCCATATCAATTTCATTATCAAAATGACCTATGTTGCAGACTATAGCCTTGTCTTTCATTGATTTAAAATGTACATCGCGGATAATGTTCAGATTGCCGGTTGCAGTAACCAGGATATCGCAAACTTTGGCAGCTTCATCCATTGTAACAACCTGGTAGCCGTCCATTGCTGCCTGTAAAGCGCAGATAGGATCTATTTCTGTTACCATAACCCTTGCCCCTGCACCGCGTAATGACTGGGCTGAACCTTTTCCAACATCACCGTATCCTGCAACAACTGCAACTTTTCCTGCCATCATTATATCAGTAGCTCTTCTTATAGCATCAACCAATGATTCTTTGCAGCCGTATTTATTATCGAACTTTGACTTTGTTACCGAATCATTAACATTAATACAAGGCAATGGAAGTGTTCCTTTTTTCATTCTTTCATACAGCCTGTGTACGCCTGTTGTAGTTTCTTCGCTGATACCTTTAATGCCCTGAATAAGCTCCGGGTAATCATCCAATACCATATTTGTCAGGTCACCGCCGTCATCAAGTATCATATTGAGCGGTCTCTCAAAAGAGCCGAAGAACAGTGTCTGCTCTATGCACCAGTTGAACTCTTCTTCATTCATGCCTTTCCATGCATATACGGGAATACCCGCTGCAGCAATAGCTGCGGCAGCATGATCCTGAGTTGAAAATATATTGCATGATGACCATTTAACTTCAGCGCCAAGCTCTACCAGTGTTTCAATAAGCACTGCGGTCTGTATTGTCATGTGCAGGCAGCCGGCAATTCTTGCGCCTTTTAAAGGCTTGGAATCCCTGTATTCTTCACGGATCGACATAAGCCCCGGCATCTCTGCTTCAGCAAGTCTTATTTCTTTTCTTCCCCACTCGGCAAGAGAAAGGTCCTTTACTTTGAATTTTTCTAGCTTTAAATCTTTTTCTAATGTTTTAGGCATATTATTTAATTATTTTTATAATGATTATTTTTTCTTATTTCCTTTTTCAAGTCCGGCAGTAAAGGCTTTAAATGATTCATCATCAAATAAACAAAACACAACTTTTTCCAGAGTTGTTTCCTGCTTTTCCTTTTTTATTTTACTGAAATGTTCCAAAACTGTTTCAACAATAATCCGGCTGCTTTCTGCTATCGGGTAACCGAATATCCCCGAGCTTATTGCAGGTATTGCAATGGATTTCAGCTTTTTCTTTTCGGCAACAACCAGTGAATTTTCAACTGCCATTTTCAGCTTTTCGGCTTCGCCGGATTTACCGTCCTTATACCTTGGACCTACAGCATGTATAACATGTTTGGCTTTCAGGTTTCCGCCGCTGGTAATTACTGCGCCGCCTATAGGAACGTTGCCAATTTTTTTTGATTCCTGCTGGATAATCATCCCGCCCCGTTTTACAATTGCAGCAGCTAATCCGCCTGAATGCATTAAAAATGTGTTTGCGGGATTCACAATAGCCTCAGTATCAAGCAGAGTAATATCACCTTTAATTATTTCTATTTCTGTATTGCCGATTTTCATGTTCAGTTATCCGTTTATTGTTATTCCCAGGTCTTTTAATTGCCGTTCGTCAACCGGGCTTGGTGAATTATCCATCAAGCCAACTGCGCTTGTGGTTTTGGGGAATGCTATGGTTTCACGTATATCTTTCGTTCCGCAAAGAGTTGCGATTATCCTGTCAAATCCAAGCGCAAAGCCCCCGTGTGGCGGTGCCCCGTATTTGAATGCTCCAAGCAAAAAACCGAATTTCTCTTCCTGTTCCTGTTTGGTTAACTTAAGTACATTAAATACCTGTGACTGTATATCACCCCTGTGAATTCTTATACTGCCTGAGCCGAATTCGCTTCCGTTGCATACCATATCATAGCATATAGCCCTGATGGATGTCAGTAATTCAGCATTTGCACCGGGATCTTTGCATCCCTCTTCAAGCTTAACAAGATCTGCATCATGAGGCATTGTAAATGCGTGATGCTCTGCGACAATAGTCCCTGATTCTTCATCATAGCCAAAAAGAGGGAAGTCATTCACCCACAGGAATTCATCGCGGGTTTCATCTGTCAGGCTGAACTGCTCTGCAAGCTTTAATCTCAGGTTACCCAGCCCGCTTAATACTTTTTTCTTTTCCCCGGATAAAATGAATAAAACATCACCTGCTTCAGCTGAAAAATCATTTTTAATTCCGGCCTGTATTTCTTCCGATAAGAATTTCAGCATAGGCGATGAAACTGTTCCGTCTGAATTGTATTTAATATAGCCAAGCCCGCCGAATTTAAGAGTTTTAACATAATCTGTCAGACCGTCAATAATTTTTCGTGTTACATCCTGCCCGCTTAGCTTTATTCCTGCAACTATGCCGCTTGCTGAAATTGCATCTGCAAATACTTTAAAATCAGTATTCCGTACAGTATCAGTTATATTAACTATTTTTAATTCGCCTTTAATTCTAAGGTCAGGTTTATCGCTTCCATATGCTGCCATTGCTTCATCATAGCTCATTGTTCTGAAAGGCTGTTTAAGCTCAACACCTTTTATTTCTTTCCAAATATCACAAATTACACCTTCAACAACCCTGAATACATCCTGCTCCTCGACAAATGACATTTCAAGATCTATCTGGGTGAACTCAGGCTGGCGGTCTGCCCTTAGGTCCTCATCGCGGAAACATTTGCATATCTGTACATAGCGGTCCAAACCGCTTACCATTAATATTTGTTTATAAGTCTGAGGTGATTGAGGCAGAGCGTAAAATTTTCCCTTATGCACCCTGGAAGGAACAAGGTAATCGCGGGCGCCTTCGGGAGTTGATTTCATTAAAATTGGTGTTTCAACTTCAATAAACTTTTCGCGCTCAAAATATTTATGAACAATGTTGTAAACATTGCTTCTTAATACCAGGTTATCGGCAATTTTTTTTCTGCGCAGGTCCAGGTACCTGTATTTGAACCTTAGTTCTTCTGAAGCTTTTATATCTTCTTCAACAACAAACGGAGTAACTTCTGAGGTGTTCAAAATTTCAATTGCATCAGCAAGCACTTCAATTTCTCCGGTCGGCATATTCGGATTAGCTGATGTTCTTTGCTGAACTTTTCCGGTTGCAGAAATAACAAATTCCAGCCCAAGTGATTTTGCTGAATTATAAATATCCTGAAATTCGGAATTAACTGTAATCTGTGTTATTCCGTACCTGTCCCTTAAATTGATAAATATCACACCACCTAGATCGCGTACCTGCGAAACCCATCCGTTCAGCGTAACAGTTTTACCGGCGTCGCTTATTCTAAGCTCGCCGCATGTGTTGGTTCTTTTAGCAAATTTCATAGAATTACAAAAATACGCATAATTTTAAAGGGTTTCAATGAAAAGGATTTATTATGTTTTCAATTGAATAAGCCACCATTTAACCCTATATTTGCTTAATTTTATTCATTTTTGCAAAATTTATTATTCTATAGTTTGAATATTACTGAAGCTAGTCTAAGAACAATTTTTAAGCGCTCTAAAGGCAAAAAAATTGCCGTAATTGGCGATGTAATGCTGGATAAATATGTTTACGGAACTATATCCCGCATTTCCCCCGAAGCTCCTGTACCGGTGGTTGATATTGATAAAACAGAATTTAAGCTGGGGGGCGCTGCTAATGTTGCAAATAATGTTAAAGCTCTTGATGCTGAACCAATCCTTATCGGGGTTATTGGTAATGATTATGATTCTAAACATTACCTGGATGTAATGAAAATGCTCGGACTTTCAACTGTTGGAATATTAAAGGATAATTCCAGACCAACAACTGCAAAAACCAGGGTTATTGCCCATGCGCAGCATGTATTAAGGGTTGACAGCGAAATTAAAGATGATATAAGCCCTGTTTCCAGGAAAAAAATAATTTCATTTTTCAGAAAAAATGTTAAGACATTTTCTGCAGTTATCCTGCAGGACTATAATAAAGGTGTTTTAACTCCTGAAATGATCAGTGAAGTAATATCAATTGCAAAGAAGAATAATAAACCTGTTTATGTCGATCCCAAATTCCACAATTTTTTTGAATACAGGAATGTTACGGTTTTTAAACCCAACCGGAAAGAAACTGCAGATATACTTGCTATGAATATTGACGGAGAAGAATCAGTTAAAGAAGCAGGCCGGATCTTAATCGACAGGCTTAACTGTGAATTCCTTGTTTTAACACGCGGTGAAAAAGGTATGATGTTATTTGATAAAGAAAAAAATAAAACTGTAATTCTGAATATTCCCACCCGGGCAAGAAAAGTTGCTGATGTTTCAGGTGCAGGAGATACAGTTATTTCCACTATAGCAGTAATGCTTGCCGGCGGCGCAAATATCATTGAAGCGGTAATGCTTGCCAACCAGGCTGCCGGAATTGTCTGCGAAGAGGTCGGAATAATTCCCATTTTCAAACAGGCATTGATTGATTCTTATAAAAAGTAAAAAGGCAAAAAGTAATTATCGATTTGAAGAATATTTTTAAAATAAGTGATGACCTGGGGTTTGTTGAAAAGCTTAAGTCAGAAAATAAAAAGATTGTTTTCACTAACGGTGTATTCGATATTATTCACCGGGGGCATGTTGAGTATTTATCAGAGGCAAAATCGCTTGGTGATATATTAATTGTAGGATTGAATTCAGACAGCTCCGTTAAGATGATAAAAGGCGAAAAACGGCCGGTCGTTCCTGAAGAAAACAGGGCTATTGTACTGGCGAACCTGAAACCTGTTGATTATGTTGTAATATTCAGTGAAGATACCCCGTTTAACCTGATAAGTAAAATTAAACCGGATATTCTGGTTAAAGGCGCAGACTGGGACGAAGATAAAATTATAGGTGCTGATATAGTTAAATCTTACGGCGGCGAAATTAAACGCATTAAATTCGTTGAAAATAATTCTTCCACTAATATTATTGATAAGATTATTCAGCTTTACACTAAATAATTTATTTGGCTGAAGTTAAAAAAATAGAAACACAAAAAGCATCCCGTAAAAAAAGGAAGATATTATCTTCACTAATACTTATTTTTTCAATTCTGCTGCTTTTTTTAACCCTACTTGTCTCCGTAACTCAAACATCATTTTTCAGGAATTTTGTTAAGGATTACCTTACAGGCATGCTTAATGATAATTTTACACTTAAACATTCTTCAATAAATATTGGAGAGCTTGAAGGCAATTTCTTCAGCGAAATTATAGTAAAAGATGTTGTTCTGACCGTAAAAAATGATGAGATGCTAAGGGCAGACAGGGTAAAGCTGAATTTTGATATTTTTGCGCTTCTTAACAGTACTATAGAAATTAAGGAAGCTGTTCTAAATAACCCAACAGTAAACTTTGTCAGAATTCAGGGTGATAAAGGTGATTCATTGTTCAATTTTGCCTACCTTTTTCAAAGCTCAGATACTACCGCAGATTCTTCTGAATTTGACTGGAAGATTAATGTGCAGAGACTCAGGATCGAAAATCTTAATTTCACCATGCTTGACTCAAAACCTCAGGACATGCCCGTAAAAGAGCTTTTGATACCTACTTCACAGCATTTTAATACAGGTAACCTAAAAATCAGCAATCTTGTCCTTGAAACAAAAGCTCAATACGATAAAAATGCCGTTCAGCTTTGGATAAATCATCTTGGATTCAATTCCAATTTCGGTTTTGATCTGAAAGGGCTCTCCGGAGATTTTTATATTTCAAAATCACGCGCAGAAATTAACAGGCTTAATATCGAAACTTCAAAAAGCTGGCTGCAGATGGATTATGTATTTATTGATAAACTTGACCTAATGAAAGTAGAGGGTTTGCCGTCATTTAAAGGAAAAGATCTGAGGCTTAGCCTGGTTGGCAAAAACTTTAACTTTGATGACCTTAAAGCTTTTCTGCCGGCAGTTGATTTCCTTGACGGTGACCTTTTCTTCGAGCTGAAATGCAAAGGTAAATTTGATGATATTGATGTTGAAATCTGCAGGCTTAAAACTCCCAATACAGATATGGGTTTTTCTGGTGAGCTGGTTAACTTAATTGACCCTGAACACCTTTGGCTTAATGTTAGAACTACTGAATTCAGAATAGACCCGGAAGATACCAAACGTTATACCCCCGGACTTCCAATCCCGGATTACACTCATCTTGGTGTTGTTACTGGGAATGTTTCGTATAAAGGAGAGCCGCTTGATTTTGAATCAACTTTTGATGTGCGTTCATCTGCAGGAAATGCAAAAGGATTTTTTAACATGAACCTTAAAACTCCCAATATTAATTACAGCACTTCTGTTGATGTGACCGAAGGTAATATTGGGAAAGTTATTAGGGACCCGAAGTTTGAAAGCAGTATTAACGGGCACATTGAAGCAATTGGAAGCGGTTTTGAGCTTGGTGTTATCAATACTACAGTAAAATATGAACTAAGGGACACTAAGCTGCTTGAACAGAAAATTGACCGCTCACAGGGTATACTGAATTTACGCGGGTATAATATAGAGGCAGATGTCCAGTATGCTTCCGGCAAATTTGAAACTATGGTCAAAGGAAATATAAATGTCCGGAATTTTAATGACCCGGTTTACAATCTTAAAGGGAATGTCAGGAACCTTGATATTTCGCAGTTTACTAAAAATACTGCCGATAAAAGCAGCTTAACATTTGCATTTGATATCAACGGGCACGGAATTTCTCCCGAAGGGCTTGAAGGAACTTATGATATTAACCTGGCAAATTCATATTACGGGAATTATGATTTTCTTGCGACTCCAATTAACCTCAAAATATCTACCAGCGGTACCAGTGATTATGTTGTTTTAAGCAGTAATCTTGTTGACCTTAATGTTAAAGGAAGCTTTAAAATTGCGGAAATTGGCAATGTAATTGCAGGGAATGTTGTTATGATTCAGAATGAGATTACAAAAAAATTCAATCTTGATACACTTCTGCCTGTTCAGCCGGTTAACATAGTAAGCTCTGATATGAATTTTACATATGATCTTAAGACCAAAGACCCCGAAGCTGTTTCCAAAATGTTTTTCCTGAGTGATATGTATCTTGACGGTGAACTGAGCGGTACAATTAAAAATTCTGCAACCGGCTTTGAAGGCTACACAAAAGTTCAGATTGATAATTTTTCATATAAAGATACAGTTTTTGTAATTAAAAATTCAGTTTCAGAATTCAGGCATTTTAACAGCTATCCAAATTATAAATTTGAACCTAAAGGTGATTTTGGTTCGTTTACATCTTCGATTAATTTTTACACCGATACATTAAGGCTTGGAACCAGGATTTATGACAGTGTAAGAACCAGCCTGGTGCTTAATAATTCTAACCAGCTTTTTTCTTTAAGCGCAGAACAGGACTCCTTGATAAAGATTGCAATGAACGGTAAAATTGATCTTTCCCGTGATTCAGTTTCATTGTTAATAGATACACTTTATGCAGCATACAGCAAAATTAATTTATTCAATACAGAACATATAAGTTTAAGCTATCATCCATATTCCGGAAGCCAGCATATAAATATAAACAGGTTCGAGCTTGACGGTGATTATGCAAACCTTAGCCTAGGCGGTACATATTCATTTACCGATTCAAGTGATGTTTATGCTGAAGCAACAAATATCAATATACCTGCTTTAATTGAACTTATCAATAATCCGGATGGTACAAAGAAAAGACCCAGAAGAGATGATTTTGAATCATTGTTCAAAGGCAACATCAGAAGGCTGTTGTTGACCTTCAAAGGAAGTTTATCTGACCCAAAACTTGGTGTAGAAATGAATACCAGTCTTTTAAGATATGATAATAACAGGGTGGGAAGGGTAGATGCATTTATCGATTATTACAACAATAACCTGTCAACTGATATTCTGATGACAAATGCACAGGGGCAGGGTAAGTTAAGGCTTACAGGAAATGTTCCGTTTAACAATCCGTTTAAAACACCCGACAGTGCTACTTATGTAAATGTTTTAACCAGTCCCCTTGACCTTAATCTTAAAGCATCAAACTTCCAGATAAACTTTTTCAGTAAAGCTATTCCCAATTTTACTGATCTGAGGGGATTCCTTGACGGTGAAATTTCTGCCAAAGGCACTGTGGCTGACCCGGTTCTGACCGGAAATGCAAATATTACCAAAGGAAGGCTCTTTTTTACATGGAATGGTTTATATTACAGGTTTGAAACCAGCCTTAAAACCGATAAATCTGACCTTGTAGTAGAAAGATTCAGGATATATAACGACAGGGATAATACAAGGCACATTGATGTATTCGGCAAAATTAATTTTGCCGGGTTAAGCGTTAATGATATAGATCTGACTACATCAGGTGACATGTATTTCCTCGATGGTTCTTCGATTCAGAACAGGTTCGGATTTTACGGTGAAATGCTGGGCGGAATTGGCGATCCCCCGATCCGTATTAAAGGGAATTTACGGAACCTGCTTGTTTCGGGTCAGCTAAGGATAAAAAGCGCCAAGCTTTTCTTCCCGGCTATATCCAGTCTTGCTTACGATATCTACAGCGATGATTTTACTTACAGGATACTGACTGACTCTGCAGGGTACAGGTTTCTTGATACTTCTATTACTATTTCAGAAGATGATATTGGTAATTTAGATCCGTTCCTTAGATATAACTATATTCTTGAAAAACGCGAACCAACTGTTGCCGATTATATAACTTATGATCTGGATATTGTTATGGAAAGGAATATCAATGTTAATGTAAATATGAACAGCCTTACCCGTGAAGAGCTGAACGGTGAATTTATGGGAAATTTAAAGCTTGATAACAGGACACCTGACAGGAGGTTCCAGCTTTTCGGCAGGCTGTATATTGTGGGTGATTCATATTACAGGTTCTATAAGAATTTTTCCATCAGGGATAGTTACCTTGATTTTAACGGCGACTATAACAATCCCGCCCTCACTATAAAAGCTGAATATAAGAACATCAGAACTGTTGATGACAAGCAGGAAATAATGTATGTAGTACTGGATATTACAGGTACAAGATACCAGCCTAAGCTCACACTTTCACTAAAAGATGATAATGATAATATTCAAACCGGGCCGGATATTGAAACTAAAGCAATATCTTACCTGTTATTCGGCGGACCTATACCTGTAGGAACTACAGCCCTTGGCAGCCTGGGCAATAATGTTACATCCGGATTTGCCTCTTCGCTTCTTTATGAAGCCCTTAGAAATATTGCTCCGTTTATCGTAAATACCGAAGTTATTTACACCGGCGGTAATATAAGCAATACAGATATTAAGATCACTTCGGCTTTCGGTGATGCTGTTGTAAAATTCGGCGGAAAAATATTAAGCAATATCAATAATCTTGAAGTAAGCCTGGAATACCCGCTGAATAAAATGTTAAACATGGATGTTTCTAACAACCTGATGATACAGATATCCAGAACATACGAAAATCTTTTTATAGAAGACCAGGGCTTTGATACCCGGGCCGGCTTAACATATAAAATAAAATATTAAAATTGGGCAAACAAAAGCTTCCCGAAATAAAGCAGCAGGTTTTAAATCTTTTTAAGAGGTCTCCTTCACTCTCTGTGAAGTTCAATGCACTGTTCGTGATGCTGCGTTTAAATAAATCCCTGAAAGCAGAGCTTAGGAATTTACTGCGTGAGCTTGTTGAAGCAGGTGAGCTGCAGAAAAACGGCAAATATTATGAATCAAACAGCAATTCCTCGTTTTATGAAGCAGTAATAATCCTTGATTCAAAAAATGAGTATGCAGCTGAAGTTCATACTGATAGCGGCACAAGAATACTGCCCGTTAAAAAACGCAATTTGCTTACTGCATTGCCGGGTGACAGGGCAGAAGTTACTATTATAGAATACGCCTACAGCAATGAAAAAGAAGCAATTGTTGAAAAAATCATTAAAAGGGCAAAGCACAGCATAGTCGGCAAGCTTCAGTTCAGCAGCAAAGGTGAAGATTATGCGTTTGTTATTCCCGATGACAGAAAGTTCCGTAAAGATATTTTTATCCCTAAAAACAGCTTAAAAGGCGCCGTAAACGGCGATAAGGTAATTTGTGAGATCGTTAACTGGGAGTACCAGGACCTTTCACCCGAAGGAAAAATTACCCGCATTTTAGGAAAAGCCGGCGATGTTAAAACCGAATTCAAAGCCCTGATAAAAAAATACGGGCTTACAAAAACATTTCCCAAAGATGTTAAAGATGAAGTATCTGAAATGGAATCAGCCGGAAAATTTGAAATTTCTGGAGAAGAAATTGCAAAAAGGGTTGATCTTAGAGATGAGATGATTTTTACTATTGACCCCGTTGATGCTAAGGATTTTGATGATGCAATTTCGCTCAACCGGCTTAAGAACGGGAATTTTTACCTTGGGGTTCATATTGCTGATGTAAGCCATTACGTTACGGAAGGTTCAGCTCTGGATGAAGAAGCGCTGAAGCGCGGAACAAGCGTTTATTTAATGAATGATGTTGTTCCTATGCTCCCTGAAAAGCTTTCAAATGATATCTGCTCGCTTAAAGAAAAAGTAAACCGCCTGGTATTTTCATGCTTTATGGAAATTGATACTAAAGGCAATGTTATAAAATACAATATTCATAAATCCGTTATCAACAGCAAAAAACGCTTTACATATGAAGAAGTTCAGAAAATACTTGATGACGGTAAAGGGCTTTATTATGATAAGCTGAATGAAATGAATGAGCTTCATCATATACTTTATAAAAAACGTATGGATGAAGGCAGCCTTGATTTTGAATCTACCGAAGTTAAAGCAGAAATTGAAAACGGGCTGATAAAAAGCATTAAGCCTAAAGAACGGCTGGAATCGATGCGGCTGATTGAAGATTTTATGCTGATCGCAAATAAATGTGTAACACTTTTTATCGAAAGACAGAAAAAAAAGCCGCCGTTTGTTTACAGGGTGCACGACCTTCCGGATAAAAAACGCATAGCAGAGCTCTCGCAGTTCGTTAGGCAGTTCGGTATAAAGCTTGATCCCGATAACAAACGTTCAATTCAGAAAATGCTGCTTGAAATTGAAGGCAGGCCGGAGGCATTCCTAATAAATGATATAACCATCAGGGCTATGTCTAAAGCTGTTTATTCAGAAGAAAATATAGGGCATTACGGGCTTGGATTTGATTTTTATACGCATTTTACTTCTCCCATCCGCCGTTACCCTGACCTGATTGTTCACAGGATACTTTTCGAAGTATTAAATGGACTGAACGCAAAACGCGCTCAGCATTATCACAAACAGCTGCCGGATATATGCAAACAGTCAACCGAAACAGAAATTAATGCTACACAGGCAGAACGGGAAGCTATAAAGATCCTTCAGTGCCAGTATATGGAGTCAAGCGTTGGAAAAGTATTAAGCGGAATAGTATCCGGAATAAGTGAATACGGTATATATGTTGAAATGACGGATACTATGATCGAGGGAATGGTACGCCTGCGCGACCTGAATGATGATTATTATATATTAGACCAGCAGAACTATCGTATAGTAGGAAGAAAGCGCAGAAAAATGTACAGGATAGGCGATAAAGTTAAGGTTAGAGTACTTAAAGTTGATACAGAACACAGGTGGATTGACCTGGTAATTATTTAAGTTTAATAAAAACTCAGCGGGTCAACATCTATATCAACTCTTTCAGTTGATTTAAGCTTCAGATTTCCAGTAAACTCAAGCAGGTCTTTCATCAAAGCTTCGCTTTGGTGAATATTTTCACCCGATGATTTCATTACTTTCAGAATTATATGCATCCTGAAAATATTTTTGATCTTATAGATCAGTGCCGGGGCAGGCTTAAGCAATTCAATATGAATTTCACTTCCCCAATGTATAAGTTTCCCGTTCAGATGATGGAATATTTTCCATGCATGATTATTCACTTCAACCTGTAATGGAGAGGATACTTCTATAAGTATCATTTTCGAAAACGGGGGATAGCGGTGCAGCTGCCTGTGCTTAATTTCTTTTTCAAAAAATGCTCTATAATCATGATTTTCAACCAGCGGGTAAATATAGTTATCCGGATTCATAGTCTGTATCACAACCTTGCCGTTATCGCTTATCCTGCCGGACCTGCCTGATACCTGCATCAATAACTGGAATGTTTTTTCCGAAGCACGGAAATCAGGAATAAATAACCCGATATCTGCTGATATAACCCCCACAAGATACACATTTGGAAAATCTAAACCCTTTGATATCATTTGTGTACCAATGAGTATATCAAACTCTCCTTCATGAAATGCCTTTAAAATTTTCCGGTGTGCGTCTTTACCTTTTACAGTATCGGCGTCCATTCGCATGGTTTTGGCATCAGGAAAAAGCCTGTGTATCTCTTCTTCGATTTTTTCAGTGCCAACACCTACAAGCTTAAGGTTCGGGCTTTGGCATATTTCGCAGTTATTCAGAAGGCTTTCAGCAGCTCCGCAGTAGTGGCAGCGCAGGTTATTCTTATGTTTGTGATATATCATTGTAATATCACAGTTGCGGCACATTTTTACTGTTCCGCAGTCAAGGCACTGCTGGTAAGCGGAGTAACCCCTTCGGTTCTGCATAAGAATTACATTCTGCTTATGCTTTAAGGCGGAATCAATATATGCAATCAGCCTTGAAGAGAGCACTCGCTGCTCTGCTGTTTCGTATTTTTTATACTTGCTTGGGTTCCGCAGCTCATCCAGCATATTTACAATTTCTACTTTCGGCTGTTTGGTTTTTAAGGCGCGGTGGGGAAGCTCCAGCAGTGAATATTTACCTGCTTTATAGTTATAGTAGCTTTCCATTGATGGTGTTGCAGAACCAAGCACAACAACTGCGTTGTTGAGCTTAGCTCTCATAATTGCAGCATCCCTGGCATTATATTTCGGATTTTTGTCCGTCTGCTTGTATGAGTGATCGTGTTCTTCATCGGCAATTATTATCCCTAAATTTTCCAAAGGTGCAAACAGGGCAGAACGTGCTCCTATCACAATTTTTATTTCTCCGCTGCGTGTTCTTCTGTATACATCATACCTCTGCCCGTCACTCAGCCTGCTGTGTATAACTCCTGCGGAATCATCAAAGTAATTTTTAAAACGGTGTATCAGCTGGGGTGTAAGCGAAATTTCAGGAACAAGAACAATCGCAGTTTTATCTTCATCAAGCATTTTCTTAATTGCCTCTATATATACCTGAGTTTTCCCGCTGCCGGTTACACCATGCAGCAAAAATGTTTTAAAGCTTCCGGATGCGCCGTTAATTTCTTTTAAAACTGATTTCTGGTCAGGGTTCAGCTCTTTTATTTCTGTATCCGGGCTGAATTCATGCTCACCTGCGCGGTTTGCTTCCTTCTGAAACAGTGTTAAAAATTCACGTTTTTCCAGTGACTTTAATACTGAAAGTGCTGATTTTGTATTTTTAAGAATATCGGAAGCCTTAGCTTCTGAAATTTGATTTTCTATAAGATATTTTAGTACTTTAGGCTGGCAGGAAGAGCGGAATTTATTTTCCTTAAAGAATATTTCAAGCGAATCTTTTGTATAATCACTGAACTCATCCAGCAGGTCAAATTTCACATACCTTTCAAATTTTGCTTTTGAGCTTTCGCTTTCAAGGATCTCTTCCTGAAGCAGAACCCCTTTTGCTGCCAGACTTTGAACAGCGCTTCTTACGCTGGGTGATTTTAATCTGACCGAAATTTGTTTAATAGTAAGTGGTTTTTGGCTGAGAAGTGAAATAATATTTTTCTGCAGGGTTGTATATGGCGCTGCCGGAATTTTAGCTGCAGCCCTGAACAGTACTTTTGATTCAACTGTAATGCCTTTGGGTACTGCAGCAAATATTACTTCGCCCAAAGGGCATATATAATATGCAGAGATCCATTTGCAGAACTCAAGCATTTCACCGTTCAGAATTGGTTCGCTATCCAGCACTTTTTTTACAGGCTTAAAGGAATCAAGCTCAGTTTTCCCGGAAAGTGAAATTACAATTCCTGTTATATCCTTTTTGCCGAACTGGGCAAGTACTCTCATTCCCGGTTTTAAAAAATCTGCAAATTCCTGAGGAACAGAATAGGTAAACAGCTTTTCCAGCGGTATATTAAAAGCAATATTTGCGAATTTATCAGCCATAAAAAAGGGATAGAATTGAATTCTATCCCCGCAAAATAAATAAAATTAATTAAATTAACCGTGAAGTGATTCCAGGTATCTTTCTACATCTATAGCAGCCATACATCCTGAGCCTGCTGCTGTGATAGCCTGGCGGTAAGTATGATCCTGCGCATCTCCGCAGGCAAAAACTCCTTCTATATTGGTTCTTGTATCTGCCTTGCTGGTTTTTATATAACCGGTATCTTCAAGCTCTATTTGCCCCTTAAAAATATCGGTATTTGGTTTATGCCCTATGCCAAGGAAGATACCTTCAACTTCATGGTCCTTTACTTCCCCGGTTTTAACATTTTTAAGTTTTGCATGTGTAACCCGTTTTTTACCGCCTTCATTAACACCAATAACTTCTTCAAGTACTGTATCGGTTACAAGCTTAATCTTGGGATTCTTTTTAGCTCTTTCAAGCATTATTTTCGAAGCGCGGAACTCTTCGCGCCTGTGTACTATCATTACTTCTTTTCCGAACTTGGTGAGGTAATTAGCTTCTTCCATCGCTGTATCGCCGCCGCCGATAACAATTATACGCTGGTCTTTAAAGAAAAATCCGTCGCAGGTTGCGCATGCTGATACACCGAAGCCCATGTATTCAGATTCGCTTGGCAGGCCAAGCAGCTTTGCTGATGCCCCTGTTGCTATTATTACAGCATTTGCAAGATGTTCAGCTCCGTTTACATACATTTTAAAAGGACGTGATGAAAAATCGACTTTATCTACATATTTAAACTGGCAGTCAGCCCCGAATCTCTGTGCCTGTTTGCGCATTATATCCATCAGCTCGGGACCCATAATACCGTGCTCGAACCCTGGATAGTTTTCTACTTCTGTTGTAATTGTAAGCTGTCCGCCCGGCTGCATACCTTCAAATACAACCGGATTAAGATTTGCCCTTGCTGTATATAATGCTGCTGTTAAACCTGCGGGACCTGAACCTATTATAATAACATTGTGTACAATTTGTTCGCTCATTTTATAGTAATATTAATATTGTAAATAATGAAAATTTGTATATTGTATTATTTGTATTTATTTACTTTCTGCCTGATCGTATCGTTTTCAGGATTTAGCTGAAGAGCTTCATTCCATGCCTTAAGAGCTTTAATTATTTCTCCCTGCGCTTCATAAACATCACCTAAATGATCGAGCAGGGTCTCGTTCTTGCTTATCTTTACTGCTTTTTCAATATATACAGCTGCATTTTTATAATCTTTCAGCTTAAATAATATCCAGCCGTACGTATCAAGATATGAAGCATTATCAGGCTCTTTTTCAATTGTCTTTTTTGACATTTCCTTTGCTTCCTGCAGCTTTTCGCCGATCTCTGAAAGGTGATAAGCATAATTATTCAGAAGCTGTATATTATCAGGGTAATATTTGAATGCATGTTCATAAAGCTCCGCGCACTCTCTGTTCATCTTCAGGTCATCATATACCAGGCCAAGAGTACTTAGAGTATTTAAGTCATTGGGACTAAGCTTCATTGCTTCCTGCAGGTAAGGCAGGGCTGACCTGTTATCACCAATTCTGTAATATGAATTTCCGGTTAGATAGTGGAGCCTGAAATCATCCGGGAATTTTTCCGAACCTTTGCTGAAAATATTTATTGCGGATTTAAAATTGTTGTTTTCATAGTAATAAAATCCAACCTGTACATAAAGCTCTGCAGAAGTATCAGTTCTTGCAAGCAGGCTTGTGAATTTTTCTTCAGCAGCCTGGGGATTTTCTTTGGCATCTATATATATCAGGTAAAATTCCGGCATCCACTCGCCCGGGTAAGCGCTCTGCAGGTTCTGAAGTATATTCCTTGAAACACCCATGGCTTCTTTATCTTCTGCCGCTGCCTGCATGAATGCTATTGCCACATCCATCTTTGTTATAAAATCTATACTGTCTTTATTAATAAGCTTGCTGTACTTTTCAAATGCTTCAGTGTTTCTGTGCTGCCTGAAGTAAAGCTTAATAACTTCTGTCTGCACATCCCTGTTGTTAGGATTTGTACTTAATATTTCCTCATAAATGCTTATAGCCCTGTCATAATCAGGTATTTTTACGTACATTGCTGCTGCAGAATATTTGAGGTTTATATCAGTTGGATTAAGTACCAGCAGCTTTTCCACCACAGCTGCAGTATTTGCGTAATCATTGAATGATTCATAAATATCTGCCATTCTCAGCAGAACAGTTTCATCATACTGGTAATTTTCTGTAATATTTTCATAATATTTCAGAGCTTCTGACGGCATTTTTAATGCCTCATACATTCTGCCGATATTGTATATCAGGTTAATATCATCCGGACGTTTTTTGTAAATATCCTGCATATATTTAAGGGCGTTATTGTAGTCACCTAAAATTATGTAAGTATCTGAAACATGCTCTTTGTAATCTGCGTTTTCGGGATTCAGCTTTACTGCTTCAAGGCCGTACTCTAAAGATTTCTGGTGCTGTGTTACATTGGAATAAAGCCTGGCAAGCGCAAAATAAATTCCTGCAGCTTTTTCAAGCTTCAAAGCCTGGTTGTATTTTTCTATAGCAGCTAGATAGTTATCCTTAAGCTCAAATGTTTTAGCTTCGATGAAAAGCTCAACTGCTTTTGGATTTTTAGGCTCATCCTGCGACCAGGAAACAGCTAAAAAAGCCTGAAAAACCAGTAAAATTGTAAAAATTCTTGTCATTTGTGAACTGTAAATATAGTCTTACGGGATTTTAATAACAAAGTAAAAATGCGGTTTATATCCGGTTATATCAATATTTATACTGTATAAAATATGTAAATAAGCTAAATTAGCTTACATTATAATGAACATATTATTTAAAAATAAATTCCATTTAAAATTAACTGTAATATAAATAATGAATAATTACTGCAAAATACTTATAGTATTAATCATGTTTTTTGCGGCATTAACCGCAGAACAATATTCTCAATTTCTGAAACCAGATTTGAATAAACCGGTTATACCGGATGTAATGGGCTATATAAATGTTCTTGAAACGGACGGCAAAAATAATTACAATACTGTATATAATATAGATTCATTTCCGTTGTTCTCAGGTTTTCCAAAAACAACCAGCGGCGCAACATACGAAGGCGGAATTATATGCAATATGGATAGTGATAACGATTTGGAAATCGTCAGGAACATGGGCTATACTGTTCAGGCATGGAATTTTGACGGCTCAAATGTTCCGGGCTGGCCGCAGACGGTTCCTACTTACCAGCTTGAATGCTCGCCTGCGTTCGGGGATATCGACGGTGACGGGCAGGAAGAAATAGTTGTTACCAATCACGGGCTTACTTCCGGCGGATTTATTTATGCTTTCAGAAAGAACGGTACACCGGTTCCGGGCTTTCCTATTAATCATGGCTACAGCTCAAGAACTCCCGTGCTTGCAAATATTAACAACAGCGGGGGACTTGAAATTATTGTGAACAAAAGACTTTCCGGCTCCGGTGAAGTTTGGGTTTACAGCGGAAACGGTGTCGTTTATCCCGGCTGGCCAAAAACCATAAACCACGTTCCTGCATCAAGCTCTGCTGTTGGTGATATCACAGGTGACGGTATTCCTGAAATTGTATCTGAATCTTATTCATCGCTTTATGCCTGGGATAAAGACGGAAACCCGTTAAGCGGATTTCCATACACAATGCCAAATGGTGATGTGAATTCGTATTCATCTCCGGTACTTGCAGATATAGACGGTGATAACATACGCGAAATAATTTTCGGCACTCATGTACTTGGCAGCGGAGGTTATGTTTATGTCCTGAAAAATAACGGAACATTATTAACCGGCTGGCCCCAGCCGACTGTTTACTGGATATACGGTCCGCCCGCAGTTGGATACATTGACGGCGATAATATAATTGATATTGCCGTTGGCGACCAGGTTTTAAGCGGAACTCCATCGGATCAATTGTATGTATGGAATAAGAACGGTGTTTATCTTTCAGGCTTTCCCGTACCGCTACTTAACGCTATCAATAACCAGGTTTCTATAGCTGATATTGATAACGATAATAATATGGAATTAATTGTTGATGATAATACAACTTCCGGCGGAAGGGGAAAATACCTGGCCTTTAACCATAATGGTACACCCGTGGCAGGATGGGATGTAAATGTTGACGGTACCACTATGTTCAGTACACCTATGCTGGGTGACCTTAACCGCGACGGTATACTTGATATCTCAGGTTCAGGCGGGGTTTTCTCAAATCCGGCATACACTTATGTTTATTTATGGAATACTGGAGTAACATTTACTGCAAATCGTATAATTATTCCCATGTTTCAGTACAACAGCAGGCATAATGGGGTATATGGTGATAATCCGCTGGTTGGAATTGAACCGGTATCCGGTTTTATGCCGAAAGATTTCAGCTTAAGCCAGAACTATCCAAATCCGTTTAATCCGTCTACAAAAATTAAGTTCTCAATACCCGGAGCCAAAACAGGCTTTAACCCTGTTTTAACAAAACTTTTTGTGTATGATATAAGCGGTAAAACTGTAAAACAACTTATTAGCAGTGAACTGCGGGCAGGGGAGTATGAAATTGAATTCAATGCTTCCGGGCTGGCAAGCGGGGTATATTTTTATGAGCTGAATGCCGGCGGGATGAAGCTTGTGAATAAAATGGTATTGGTGAAGTAAAACAATTATACTCATCCGATGACTGCAGTCATCGGATGAGTTGAATGCTTAAGACTCTAATTTTATACCAGTATTAAATTTAAGGTTTAGAGCCCGTGTTCCTTGAAGTTAGAATTATAAATTATATAAATTTTTTTATCAGTTAGCAGAAAAGTATGCAATTGCAGCCGGAATTATCAGCCACAGTAATCCTTTCACCAGAAAGAATAAAAAACCCCAGAAACCAAGCTTTTTTATCCATTTAGCTGTTTTTTCAAAAGTCATTTTTAAATTACATTATAGGTTTTAAAGTTTGAGTGCATTGGCGGCTCTTCACCTTTTTCATTGGCTATTTTAATATCTTCAAACCCGCGTTTGTGTCCTTCAATAAACTCAGGTGATTTTGTCCAGCTTTTAAATGTTTCTTCACTATCCCGGTGGCTTACAATTAAATAATTATCACTGTTATCAATAGGTTTTAATACTTCCATAAATTTAAAACCGGGCATACGGTCAATTGCACCTGCCCTGGTTGCAAATAAATGTTCAAATCGTTCACGGTAATGCTCTTTACATTTTATATAGTTTATAGCAACAAAATTTTTTTCCATATGCTTATAATTGATTGTAAAATTTTTTAAACATAGTGCTTAATATCGGACTAATCAAGTCTAATAAGACTATATAAGTCTTATATAGAGACATTGATTTTTGCTTATAAATTTTAAGCTAAAAAACTATATTTGCCAGTAATGAAGAAGAAAAAAACTGCCGAACTTAACTCAAAACCCGGAAAATTGTCTGTTCTTTTAAAAGATTATTTTTTACCCGGTTTAATGCTGATTTTTATTGTTCTGCTTACTACCTTTAAAATTTCAGGTGATGATGATATTTTCTGGCATTTACAGACCGGTAAATATATTACTGAAAACAAAACCATTCCTTCTGAAGATGTTTTCGGTTTTGTTACAGAAGGGCAGAAATGGATACCTTTTGAATGGGGATTTGATGTACTGGTCTATAACATTTATTCTGTTTCAGGTTATCCCGGAATTTCTCTTTTCCGAACACTGATTTTTCTGTTAATGTTCTTATTGCTTATAAAAGTTTCACAAAAGCTGAAGCTGAATATATTTATTTCCTATATTATTTTTATTCTTCTTGCTGCCGGATTGTTTGAAAGAATGCTGATAAAGCCCCAGATTATTTCATACCTGTTTTCTGTACTATTATTATACCTGCTTATCAGCTTTCAGTACAATAATGAAAATAAAAAATTAATTTACTTTATTCCTGTTCTTTTCCTTTTATGGGCAAATATGCATATGGGTGTGCTTTCAGGATTTGTAATTCTTACAATTTATATTATTACAGAAATTAAAAGGCTGAAAAAAAATAAAAGTACTATTCCTGCTGAAACCCGGAAACCTATAATAAAAAAACTTACTTTAATTTACATGCTTTCTGCTGCAGCTCTGCTGGTAAATCCTCATGGCTTTAATACCTATTTATATGTTTACATGCATATGCAGATGAAAATGTTAAGCGAAGTTTTTGAATGGTATTCACCCTTCAGCAGTTTATTTGGCGGTACAATATTTATTTATGTTTATTATTCTTTTCTTGCTCTTTCAGCTTTTTCATTTTTCTTTTTATTCAGGCAAAAGCAATGGTTCCTTTTTTCAGTTTTACTGGTTTTTTTGCTCCTTTCATTCCGTAATTCACGCTTTGCAGTTGATTATATGGCGGTATCAGCCGGTATTATTGTAATAGCTGCCGGTAATTTAATCAGCAGAAGTGATAAGCTTTCAGTTAAGAATAATCCTGTATATACTTATATCCCTGCATTAATATTATTAGCCGGAATAATTCTGCTTCCGGGAAATAACCTGTATAAATTGTTAAATTTTGAAAGAGAATCAGGTTTCGGGATCTATAAAAGTGATTACCCGCAAAGTGCGGTGGAATTTATCAGGAAAAATAATATTATTTCTGCCGGAAACCGTGTGTTCAATTCATTCGCCTGCGGCGGCTTTCTTATCTGGGAAGTACCTTCTGCAAAGAATTTTATTGACAGCCGGAATCTGAATGATGAGATCTATTACAGCTATAAAAAAATAAACAATAAGCAGCCGGGGTTTGAGGATGAGTTTGGCAAGTATAATTTCAATTATATTCTTTGGTTCTTTCCTAAACTTCCATATTTTACTAATGAAATGAAAACATCTGTAATATCATACCTGTTTGCAAATTCAGATGCATGGAAGCTTGTTTTCTGGGATGATAATTCATTTGTATTTGTAAGGAATATGCCTGAGTATAAGGATATAATTGAAAAATTTGAGTATAAATATGCCAATCCATACTATTATACAATAGATAAAGAACCGCTTAAAATTGCGCTTAAAAATGATCCGGCAGGAGTTACATCAGAAATTCAGAGAAAACTTAAAGAAGACAGTGAAAGTGTATTTATTAAAGCAATGTCTAAAAGTTTTAAAGTAAATTAATATTTTTAAAACGGGTTCCCGCAGTGCTCACTTTAGTGAACACTGCGGTGTACACCGCTGTTCAATACCCGAAAATTTCTTCAAGTGTAAGATATTTTATAGTACCATATTTTTCCAGTGTTTTTGTATCAAGCTTGTTTTTATCACCAAGTACCAAAATAGTATAATTTGATCCTTTAATATTCCTGCCCTGAAAATCCTTAATATCATTTATTGTCATATTTCCTGCCTTTTCATAAATATCTTTCCTGATATCTTCTTTTAATCCCATCTTTTCGGCAGATAAATAGGAGTTAAGTATTCCTGCTTTGGTTATTCTTTCAGTATTAATTTTCTGGATCATATTGTTCCTTGCAGAGCTGAACGTTATTTCAGAGACCGGCATTTCTGTTAACAGGTCAGTCAGGCCTTTTAATGCTTCGGGCAGCTTATCTGACTGTGTTCCGATATATGCTATGTTATAATGTGATCTGTCAATCCTGTTGGGAATTGTATAGGATGAAAAAGTGCTGTATGCCAGAGCCTTTGATTCCCTTAATTCCTGGAATACAATTCCTGACATTCCTCCGCCAAAATATTCATTATACAATGAAATATACGGAACCAGTTCTTTATTGTACTTCTCTTTTTTAGAAAGCATTAATATTTCTGCCTGCACCATATCGGGGTAATTAACAACATATATCGTATTGCCATCAGTTGAAGCTTCTTCAAATTTTACCGGCTCAGGAGGATTATTGAGCCCTGTTCCGGCAGTAATATATTCTTTGTTAAGTTTTTCTTTTACAGTCTCTATGCTTTCCGGACCGTAATAAAGTATCTTTTGTTTTATACCCGGGAGTATTTTTAAAATATTAATAAGCTCATCTGGTTTGATATTTTTAAGCTCGTTTTCGGATAATATATCTGTGAACGGTGAACGTGAACCGTATTTACCGTAAGAAAACATTGCATTCCACAGGATTTTTTCCTTGCTAAGCTTATCATCAGCACGAACTTTAATAATATCAGAAACCAGGTTTTCCAGAACTCCCTCTTCCGGTTTCAGGTCATTAATAACTGATACAACCAGCAGCAATGCTTTATCAAAATTTTCATTAAGCCCGCTAATTGAAAGCGCTGACTGCTCTTCGCCTGCTGAAAGGCTGTAAGAACATCCAAGTTTGTAAAATTCCTCCTTTAACTGAGTTGGAGTGTATTTAGATGTACCCAGGTAAGAAAAATACGAAACTGCTATAGGCAGCAATTTAATATTATATGAGCCTGCTTCAAAAATAATACTTAATGAAAACAAATCATTTTCTATGTTCTGTTTATATAGCACTGGTATGTCATTTTTAGCATTTGAAATGCTCAGGTCTCTGCTGTAATCCAGGAATACAGGTTTAATATCTTCGGTTTGCATACCTGCCACATTTTTAAGGAATTCACTCTGCTCCTGCCTGTTCACTTCAACCGGTGTAATTTGCGGCTTTTCAACTTTCTGTACATTTTTATCTTCACCGGTACGTTTATATACAATCACATAGTTATCACTGTAGTTCTTGGAAGCAAAATCAATTATATCCTGTTTGGTAATTTTTGAAAGCCTCTCTATACGGTTCACTTCATCCTGCCATGGAATATCCTTAACGAATGCTTCAACAATATTGCCTGCTCTTGACCTGTTCGATTCCTGCGATTTAATTGATGACAGCTTAAAATCGTTTATAATTGCACCCGGAAGCCAGTCAGGAAATTCTCCTTTTTTTACTTTTTCGATCTGTTCCAGCAGCAGGTCTTTTACATCCTCAAGCTTTTGGCCGTCCCGGGCATTTCCGTATAAAATATGTGATGAATAATCTTTATCGGTATTTACAAAAGAGCCTGATGAAAGAACCTTCTGGCTTTGATTGAGATTTATATCAAGCAGCCCTGCTGCGCTGTTTGCCAGTATCATATCAACCATTGTAACAAGGTCGTTTTCCTTTGTATTTGCACCCTTAAACCTGTAACCCATCATTAAGTATTCAGCTTCAGGGCCAATTACTTCTTTTACAACAGGTTTAGTTATCGGTCTTTCCTGTGCAGGTATAAATTCAGGCACCTCTTTTGAAGGCTTGGAACCCCAGTATTTATCTATCAGCTCTATTGCTTCAGCGGGATTAAAATCACCTGAAAGTATAATTGCCATGTTGTTTGGCACATAGTATGTATTGTAATACTCGATAACTTTTTTAATGGAGGGATTTTTTAGATGTTCGATTGTTCCGATAGTTGTCTGAGTGCCGTACTGGTGAGTAGGGAAGAGGTTAAGAAACATTGTTTCCCATACTTTATCATTATCGCTGTCCAGACTTATATTTTTTTCTTCATAAACTGCTTCAAGCTCAGTATGGAAAAGCCTCATTACCGGATTCCTGAACCTTTCAGCTTCTATCATTAGCCATTTTTCCAGCGCATTGGAAGGTATGTCATTTGTATAAACAGTCTGTTCAACAGATGTATATGCATTTGTACCGGTTGCACCTATAACGCTCATCATTTTATCATATTCATTTGCAATGGCATATTGCGCAGCAAGCGCGGATACACTGTCTATCTGCCTGTATATCTGTTTTCTCTTTTTTTCATCCTTTGTATTCCTGTGTTTTTCATACAGGCTTATAATTTCATCAACATAAATTTTTTCCTTTGAAAAATCCAGGGACCCGTATTTATCAGTGCCTTTAAATAACATATGCTCCAGGTAATGTGCCAGCCCGGTTGCATCTGCCGGATCCATTTTGCTGCCTGTTTTAACCGGGATATATGTCTGTATCCTGGGAGCATTCTTATACACTGTCAGATATACGGTAAGCCCGTTATCAAGCTTATACATCCTGGTCTGTGTAGGATCATTTTCTACTACCTGGTAAGAATATTTTCCTTCAGTAATAGTTTTAACCTGCGTATATGAGGAGTTAACGACTATTGCAAAAACTGCAATAAATAGGATTAATTTCCTGAAAATTGGTAATTTAAACATAAATTAAAATTTAATTGATTTTGAAATCCCGGGGGCTTTTGAAACAATGTTTAACTGCAAAAATAATCATATTTTTGCAGTTATTCTATGTTTTAATTATAATTTTATTGATCAAAAAATTGATTTACTGGAATCTGCCCATGAAAGCATGTTAATATTATTCACTCCTATACCGTTTTCAATATTTACAATTCCCGCACCGGTTAATGCGCAGTTAGAAAATAATACCCGCGCGGTATCGCAGCCATAAACTGATTTATAAATCTGTTCATTACCTATAGTCCTTGTCTGAGCTGTTACAGTTACATGATAGCTGCCGTTAAAAATGTTATGGACTAAATAATCTGCGTAATAACCATTGCTGCCGTATTTAATATTCAGAGTATCTGCATAATCTGCTGTATTATTTAAGGGGGGCCATTTTATTGTTTTGAATACTTCAACAATATACCTGTATGGCGGTTCAATGAAATTCGTATCTGCAAAAGTTACTCTGCCTGAAATAGAGCTCGGTTGATTTCCTTCTGCTGTCCTGAAAGTAAAAACCGGTGACCATCCGCTTGTGCTTGCCCCGTTTGAGTTTGATGCATTTACACGCCAAAAATAATTAGTACCTGTATTAAAAATAAAATACGGGCTTTGAAGTGCAGTGTTTACTATATTAGCGCTGTCAAGTATAACCGGAATAAATGCTGAGTTAAGAGATACCTGTATCCTGTATGTTTCTGCTGTCGCACTTTCATTCCAGTCAAACAGGGGGAGAAAGGGAATATTAACTGAATTGTTCGGAGGTGATAAAAGAACAGGAGGTTCAGGCGGGGCAAGAATGATCCTGAATCTGCGCAGCTCAGAAAATTCTGTGAAGCTGCCGCTTCCTGTATTTGCCATTACCCGCCAGTAATAATATACATTAGTGGTCAGCAAACCGGAGCGAACGGTTATTTCTGTAGCTGTTAAAACCGAATCAACAATAGAAGGCGATAAAAAGTTTGCATCAGTTGAAAGCTGTACTTTATAAGTTACAGCACCCGAAAATGCATTCCATTTTAGAGCAGGGTTAGAAATATTTAATGTTCCGTTGTTTATTGGTTCGGTTAAAACTATGTTTGTTTCTTCTGGTTCATTATTTACCAGTGTTTCAACCTTTTCATCTTTACCGCAGCCTTTAAAAAGCACAAAAGCTAATCCTGTAATTAACAGGAGGTTAATTATTATTTTCGATCTTCTTTTCAAGATTAATCCTTTTTTCTAATTCTTTTAACTCTTTTTCTTTTTTAAGCAGTTCCTGTTCTTTAATTCTTAATTCCAGGGCTCTTTTATCTATGTTTTTTTCCCAATCGGTTTTATCCCAATATCCGATATCTTCAAAATATCCCTTGAAAAGGAAATTATGTTTCAAAGCTTCCATATTCTGTGCAAAACTGAAAGAGCCGTTTTCCAGATTTGCTGTAGTGCTGTTAGCATTTTCTATTAGAGATTTAAGATTATTTGCAAAAACAGTATCTGTAAGCAGAGTGCCTACTATACTTTCACTTGAATTCATTTTTCTGACTATTTCACTTACATCAGCAGTAATTTTATTTATCTGATTAGTTAATATTTGAAGATCCCCCGATACATTATCTACTGTATTTGTAACTTTCGCAAAAACTAAATTCAATTGTCCTGAATAATTAGCAAATGAACGGAATGTGGTATCAATGCTTCTGTATAATGTATCATTGTTCACAAGCTGTCCTATAGTACCCTGACCCATATTTACTTTTGAGGTTATCTCGGAAAGATCCTTTGTTATATCAGATGCATTATCACTTGATTCTTTAAGGCTGTTCATTATATCCGCTACTTCTACCGGTTTAACAGAGCCCAGCATTTCACCGTCCAGAACTTCGGGTGTCCCCGGGGTTCCGGGAGTTATATCTATTACTTTATTTCCAACCAATCCGTCTGATCCAATGGTTGCTTTGGAATCTTTTTTTATAAATCTCCTGATACTTTCTTCAAGTGTCATTGAAACCAGCACTTTATTGGAAGCCTCTATATCAATTCCGTCAACAGAGCCTACAACAATTCCGTTTAACCTAACAGAACCCCCGGTCTTTAAACCGCTTACTGTTTCAAATTGTGATTTTAACTTAAAGGTCGGGGTAAAAAGGTTTTCTTTACCACCCAGAACAAAAATTGCAACCACAAATAAAACAAAACCGGCTACAATAAATAAACCGACTTTTATTTTTTTTGTATTATCAGTTTCCATAACTATTTTCTGTTTAGTTTCTATTAACTTTACTTATTGTTTGAGCCAGGATAATTTGTAAGGTCAGCACCTGCATCATTTTTAACTTCTTCAAAAAATGAACGTACAAAATCATCTGTCGAGCCTTCAAGTTCATCATAAGTCCCGGAAGTACTGTATGTTCCATTCTTCAAAACAACTATCCTGTTAGATACAATTTTTGCGCATATCATATCATGCGTTACAACTATAGAAGATACTTTGTATTTTCTCTGCATTCTTACTATTAAATGACTGATATCCCGAGTTGTTTCCGGATCCAGCCCTGTGGTTGGTTCATCCCAAAGCATTATTTCTGGATTCATTATTATAGTCCTGGCCACGCCAATTCTTTTTTTCATACCTCCGGAAAGTTCCGACGGCATTTTATCAATTGCTTCAGAAAGACCTACATCACTCAATACTTCTTCAACTTTTATATTTATATCTTTTGAAGATAGAACTGTATTTCTCAATAACGGGAATTCTAGGTTTTGCCTGACAGACATTGAATCATATAAAGCTCCGCTTTGGAAAACAAAACCGATTTTTTTGCGCAGGTACTGCAGCTCTTCATAACTAAGCTTGGGTATGTTTTTGCCAAGAACAACAGCTTTTCCTGAGTCTGGTTTTATTAAACCAACTATGCATTTTAGAGTTACAGATTTTCCTGTACCGGATTTACCTAAAGTAACAATTGTTTCGCCCCGGTTTAACTTAAGATTAATATCTTTCAGTATTTCAGCTTTACCAAATGATTTCTTAAGATGTTCAATATCTATAACAATTTCTGTATTCACCTGTGTTTATAAAATTATATTTGTTATCTGAACTGCAATCATATCCCAGACTATTACCATTAAAGATGAAATAACTACAGAGGTATTTGCTGCAATGCCAACACTTTCTGTTCCTTTATCAGCGTTATATCCTTTATAACAGCCAACAATTCCAATTGTAAATCCGAAGAAAAATGTTTTTATAAACGGACCAATGAAAATACTTAATGAAATAGCTTCAAATACAGAAGAAAAATACAGACCTATTGATACATCACTTACAACATTTAATGCTAAAAATCCTCCCAGTAATGCAATTGTATCAGCATATAGTATTAACAACGGTATCATAATTGTTGTTGCAATAACCCTGCTGATTACCAGAAAATTAAAAGGATTGCAGGCTGATACTTCCATTGCATCTATCTGTTCGGTTACTTTCATGGAGCCAAGCTCTGCACCTATACTGGAACCGATTTTACCGGCGCAGATTAATCCAGTTATTACCGGACCTATTTCAAGAATTATACTCAAACCGATCATTGAGGGAATCAAAGAAGTTGCCCCGAATGGCTGTAATGTAGGGATTGCCTGCAGGGCAAGCACGAATCCTATTATAAAACCGGTGATGCCCACTAAACCAAATGATTTGTAGCCAATCTGGTAAAATTGTTTGATCAATTCAATAAAATTATATGGAGGCTTTATTACTTCATTGAAAAACCTGCCTGAAAAACTCCATATACCCCAGGTTTCAATTAACATGCTTTGAACGGATTTTGGTAATATATTTTTTAACACTGCTGTATTAATTTTTAAACAATTTAATATTTCCTTCTGATATCCAAATCTATGAATGGGTTGGCAATTCCAAGAATGATACCGAATGAAAGATCTGTAATGTCAGGTTTTTCTTTATCTGTAATAAATGTATGCCTTAGTTTTATGTGCGGGTAAAATAATAGTTTATGATTTCTAATAGAATATCCGTAAGTAATTTCAGGAAATATCCCATTACTGTTAAAATCAGTGTAATATCCTGCTCCGGCTGAAATAACACTTGTTCCCTGCAGCATATGAGATGGTTGTATCCCGGTTCTCAGCAGAAAATCATATTTATACGAAAATCTTAAATGATGCCTTACATTTCCGCCGAAAATCATTGTATATTCTGCTGAAGTCCGGTGTTCGCCTAATTTACCCCAGCCAAAAGATAACTCTTTTGTTAAACCAAGATATAATTTTCTGTCGCTTAATTCAAATATCGGATTTATGAGATAAATTGCAGTTATTACGCCGATTGAGATAGGAAGTACTGTAGAACCTGACCTGTAGACTTCAGCATTGTTGTTTTGCAGCCGACTCTTTTTATAAAAATTGTTTTCTCTAAAGGGAAATTCCGACTGTGAAAATACAAAATTTAAAGCTGATGAAAAGTATAATAATACTATTAATATTCTTTTTATTTTCATCAGCTTTTTGATTCCTATCTGTAAGCTAAATATTATGAGTCCATAATATTATGTATGGTATAATAATAAGCTTTATTTATAACTTCAAGTGGTATATTTATATCATAATTTATTCTTACTGATTTGCCGTTAACTGAACCAATGTTCAAAAATTCTAATTTATGCTCTGTAATTATTTCTCTTATAATATTTTCATTTTCTTTGTTAAATGAAATTACAGCCCTGCTGTGTGATTCGTTGAATAAATAATTGTCTTTTCTGCCGTTATATACTATATTAACATCACATCCTATAGGTTTAGTTCTGTTCATTATACAGGATTCAGCAATGGCAACAGCCAAGCCACCGTCTGATATATCATGAGCAGAGCTTAATACCTTTGATTTTGCCAAACACTGCAGAGCTGCAATTAGCTGCGCTTCTTTTTCAAGGTCAAGCTCCGGAGCATCTCCCTTTACCATTCCATACTGCATATGCAAGTATTCACTTCCTCCTATTGAGGTGCTGCAGTTCACATTCCCTATAACCGCTATAAAGTCGCCTTCATTTTTAAAATAAGATGTTACCATATTATCCACATCTTCTATCAGTCCAACCATTCCGATAGTTGGTGTCGGATAAACTGCATAATCGGGTGATTCATTATAAAAACTAACATTACCTCCTGTAACGGGAGTATTAAGTTTCCTGCATGCATCGCCAATTCCCCTGATTGCTTCTCTGAACTGGTGATATACTTCAGGCTTGTACGGATTCCCGAAGTTCAGGCAATTTGTAATTGCCAGTGGTTCTGCTCCTGTGCAGGCAACATTTCTTGCTGCTTCACAAACTGCAGCCATTGCTCCTATATACGGATTCAGGTAAACATACCTTCCGTTGCAGTCAGTTTTCATTGCAAGAGCTTTTGTGGTTCCTTTTATCCTGACTACCGATGCATCCCCGCCCGGCATAATTATTGTATTGGTTCTTACCTGTGTATCGTACTGTTCATAAACCCAGTTCTTGTTTGTAATGTTAGGTGTTCCTAACAGGTCAAGCAGCACTTTATTCAGGTCTTCCGGTTCCGGTAATACTGATTCGTTCAGCTCACGGATTGTTTTCAGGTATTCAGGCTCTTTTGATTCCCTTACATAAACCGGAGCATCGCCGCCCAGAACCAGTGTATTGGCAGGAACTTCTGCCATAACTTTACCTTTGTATGAAACTTTTACATCCGGTCCTTTTGTGACTGTGCCTATCTGTACGCAGTTCAGATCCCATTTATCGAATATCTTCCTGGCAGTATCTTCTTTGCCTTTCTGTATAACCACAAGCATTCTTTCCTGCGATTCAGAAAGCATAAGCTCATAAGCTGTCATATTCTCTTCGCGGGCGGGAACAAAATCCAGGTTTATATCCATACCCATACCGTCTTTTGCGCTCATTTCGCTGGTAGAACATGTTATACCTGCAGCCCCCATATCCTGCATACCAACTACCACGCCGCTTTTTATCAGTTCAAGTGATGCTTCAAGCAGCAGCTTTTCTGTGAACGGGTCTCCTACCTGCACTGAAGGTCTCTTTGCTTCTGATGCTTCGGAAATTTCTTCCGATGCAAATGTTGCGCCGTGAATGCCGTCTCTGCCGGTTGATGAACCAACTATGAACACAGGATTCCCTTCGCCTTTGGCAGTTGCCTTGGCAATTTCGCCGTGCTTAACTATGCCAACAGCCATTGCATTTACAAGGGGATTATCCCTGTAGCAATCATCAAAATATATTTCTCCTGCAACTGTAGGTACTCCAAAACAATTGCCGTAATCTCCGATACCTTTTACAACATTTTTGAACAAATATTTTGTTCTTGTAGTATCATTTTCTTTTGAAGTAATACTTCCGAATCTCAAAGAGTTCAGCGCAGCAATGGGTCTTGCGCCCATTGTAAATATATCACGCAGAATTCCGCCAACGCCGGTTGCTGCTCCCTGGTACGGCTCAACAGCCGAAGGGTGGTTGTGTGATTCAATTTTAAATGCTACTGCCAGACCGTCGCCAATATCAACAAGACCCGCATTTTCTTCACCTGCGCTTACAAGCAGCCTGCCGCCTGAGCGGGGAAGCTTCTTAATTTCAAGTATCGAGTTCTTGTATGAGCAGTGTTCTGACCACATTACTGAATAAATACCAAGCTCGGTATAAGTGGGCTTTCTGCCTAAAATATCTAGTATTCTGTTATATTCTTCTTCAATTAAGCCAAATGTTCTGGCTAACTCAAAATTTACTTCCGGTTCTTGCATTATTTAATGTAGATAACTTTATTAATTTCCGATTTATTGCCAATTATTTTTTCTGTAAAATATGTTCCGCTTTGCAGGCTCTGAATATAATTCCACCATTCAAATTTATATGCTCCTGGTGGTATATTATTCCATTTATAAACTATTAAAACTTCTTCATAAATATCTTTAAAATTTACAGTCAGGTTAGTTGTATCATAAGTGTTTATTCTCACCGAATATGAGTCCATAGTTGGACTAAAAGGATTTGGTGGTGGTGTTTCCGGGAAATATTTTATAGAATCAATATTTTGGGATAACAAAATCAAACCGGTTTTTTCAGAAGAAAAATATACAGTATCTGCCTGAGAAAAAAGAGATAAATTTATAATAAAAACTCCGAATAAGACATTCATTGACATTTCAGTAGCTGTTCATTTCAAATTCAAAGTAAGTTTTATTTTCAAAATATAATGTTTCTTAAAGTTCTTTTGCTTTTACTTTTACTACTTTTCCTTTTCGGGATACGATAAGGTAATCATTATTTTTTTTGCGTTCAGCAATTAATTTTTTAATTGCTGATCTTCCGCCTTTTAATGCTTTATCTGTGATTGATAATGTTTTCTTTTTAACTTTTGTAAGCATATACCTGCGCCGTTACAGCCTGCAATTATATAAATAATCGGCAAATTTTATTCAATTTTTGGGTTCTGATTCAAAGATAAAAAAAACTAATCAGATTAATTAAGTAAGAATTTTACCACAAATTCATTTAACAATCAACTGTTTTTAAATAAATCCTGGCTGCTGTAGCCTTTTTCGTAAAACAGGCTTGTACCTGCAGCAACCAGGATCGGTTTCATAAATACATTAACAACAGGCAGGAACATCATCAAAAATGCTGTGACACCGAAACCATAAGTTACAAGTTTCCCTTTTCTTGTTATTTTTAATTTATCACGGAATCGCATCTTCTTTCTTGTCATAGGGTAATCAAGGAAATCCAGCGCATTGTAAAAACAGGAAAAAATAAATCCAAGCATAGTAGAAACAACCGAGCCGATTACAGGAACTAAATTCAGCAAAAAAATAAAAAACAAAATTGAAAAATAAAACAAAAGTTTCTGTACTTCTCCTTTTATGCTTATATATGCATCTTCCCAGAATCCCATTTCATGCTCTTTTCTGCCCGTGACAATTTCTTCAACTCTTTGTGATATTTCTTCATTAAACGGGGCAGTTACAATATTTCCCAATATTGTAAAAAGCAGGTAACATACAAACAGCGTGAGCAGGAAACCAACTATCAGCAGGGCAGTGTGCAGAAAGCGAAGCCAGAAACCGGCTTCGGTATTATCTATACCCAGCCATTTTTCCAGTGAGCCCATCAGCCAGCTGTATGTTAAAATAAAAATGCTCCCGTAGATAAATAAATTTATCAGCATGGGAGCAATTGAATATTTTATTAATACTTTATGCGAAAAAAAGAACTTCAGGCTTCTAAACGGGTATGTAAAACCGAATAGGAAGTCTTTCATTTTGCTTTTTTAGGGTTATAATATTTTTTTAACCACAAAATATCAAATTTATCTTTTGGTCTTCCTGTCTTATTTTTATTTTTTATCAGATCTTTAAAAGAAATATATGGCTGATTTCTGAGTCCAAAAAGATATCCTTTTTTTTTATTTTTATAAGCTGCATTAAAATCAATACCTTCAATTGAAGTCATGATATCTATTCTCATTGGAGGAAACCCAATCTGAACTATATTATCTCTTTTTAAAAAGTCGGAAATTTCAATATCAAGGTTACCGGTGCCGAATTTTTCCAGAACGAGAAATATGTTTTCTGCATTTTTATTAGTAGGCTCAATCCAAATATCTAGATCTTCAGTAAATTTTCCCCTGGAATAAAAATTTACTGCCTGACCTCCTACAATCAGGTATTTAACTTTTTTTTCTTTTAGTAATTTTAATAACTCTTTGAAGTCTTGGTTCTTTGCCATAAGCAAGTATTAAATAGTTATAAAAGTAATCTTCATATAGCTTTCTTTTTGCAGTTAAAGAGAGGTTTCGCCAGTATTTAGTATCTGCTTCTTCCTGTTCCTTAAAACTGTGAAAAATTTCTATTTTAAGTTTTCTTTTTTTCAATTATTTAATCTTTTTAAAAAGATTTACCAGGTCAAGTTTTTCCCAGGTGAATTCCTTTTCATTCCTGCCAAAGTGGCCGTATGCAGCAGTTTTCCTGTAAATAGGCCTGCGGAGCTTTAATCTTTCCATTATGCCCTTGGGTGTAAGATTAACATTTTTCTTTATGAATGCTGCAATTTTATTATCAGCAACTCTTCCTGTTCCGTTTGTATTTACTAAAATAGAAACAGGCTGAGCAACACCAATTGCATATGAAAGCTGTATCATGCACTCCCTTGCAACTTTTGCTGCAACAATATTCTTAGCAAGATGCCTTGCAGCATATGCTGCGCTCCTGTCGACCTTGCTGGGGTCTTTGCCTGAAAATGCGCCTCCGCCATGAGGAGCTTTTCCGCCATATGTATCTACAATTATCTTTCTGCCGGTTAATCCTGTATCTCCGTGCGGTCCGCCAATTTCAAACCTTCCGGTCGGATTTACATGGAACACTGTTTTCTTATCAAGCAGTCTGGCAGGTATAACTTTTTTGATAACATTCTTTATTACATCAGCTTTTATTTTACCCTGTGAAACATTGGGGTCATGCTGAGTTGAAATAACAACAGTATCAACCCTTAAAGGCTTGTTATCATCGCTGTATTCAATTGTAACCTGTGATTTAGAATCCGGCCTCAGGTAAGGCATTAATTTTAAATTGCGTTTCCTGATATCTGCAAGCCTTTTAACCAGCTTGTGTGCATACACAAGCGCCATCGGCATATATTCAGGTGTTTCGTTTGAGGCATAACCGAACATCATTCCCTGGTCGCCTGCGCCGCCTGTATCAACACCCATGGCTATATCGGGTGATTGTTTGTTGATAGCAGACATTACGTTTATCGAATGAAAATCAAACCTGTAATCGCCTTTAGTGTAGCCTATTTCTTTTACAACATTTCTTACAACTTTCTGTATATCTACATAATGAGTTGTGGTAATTTCGCCGCCAACAAGCACAAGACCGGTTGCGCAGAATGTTTCGCACGCTACGCGTGCTTTTGGGTCGTGGGTAAGTATATCATCAAGTATTGCGTCAGATATCTGGTCACATACTTTATCGGGATGCCCCTCACTTACAGATTCTGATGTGAAAAAATAAGACATTTTTATCTCCTGTATATTATTAATTGTTAAATTCGTTTTTAATGATTTTCTCTATAGTGATTTTTAATTCTGGGATATAATTTTCTATTATGTTCCATATAACAGCATAATATATTACAAAATATTCATGAATTGCTATATTCCTAAAACTCACTATTTCTATCCAGTTTATTTCAGTATACTTTTCTTTTAGCTCTTCTGATAAATGATTAACACCTCCTCCAATTATTTCCATTTGCCTGACTGTTGCACTTTTAATCAGGTTACTGCTTAAAAAATCAGATATTCCAATATCAGCAGTAAAATTTTCAATATTTGTTATTGCATCTGATTATATGCCTTATTCTGGCTTCATCGCTAATTTTATCTCTCATATATCAGTACTTTATTTTTATCTATATATGGCTTTACATATTTAGAAAGGCCGCCGGCAGAAACGAGATCAACTTTGGTATTAAGCAATTCTTCAAGGTCAATCTGCATTCTGATATATTCTATCCCTACTTTTTGCGAATAGTCCAGTTCTACCAATATATCAATATCGCTTTTTTCATCATGCTGGTTTCTTGCATATGAGCCAAAAAGATAAGCCTTAATTACAGGTTTATCCTTAAAGAATTTCCGGATTTTATTTATTGTTTCTTCACTCATTTTTAACCTTATTTGCTTGTTTCAAGCACAAGCTCTGCAAAATCCTTAACTTTAACTTCCTCGGCTTTTCCTTTTTCCTTTACTCCGTCTGTCAGCATTGTCATGCAGAACGGGCATGCAGTGGAAATTACATCTGCATTCGTTTCCAGCGCTTCTTCAGTTCTTTCTATATTTACCTTTTTACCGATCTTCTCTTCCATCCACATTCTTCCGCCTCCTGCGCCGCAGCATAAGCCGCGGTCTTTGCTCCGTTTCATTTCTTCCAGTTCACCTTTATTTACCTGCTTCAGCAGCTCACGCGGCTCTTCATATATATCATTATACCTGCCAAGGTAGCATGAATCATGGAATGTTATTTTTTTATCGGTTTTCTTTGTGTCATCGATCTCGATTTTTCTTTCTTTTACCAGCTCACCAATAAATTCACTGTGATGAACAACTTCATAATCACCGCCAAACGCCTTGTATTCATTTCCTATTGTCTGCAGGCAGTGGGGACAGCTTACAAGTATCTTTTTAAAATTATACTTCTTCATCGTTTCCACATTTTCCTTTATCATCATCTGTGCTAGGAACTCATTCCCCAGCCGGCGGGCTGAATCACCGTTGCATTTTTCTTCTGTTCCAAGCACTGCATAATTTACCTTGGCTTTATCAAGCAGCTGCGCTACTGAACGGGATACACCCTGGTATCTTGCATCAAATGAACCTGCGCAGCCAACCCAGTAAAGCACATCAAACTCATTTTTATTAGCTGCAACCGGTACAGTTATATCAAGTCCTTCTGTCCACTTCAGCCTGTCGCTCTGCGGATATGCCCACGGAGCGCCGTTGTTTTCCATATTCCCGAACACTGTCATAAGCTCATCGGGAAAGCGCGATTCGCTCTGAACCAGGAACCGGCGCATATCAACAATAGCATTAACATGTTCAATGTTTACGGGACACTCATTTACACAAGCCATACAGCTTGTACATGCCCAAAGCTCTTCATCCGTAATATAATGTTCAGATACAAGCTTTTTGCCTGCAATATCTTCAGGTATATCTTTTTTTGCTGCCAGCAGGGGAGCTTTTTCCGAAGTACGCTCACGGATATCCATAATAATTTTCCGGGGTGAAAGCGGCTTGCCCGTCAGATTGGCTGGACAAACCGAAGTACACCTTCCGCACTCCGTGCATGCATAGCCGTCAAACATTTCTTTCCATGTAAGCTGCTCAATATCGCCTGCGCCAAGAAATACATTTTCTTTTTCAAGGTCAATTTCTTCTGTATCAAGTGTCTGTTTGCCTGTTTTGCTTAAATAAACATTAGGCAGAGATGTAACAATGTGAAAATGCTTTGAGTAGGGGAGGTAATTCATGAATATAAGCACTATCAGTACATGCAGCCACCAGAATATATTGTATAAAGTGATTTCATTGCCTGTAAATAATGAACCTAAATGTGATGCTATAAAATGTGCTTTATAATAATTTGCATATTCAGGGTGAAGGGCAGTTTTAACCGCATTAACCCCGTACATTGTAAGCATAACACCCATTATCATGCACAGTATAAATACTGCGTCAGCATTTGTGCTTCCGTCACCTGTAAGCCTTTTGGGCTTTAAAACAAACCGGCGGAAAAGCGCATAAAGAACTGACAGTATTACCAGCAAACCAAAAATATCCTGCGAAGCAAAAAATACTATAGATACGCTGCCAAGCACTCCGAGTGAAAATCCTGAATAAAAACCCTGTATAATTGCTTCCAGTACAGCAGAAATCAGTACAAGGAATCCCCAGAATATCAGCGCATGCATTAAACCGGCAGAAGGATCTCGGAAAATTTTTGACTGGCCAATTCCGATCCCCAGTACTTTGGCTATCCGTTTCCCCGTATTATCAAAACGGTTTTCGCTTCTGCCAAGCATCAGGTAACCGCGTATTCTTAACAGGTTGTATGTGAACAGAGAAATTGCTGCCAGAAAGAGTACTGCAAATACGATATTTTGAATGTGCATAACGCGAAATTATTGAAAAATGAGGTAAATATAAAGGTAATTGTGTTTTTTGTTACACTCTAAATTTTTCAGTTAGTTGATTAAATTACAAAATAATTAGCTTTTTTAAGTATTGTTCAGCAAGTTCCGTCTCGCTAATTTTGTATTATAAAATACCATATTCACTCATCCTGTTTTATGCAGTTTTTAAGCGGGTACATATTTTTTAATGTATTAAATAAAAATAAAATGGAACGCGTGAATTGTTTTTTACTGCAAACCCTTTTGGCGTTATTACTAATTTCTGCAAGTTTATCATCACAGCATGAATTGTTACACAGGTATATGATAGTCAGATCTGCACCTTCATATATCATTAACGTTAATACGTCTTTAAGTATTTCTGCATTAGAGCTTGGAGGGGTTTACAATTCAGATTTCCATTCTGAGTTTGTTAAAAACGGCGAATCATTCGGTACCCGTAACGGGGCAGGGATCTCAATTACTTCAAAAATCAAACTTCATAAAAGTTCAAGGATCTGGTTTACACAAAGCGCTGCTTATAATAATCTTCAAAGCTATTTATTTACAGACGGTAAAACCAATTCTGATAACGGTTCGGCAAGCTATAACTGTTTTACAGGGTCGATGGGTGTTGAATATAATCTATTCCCTAATTATAATATTGTTCCGTTTATTGCAGCGGAACTGAATGCAAGTATAATTTCAGGTGAGTTAAATGTATGGACTCAAACAACAACTGACCCGTATCATACAGAGTCTTATGATATTCTTTCAAGCTTCAGAATGGGTATTGGATTATCTGCCGGAACCAATATTATGCTTTCTAACCGGTTTGGATTAAATTTAAATGCTAAATACAGTTATCTGAATTTATTTTTCCGTTCATCTGAAGGCTCTAGCACTGATAAAGTATTCCGGCTAAGGGATGATAAAATAAGTGAAGACCTCCTTTTTTCCGGTAAAAAACGTTTCACTTTTTTTTCTATTGGCGCAGGGATTTCATTTTATTTCGGAATAAAAGAAAAATATTACAGGCTTAACTGACTTAATTTTGTGAATAATATGCCTAAAAACGCTGTTTATTAACAGCTTATAATCCGTATTTTGGCAGCGTTTATAAATTTAAAATTATTTATTTACATTGGTTTATCGTAAATAGCGTTTTATAGTATTGTGTTATCAGTTTTTCAGTATTATTTTAAACAAAGATAATTAACCCTTTACATCAGAATTTCAGGTATATTCGGTTAATTATTTCAGAGTTTTTTCTGAATTAAATTTAAATTCTTATGAAATATCAAAGAGTCATCCGTCAAATTTCCTTTATAATTTTAATTCTGTTTTCATTAAAATTATCAGCGCAGGAAACAATAGTTAAAAAAATTATGCTGGTGAATTCAGCGCCGTCATTCATAATAAATGTCAGCGGAATATACAGTGTTTCTATGCTTGAGCTTGGTGGTGCATATAACTCCGACTTTCAGTCTGACCTTGTTAAAAAAGGCGAATCATTCGGGACCAGGGGCGGTTATGGTGTATCAGTTAGCAGCAAAATAAGGCTGCACAAAACTTCCCGGTTATGGTTTACACAGAGTCTATCGTATAATAATATTAAAAGCTACATTCTAAGCCAGTCAAAAACCAACTCTGATAACGGTAAAGCTGATTATAAATGTTTCACCGGCAGCTTGGGAGCTGAATATAATTTCCTTCCTAATTATTCTATAAAAATTTTTACCGGTGCAGAAGTAAATGCAAGTTTAATTTCAGGCAGTATGGATGTATGGAATCAAATTCCCGGTGATCCGTACAACACTGATTCATATAAAATTTTACCAAGTTTCAGAATTGGTTTTGCATTAACTGCCGGTACCAATTATATGCTTTCCAGGTCAATTGGTGTTAACTTTACAGTTAAATATAACTGCCTGAATGCACTTTTAAGATCAGCCGAAGGTAATAACAGCGATAAAGAGTTTCGTCTTAGAGACGGTAATTCATCAAACGGGCTGCTTTTTTCCGGAAATAAACAATTTTCATTTTTTTCAGTAAGTGCCGGATTATCATTATATTTCGGGATCGCTCAGAAAAAATACAGGTTGAATTAATAAAATTTTTAAAACGGTAATTCTGTTCAATAAGATTAATATATATTTATGGTATAATTACCGTTTTTTGTTTATTTATGCAACTTTTACTTTTCTATAATTGAATTGAAACTCCACAAAATAAAAAGTAATTTTGTAATATTATGAATGATATTAATGAAATTACTCCTTCTCAGGATGTTAAGATAGAAAATAAATCAGACCTTCCCTTAAATCTGCCAGTTGTTCCTTTAAGAGATATTGTCATTTTTCCGTATATGATGTATCCAATTTTAGCCGGCAGAGAGTCAACTATAAGCGCTATTAATACTGCTTTGGAAAAAGATAAGTATATAATGCTGCTTACACAAAAAGACCATAAAGCTGAAGAAGCTGAAACAAATAATCTTTACGAACACGGAACAGTAGCTAAAATACTCCAGGTTATAAAACTGCCTAATAATTTAATAAAAGTACTGGTTGATGGTATTGCCCAGGCAAAAGCTATCTCGTTAAAGAAAAACAAGTTCATTGAAGCTGATGTTGAATATATTTTCCCGCCTATTGATGAATCAACCGAACTTAATGCGCTGATAAGGCAGGCTTCAAAGCTGTTTAATGAGTATGTCACAAATCACAGGGGTGTTGCCCAGGAGTCTCTAATAGCTTACGAAAACATCAAAGAACCTGACAGGAAGCTTTATTATATTGCTTCAACAATACTTGTCAGCATACAGAGAAAACAAAAACTTCTTGAGATAAGCAAGCTAAATGAACAGTTTTTTGAGCTGATAGATATTTTAAGCTCTGAACTGGAAATATTTAAGGTTGAAAAAGATATCGAAACCAAAATAAACCAGAGCATGCAGAAGAACCAGCGCAGGTTTATTGTGCAGGAGCAGATACGAATTCTGCAGGATGAGCTTAATGATGAGGATGAAACTGACCCTGATTTTATCAAGCTTAAAGATGCTATTCAGAACTCCAAAATGCCTGCAGATGTTAAGGAAAAAGCTATGGAAGAATTCCAGAAGCTTAAAAAAATCCCGCCGATGTCTCCCGAAGCTACAGTATCAAGGAACTTCCTCGACTGGATGGTTTCTGTGCCGTGGAAAACCTTCACCAAAGATAACCTGAATATAGAACACGCCAAGGCTATACTTGATGAAGACCACTTCGGGCTGGAAAAACCCAAGGAAAGAATTCTTGAACATATTGCCATTCTTAATAATCTTGAAAGCAAAAAGAAGGGCAATAAAGAGCTTGCCGAGCTTAAAGCAAGGGCACAGATATTATGCCTGGTAGGTCCGCCCGGTGTTGGTAAAACATCTCTCGGCAAATCAATAGCCAGGGCGCTTAACCGCAAGTTTGTAAGGATATCGCTTGGGGGAGTGCGCGATGAAGCAGAAATCCGCGGGCACCGCAGAACTTATATAGGCTCTATGCCGGGTAAGATAATTCAATCCATGAGAAAAGCAGGAACAAACAACCCCGTTATACTTATGGATGAGATAGATAAAATGGGAATGGATTTCCGCGGCGACCCCGCAAGCGCGCTGCTTGAAGCGCTTGACCCTGAGCAGAACAATACTTTTAACGACCATTACCTTGATGTTGATTACGATCTATCAAGGGTGCTGTTTATTACCACTGCAAATGTGCAGTACCAGATTCCGCTTCCGCTGCAGGACAGGATGGAAATTATTCAGATGCCCGGTTACCTGGAGCATGAAAAGCTTGAAATTGCAAAACGCCACATTCTGCCCAAGCTTTTAAAGGAACACGGCTTATCCGAAGAAGAAGTTTTGATACCTGAAAGCGCTATCAGGAAAATTATTAATGAATATACCCGCGAGGCGGGGGTAAGGAACCTTGAGCGTGAAATTGCTTCGCTTATGCGAAAAATTACCAAAGAAATTGTACTGCAGAAAGTTAAATCAAACGGCTCTGCCAAAAAGAAGGATAAAAAACCGCTGAATGTTACCGGAGAGCTTGTTGAAAAATACCTCGGCGTGCCTAAGTTCAAGGAAAAGCAGGCTGATAAGGAAGATAAGGTAGGATGCGCAGTAGGCCTGGCGTGGACCTCCATGGGCGGGGATATACTTGATATAGAAGTATCAGTAATGCCCGGAAAGGAAAAGCTTACGCTAACGGGGCAACTTGGCGATGTTATGAAGGAATCTGCGCTTGCCGGATTTACATTCATACGCAGCAATTCAAAAAAATTCGGGCTGGCGGGTAATTTCTTCCATAATAAGGAAATTCACGTGCATATTCCCGAAGGCGCAATTCCCAAAGACGGGCCTTCTGCGGGTATAACTATGACCATTGCAATGATATCAGCTCTTACGGGCAACCCAACACGAAGCGATGTTGCTATGACAGGGGAGATAACCCTGCGCGGAGAGATACTGCCTATCGGGGGGCTTAACGAAAAGCTTCTTGCTGCGCAGCGAAGCGGTATTAAAAAAGTTTTAATACCTAAGGAAAATGTTAAAGACCTTAAGGAAATTTCAGATAAAATTAAAAAAGGCCTTGAAATTGTAAGCGTTGAAATGCTTGAAGAAGCCCTGCCGCATATTTTTAAAAAGAAATTTGTAAAAAAGAAGTAATCCAAACACACCGGATGACTTTAAGTCATCCGGTGTGTTGACTGTTTCACCAATTCGCTATTTCACTATTTAAGAAGAACCATCTTCTTACTATCCACAAATTTAAATCCGCCGGTTTCTTCTGCTTCTATTCTGTAGAAATAAACACCTGAAGCATAATTCAGTGCATTGAAATCAACTATATAAGCACCGGCTTTTTTGATCTCATTGTTTACAAGCCGTTTTACTTCCCTTCCCAGTATATCGTAAATTATTATAGTTACCTTTGCATCTCTTGGCAGGTCGTAGTTTATCTTTGTTACCGGATTAAACGGGTTCGGATAATTTTGCGATAACCTGTAAACAGTTGGCACATTGTTTGGATTGATCTTTGATAAAGACGTTCCTTCGCCAAATACCTTCCGTATATCTTCTGATATTATCCTTACATGCTGAAGTATATTTTGAGGTTTTTCGGTCTTTACTACCTGCTTTAATGAGTTCATCTGCGAAAGCTCTCTTGATGCATTAACATCGCCAAGCTGTGACCTCTGCTCAAGTGATTTCATTTTAGTTTCATCATCATTCTTTGATATTTCTATTGCAGTGTTGATGGATTTACGGATATCCTGCCGTTGTTCTTTGGTGAAAGGATTTTTTTCTCCTGTTGATTCCGGATTGCGGTTTTCTGATTGCAGATTATCATC